>JAEEGK010004668.1_pt1 | contig 33452 bp, 27 predicted proteins | sample 8958771 | NCBI WGS metagenome assembly JAEEGK01 (sample SAMN16246547, study PRJNA631951) | gut metagenome | biome: gut microbiome; feature: rumen; material: SC-attached | host: Bos | place: Iran: Karaj | collected 2018-10 | reverse complement strand
GCGCACTGAAGCGCAAAAGCTGACTATGCGACGGCTACTCGAGGAACTGCACGAGCGTTACCCCCGCGCCGTCATCGTCGGACATCACGACCTGAACCCCCACAAGGATTGTCCGTGCATCATCAATGTGGCTCACGAGTATGCTGACTTGCAGCCGAAGTGATAGGAATTAATGAGGGTGTGTTAGCACACTCTCATTCTTTCGCTCGAAAATACAAAGAAAAACAACATTTTTCTTTGTATTTTGCTCACTTATTCGTAACTTTGCAGCGAAAATTAACATTATTAACCAAAAAACTGACAAAGCGTATGAAAAGTGTAAGACTTGTATCCGCTCTTTTTGCCATGATGGTGGCAGGGATAGTGTGTGCTCAAGACAAGTCATGGCCATGGGATTTTCCTCAGGGTGTGAAGATTGATGCTGAACCCGGACAGAAAGTCCTAAGCTGTGAAAGTTTCTATTTTGATGATTTAAAGAAGGGTGACGATCTGACTAAGTCCGTGCTGATTTGGTACACCAGGGAAATGGAGCAGGTCGGTGCTGAGAAATCGGACATTGGCCGCTCGGACAAGCAGCTGGTGCCCAATGCAATGATTGTGCCTATCAAGAAGGGACAGAAAGCCAAGAAGGGTGACATCCTGCTGACATGGTGGCAGAGTGGCAGTGGCATGCAGCGTGCCATCGTCATCGATGCCTCTACAGCCACCGAGCCTGTTGCCGTCTATCTGGACCGCTATTGGAAGGACGATCCTGACCATAAGGATAATCAGGAGTTGGCTAAAGGCGAAAAGCTGAAGCCCAACAGCTTCAATGTGTTGAAGGACGGCGAATGGCAGGCAGGAGCTGCCGTAGCCTATCGTGATGGTGGCGAGTGGAAGAAAGGTACGCTGATGCACGTCGATGGCAACAAGGTATTGCTGTCGGTATTCTCCAGCCATCTGTTTGCTACCACGAAGGACCGTTGTAAGCTTATCCCCTTCAAGGAGAAAATCAAGAAGGGCGACAAGGTGTGGGCCACATTCGTCGATGGCTTCAGGGATGGTTATACCGTCAAGGAGATTAACGAGAAGGTTGGTCGCGTCTGGGTACAGCGCAATGGCAGCTCAAGCATGGACTGCAAGAGCATTGTCGAGGTAACTAAGGTCTTGGATTAATAGATATAATATAATAAGGTATAGAAAGTATAGAAAACAAAATTAATCGAAAAACATTATGGCTTATCAAGAAGTAACAACTACGGGTTATGGTACCCGAGTAGGTAATTCGTTTAAGGCGATTGGTTCCGGTATCCTGCTGTTCATAGTAGGTACGTGCGTGTTGTGGTGGAACGAAGGTCGCGCAGTGAAGACTGAGAAGATGCTGGACGAGGCAGGCAGTGCCTACGTCGAGATGGAGAATCCCAACAAGAAGGATGCTTCGTTGGAGGGTGAACTGATTTGCGGAACCGCACTGGCCACCACTGAGGACTCGCTGAGCGATGCACAGTTTGGCATCGGTGCCAAGGCTATCTCGCTGACCCGTAGGGTAGAGTACTACCAGTGGGTGGAGCATTCTGAGGAGAAGAAAGAAGACAAGTTAGGCGGTAAGGAAGTGACCACCACGACCTACACATACTCGAAAGAGTGGGTGAGCCGTCCCATAGAGTCGGCCCAGTTCAAGGATCCAGCCTATCAGAAAAAGAATATGGTGCTGACCACCTTCGAGGATGCTGAGCAGTATGCCGAGAACGTATCGTGGGGAGCCTATAAGCTGAACGAGAGTCTGATTCACAGCATCTCGTCGCGTGAAGGTCTGGACCTGGCTATTGCCGAGGACCTGCTGAAGCAGTTTGACAAGAACACCAAGACCGCCTACGAGCGTTTCTATGGCGTTCAGAAAAACCAGCAGCCCGCTGCCGAGCCTGCACAGACCGTTGTGCTTTCCGACTCTGCCAAGGCCGTAGCCGACTCTTTGAAGGCTGTCAACGATTCCATCAACAATGCGATGGCTAATGCCGAGAACAAGAAGGACTTCGAGTATATCCACCAGGCCAGCAACGTGCTGTACTTCGGTCGCGTGCCTGGCTCGCCTGAAGTTGGTGACGTCCGTGTTACCTTCGAGAAGGTGGTACCTGCCAAGGTCACTGTGATGGCCGTTGTCGACGGTGACACGTTCAAGCCCTTCAAGGCCAAGAACGGCAAGCGCTTCCAGACCCTCGTAATGGGTAAGAAGAGCGGCGACGAGATTATCGAGGCCGAGAAGGAAGCTAACAACATGTGGACTTGGGTTCTGCGCATTGTCGGTATCCTGATGGTCATCGGTGGTCTGAAGGGTATCTTCGGCTTTATCGAGACCATTCTCAAGGTGGTGCCCTTCATTGCCGGCATCTTCGGATGGGGTATCGGACTTGTCTGCTCAGTGGTTGGCGTGGCATGGTCGCTGATCGTCATCGCTATTGCATGGCTGTTCTATCGTCCGTTGCTGGGCATCTCGCTGCTCGTACTGGCAGGCTTCCTGGTTTGGGTATTTGCCTTCAAGGGCAAGGACAAGCTGAAGGAACTTGCTGCCAGAGCTAAGGAAAAGGGTGGCAACCCTGCCCCTGCACCAGCCCCCAATGAATAGTCTGGCTATGATTAAGAAACTGCTGTTTACCCTGTTGGCAGTGCACTTCGCACTGGCAACAGGGGCTCAAGAAAAGAAGGAGGTTCACATCCTGTCGGCTAACGACATGCATGCGGCCATCGAGTGTTTCCCACGCCTTTGTTTCGTGGCCGACTCGTTGCGCACGCTCTATCCCGACCTGCTGGTGCTGTCGGCAGGCGACAACCGTTCAGGCGACCCTATCAACGACATGTATGAGATACCAGCCTATCCGATGGTGGCACTGATGAATATCGTAGGTTTTCATGCCACGACCTTAGGCAACCATGAGTTTGACTCAGGACAGGCAGGACTGGCCGAACTGATCAATATGTCGGACTTCTCGTATCTCTGTGCCAATGCCCATCCTGCCGCATCGACAGGTATTCACATCCGTCCTTACCAGAAGTTTGATGTGGGTGGCGTCACTGTCGGCGTCATCGGTGCTGTCGCCTTGGGTGCGATAGGTAAGCCGGAGAGCCACCCCAAGAACATGACGGATATCACGTTTACACAGCCTTTGGAAGCTTTGCAGCAGTATCAGTTCCTGAGGAAGGAGTGTGATGTGGTGCTGTTCCTGTCGCACATCGGCTATGAGGACGACGTCAAGATTTCCGCTTCGCTGCCTTGGGTGGACCTCATCGTGGGCGGACATTCGCATACGCAGTTGAATGGCGGCGAGATACATAACGGTCTGCTGATTACGCAGAACGTAAACCGTCTGGCGCGTGTCACCCATATCACGCTGACATTAGAGAACGGCAAAGTCGTGGACAAACGTGCCGAGAATATTGCCATCAAGGGTGTGAAGCGCGAGAACAAGGTAGTGGCCACACTGGCCGATGCCTTTACCCACAACCCAGCCTTCGACGAGGTGCTGGCCGTGAACGACAAACCATTGTCAACATACGAGGAGTTAGGCTGCCTGATGACCGATGCTTATCTGCAGGCTGCCAATGCCGACATCAGTTTGCAGAACTATGGCGGTGTGCGTTACGACACCCTCAGTGTCCGTGGCATCAGTGTGAAGGACGTGCTACAGCTGGATCCCTTCCAGAACCATCTCGTCGAGATGACCGTCACGGGCAACGAATTCATTGACATCCTGAAAATGTGCTTCGTCAACGACCAGTCACGCTTCCCACTCATCAGCGGTGCTACTGCCGAGTATGTGCTGGATGACACCAAGCAGCAGGTAAAGAAAGTGGTGCTCTACGGTCCTGACGGCAAGAAGCTGAATCTGAAGAAGACCTATCGCGTGGTGACGAATAACTATGTGCAGGCCATCACACCTACCAACCGCAAGGATGAGGGACACGACCTGGGCATCGGTTCGGCCGAGGCCATCATGCAGCTTCTGAAAGCCAAGGGACATATAGACTATCAAGGTAAGACAAGTGTAAAAGAAATCAAGAAATGATGAAAAAGCTAATGATAGTGGCTGTCTGCGCGATGGCCGTCATGATGAGTTGTAAGAATAAGGGGCAGAATGCAGCAGCTGAAGGTGCTGATTCCGACTCAGTAGTCATTGACAGCGTGCTGGCCGAGATGCCTGATACGGCTCCACGCCCCATGTTCCTGTATGTTCAGGACAAGGAGCACATGCAGATGGTGTATTGGATGACCAGCGCACCCAAGGAGGACGACTATTCAGAGGCAGATATCTCGAAAGCCCGCGGCCTGTGGAATTTGCAGCAGATGGCACGTCGCAATGCTGCCAAATATACCAACCTGCTGAAGGACGACAAGAACGTCGTGGCTATTAAGTTTATCGATGAGGTGCTGAAGAATCCTGATGGTGAAACCATGTACCCTGGCGAGCTGCACGGACGTCCTGAAATACCGGCACCCGGTCTGCGCTATGCCATGCAGGATCCCAAGTTGTATAAGAAGGACCTTGAAGGTATCCGTGTCATTGTCTGCGATGAATACCTGCAATCTCGCAAGGTGCTGAAAGTCACCGATGATTTCAATAAGCCCATGCCGAAGGACATCGTGCAGAAAATGGAGAAGAAGTACGGCATGAAGGCACAACGTTCGGTGCGTAGCTGTAACATTGAGGGCGGTTATGTCTTTGGTGTCATCCAGTTTAAGGGTGAATACAAGAACGCCCCCAAGTTCCCAGGCGAGGATAACGAGAAAATTGCCAAGGCACTGGCTTTGGAAGTGCTGCAGAAAGGCGACTCCGTATGGGTGCTGGAGGAGATAGGTACGATATATCCAGGCGAAGGTCCGACGTGGAATGCTGACGATGACGGCGAGTATTACCCCAAGGGTATTATGGCAGCCTTCGAAGGTCCTAAGGGTCTGGAACTGTGTTATACACATCCTGCGCCTGAGAGCGTCGAAACAGGCATGCTCTATCCGCGTGGTCAGAAGCTGGAGAAGCAGATGTACGAGTGCTACCATGGGATGATTGACGAGGATATTCCCGTTTGGAAGAAGGATATTGCCGAGATGAACAAGCTCTTCCAGCAGAAGAATAAAATTGCAGGCATCAAGCTGACCAAGTGGGCACACGTATGGATGGGCGATGATGTAGAGTGGATTCACATGGCTGACAAAGACGAGGAGTATGGCGGTATCTTCATCCGTAAGAACGGTAAGATACAGCTGATGCAGGTTGAGGACCCCAAGCGTAAGGCTTTGCACTTGTGGCTGAACGGCATCGCCTATCTGAAGTTTGCCGGTTCTGCGGGTGGTCCTTCATGGTACACGGAAATCATCGGCTATAAGGATGGCAAGCAAGTCGAGAAATTCAACATGCTGGAAGTGGAAGGCGAGGTTGATGAATGCCAGCTGAATGGTAAAAGCATGACGGAGGAAGCTGGTCGTGCGTTCGTCGAAAAGTTTGCCGATGCCAAACCGCTGAATGAATACTGGAACGAACCGGAACAGTAAGTGAGAATGAAAATAATTGCCGTCTGGCTTTGTCGGACGGCAAATATTTTGTAACTTTGCAGGAAAATTATATTGATTATGAATCAAAACATAGAAAAGATTCTTAAAGGTTGCGGATGTCTGTCGATAGGCAGCTTTGCGTTTTTTATTCTGTTAGGCGTCATCGGTACATGTGTAGGTGATGATGATGAGTCGATAGAAAAAGACTTGAGGGCTAAAGTAGATAGTATTACCGCACAGAAGAAAGACTCGGTTGTAGTGAACGACCCATTGGAGGGCGACCCCTACCAAGAGCTTGATGAACTGATTGGTTTGGGCAGCGTGAAGACGGAAGTCCGTTCGTTGGCAAACTTCGTGAAACTACAGAAACAGCGCGAAGCCAAGGGCCTGAAGACCGCCAAAGTGTCGTATCACCTCGTGTTCTACGGATCGCCTGGTACTGGTAAGACCACCGTGGCCCGTATCGTAGGACGTATCTATAAGGACCTCGGCGTATTGAAGAAAGGACATACCGTAGAGACAGACCGTGCCGGACTGTGCGGACAGTACGTCGGTCAGACGGGTCCGAAGACCGATAGCGTGATAGCCAAAGCCCTGGATGGTGTGCTGTTTATAGACGAGGCCTATTCACTGGTGCCCGAGGGTGGTGCCGGCAACGACTATGGTCAGGAGGCCATCTCTACCATCCTGAAGCGTATGGAGGACTATCGCGACCGTCTGGTGGTGATTGTGGCCGGTTATAAGAACGAGATGCAGCGCTTCATCGATTCGAACCCAGGTTTGCAGTCGCGCTTCAACCGCTATATCGACTTCCCCGATTATACTGGTGCTGAACTCACCGACATCTTCAAGATGTATATGAAGAAGAACCAGTACACGCTGTCGAAGGAGACCGAGGCCTATCTGAAGGAACGTTTCAACTATGCCGTAGCCCATAAGGACCGCAACTTCGGTAATGCCCGTTATGCCCGTAACGTGTTCGAGAAGAGCATACAGGCTCAGGCAAACCGACTGGCTGGCGAGAAGAATCTGGATAAGGACAAGTTGACGGAACTGACCGTCGAAGACCTGAAGGAAGGTTTCGCCTCCAAGTCAAATATCAGACAGTAAACGTGACATAGCAGGTATTTTCAAAATAGCCGATGCAGAAGATGATTACCATACTCGGACCGACAGCCAGTGGCAAGACGCCATTGGCTGCAGCCCTGGCGCAACAGATTGGTGGTGAGATTATCTCTGCCGACTCGCGTCAGGTGTACCGGCGTATGGACATCGGAACCGGTAAGGACCTGGCGGACTATCGCCTTGTGGTCGATGGTAGTGCCGTTGACATCCCTTATCATCTCATCGACATCTGTGAGCCCGGTACAAAGTACAACCTGTTCCAGTATCAGCAGGACTTCTTCGATGCCTACCAGGACATCAGGAGTAGGGGAGTGGTACCCGTTCTCTGTGGCGGTACGGGCCTCTATATCGAAGCCGTGCTGAGAGGTTACAAGCTGTCGCCCGTGCCTCAGAATCCTGAACTGAGAGCTCGGTTGGAAGGCAAGACGCTGGCCGAACTTACCGAGATGCTGACTGACTTGAAAGCACAAACCGGTACGGTGATGCACAATAAGACCGACGTCGATTCCTGTCAGCGCGCCATCCGTGCCATTGAGATAGAGACCTATAATCTCGAGAATCCAGTACCTCGTCGTGAATTGCCGCCCGTTGACTCGCTCATTATCGGTGTGAATATCGACCGTGAGGCGCGCCGTGAGAAGATTACGCGACGGTTGAAGGCACGTCTGGAGGAAGGGATGATAGATGAGGTAAAAGGACTGATGGCTGAAGGCATACCGGCTGATGACCTCATCTATTACGGATTGGAGTATAAGTTCGTGACGGAATATGTGGTGGGCAAGACAACCTACGACGAGATGTTTACACGTCTGGAGATTGCCATCCATCAGTTTGCCAAGCGTCAGATGACATGGTTCCGGGGGATGGAGCGTCGCGGTTTCACGATTCATTGGATTGATGCCTTGCAACCGATGGATGAGAAAGTTCATCAGATCAGAAGACTAATGGAAGATAGTAATCATAATTTCTAATTACTAATTACTAATTTATGAGCGAAGCTAATAAGCGGTGGGGCATTCTGTATTGTCCTAAAGGAAAGGGCTCCAAGCAGCGCGAGAAGATCCAGCGTGTGCTGGATGAGCGCGGCGTGCAGTACGACTTCGTGCAGAGCGAGACGAGTGGCAGTGTGGAACGACTGGTCACCATGCTCATCCATAATGGTTATAAGACCATCATCATTGTGGGTGGCGACTCGGCGCTGAACGATGCTGTCAACTGTCTGATGAACGAAGAGAAGCAGGTGCGCGACTCGATAGCCTTGGGTGTTATTCCCAATGGCGTATTGAACGACTTTGCCCGCTATTGGGATTTCAAGGAGAGTAATCTGGAACAGACCGTCGACTGGCTGATAAAGCATCGTGTGCGCACGATAGACCTGGGCTGCATCCGCTATCAGGACAAGCAGGGCGAACAGTGTCACCGCTACTTCTTGAACTGCGTCAATATCGGACTCATTGCCGACGTGATGAATCTGCGCAGGCAGACACATTCGCTGCTTGGTTCACGGACGCTCTCGTTCATCGTATCCATCTTCCTGATGATATTCCACCGCATGGATTACAAGATGCATGTGCATATCAATAGTGACGAAGTGAACCGCAAGGTGATGACGATGTGTGTAGGCAGTGGTCCCGGCTACGGACAGACACCGAGTGCCGTGCCATATAATGGTATGCTCGACGTGTCGATGATATACCATACAGAGATTATACAAGTGTTTGCCGGACTGTGGCTACTCATCACCGGACGATTCCTGAACCACCATGCCGTGCATCCCTATCGTACCCGTGAAGTGATAGTCGAAGAGGCGAAGCATGCATTGGTCGGAGTGGATGGCCGATTGCTTGGAACACCAGAGGGAGCATATCGCATAACAGTGGAGCAGGAAGTCATTAATTTCCTTATTCCAGACTGAAAAAATGTGAAAAAAGAGTAAAAACGGGCGTTTTTGAAAAAAAATGTCCGTTTTATTTTGCAGTCCCGTGAAAAATGTCTAACTTTGGGGGAAATTAGATATTCCTAAAACATAATAGATAAAAATAGACATAAGGAACTATGAGTTATTTACGATTTGAAAAAGCGGTAATGACCAACTTGGAGGAGTCGCTCCGTCGTGAATTGCTTCGAACAAACCGTTCTGGCGCCTACAGTGCTTCTACGCTTGTAGATTGTAACACGCGTAAGTATCACGGTCTGCTCGTTGTTCCCGTACCTGAGTTGGACGATGAGAACCATGTGCTGCTCTCGTCGTTCGATTGTACGGTGATTCAACACGGTGCTGAGTTCAATCTCGGACTCCACAAGTATCAGGGCAACAACTACAGTCCTAAGGGTCATAAGTACATCCGCGAGTTTAGTTGTGATGTTGTGCCTACCACGATTTATCGTGTGGGTGGCGTAGTGTTGAAACGCGAGACGATATTCCAGGCCTATGAGGACCGTATCCTCATACGCTATACGCTGGAAGATGCCCACTCGGCAACTACCCTCCGTTTCCGTCCGTTCCTGGCCTTCCGTTCGGTTCGTCAGTTCACGCATGAGAATTCGACGGCTTCGCGCGAGTTCCATCCTGTGGACAACGGTATCAAGACCTGTATGTATGCCGGCTATCCCGACCTCTATATGCAGTTCTCGAAGAAGAACGAGTTCGTGTTCCAGCCGGATTGGTATCGTGGCGTGGAGTATCCCAAGGAGCAGGAGCGCGGTTATGCCTCGAACGAGGACCTCTACGTGCCCGGCTATTTTGAGGTAAGCATCAAGAAGGGTGAGAGCATCGTCTTCTCGGCTTCGACCTCTTCAATCAAGACATCGACGCTGAAGGGCCTGTTTGAGAAAGAGATCAGTCTGCGCCTGAGCCGTGACAGTTTCTACCACTGTCTGGTATCTGCCGCCCATCAGTTCCACAACCGCAAGCCCAACGACGACCGTTATCTGCTGGCTGGCTATCCTTGGTTCAAGGCCCGTGCCCGCGATACGTTTATCGCACTGCCAGGCTTGACGCTGGCCATTGGCGAGCAGGACTACTTCGAACTGGTCATGAAGACCGCCGAGAAGGGCCTGCGTGAGTTTATGGAGGAGAAGCCGCTGAGCGTGAAAATATACGAGGTGGAACATCCTGACGTACCGCTGTGGGCTGTCTGGGCCATTCAGCAGTATGCCAAGGATGCCGGTAAGGAGCAGGGCTATAAGATGTATGGCAAACTGGTAAAGGACATTATCAAGTATATCCTTGCTGGCGGACATCCCAACCTGCGACTGGACGAGAACGGCCTGTTGTATGCCAATGGACGCGACAAGGCCATTACGTGGATGAACTCTACGGCTAACGGTCGTCCGGTAGTGCCTCGCTCAGGCTATATCGTTGAGTTCAATGCCCTGTGGTATAACGCCCTGAAGTTCTGTGCGTCCTTAGAGGCTGAGTTCGGCGACAAGAAGTTTGCCGAGAAACTGGAGAAACAAGCCGAGGTCTGCAAGACATCATTCATTGATACTTTTATGAACGAATACGGATATCTGCTTGATTATGTGGATGGTACAATGATGGATTGGAGCGTTCGTCCGAACATGATATTCCCCGTAGCCTTCGACTATTCGCCACTGAACCAGGATCAGAAGAAGAGTGTATTGGATATCTGTACGCGTGAACTGTTGACACCTAAGGGACTGCGTTCGCTGTCGCCTAAGAGCGGTGGCTACAATCCGATGTATGTCGGTCCGCAGACGCAGCGCGACTATGCCTACCATCAGGGTACGGCATGGCCTTGGTTGGGCGGTTTCTATATGGAGGCCAGCCTGAAACTCTATAAGCGCACCCGCCTCTCGTTCATTGAACGCCAAATGGTGGGCTATGAGGAAGAGATGGACTACCACGCACTGGGAACCATCAGCGAACTGTTCGACGGTAACCCGCCCTTCCACGGACGTGGTGCGATGGCTTTCGCCATGAATGTGGCCGAAATCCTGCGTGCGTTGAAGTTACTCGAGAAATATACTTATCAGAAATAAATAAGGAGGAGACGCTATGAAAGTTTTAATGTTTGGATGGGAGTATCCTCCTCACGTATTCGGTGGACTTGCCACTGCTAACTATGGTATCTCGCAGGGCTTGCATGCCCAGGGTGATATGGACATCACGCTTTGTCTGCCGCATCCCTTTGGCGACGAGGACCGTTCTGCTTGTCAGATTGTGGCTATGAATGCTGTGCCCATTGCTTATCGTGACGTAACGGCCGATTACGTTCGTGAGCGCGTGGGTAACATCATGGATCCCGACCTCTATTTCCGTCTGCGCGACCACCTGTATGCCGACTTCAACTACATGCACGTCAACGACTTGGGTGCTATGGAGTTTGCGGGCGGTTATCCGGGTAATCTGCACGAGGAAATCAATAACTACTCGATTATTGCCGGTGTGGTGGCTCGTACATTGGACTACGACATCATACATGCCCACGACTGGCTGACCTATCCTGCCGGCATCCATGCCAAGCAGGTCAGCGGCAAGCCCTTGTGCATCCACGTACACGCTACCGACTTCGACCGCTCGCGTGGTAAGGTGAACCCGACGGTTTACTCGATTGAGAAGAACGGTATGGACAATGCTGACTGCATTATGTGTGTGTCGGAGCTGACGCGCCAGACGGTCATCAACCAGTACCATCAGGATCCGCGCAAGTGCTACACCGTTCACAATGCTGTGTATCCGCTGCCCGATGAATATCAGGCTATTCCGCGTCCCGACCATACTGGTAAGGACAAGGTGGTGACATTCCTTGGACGTATCACCATGCAGAAGGGACCCGAGTACTTCGTCGAGGCTGCCAACATGGTTATTCGTCGTACCCGCAACGTACGCTTCTGTATGGCTGGCTCGGGTGACATGATGGATGCCATGATTCAGTTGGCTGCTGAGCGCGGCATTGCCGACCGCTTCCACTTCCCGGGATTCATGCGCGGCAAGCAGGTGTACGAGTGTCTGAAAGATTCCGATGTCTATGTGATGCCTTCCGTATCCGAGCCGTTTGGTATCTCGCCATTGGAGGCTATGCAGTGCGGTACGCCCTCTATCATCTCGAAACAGTCGGGATGTGCCGAGATTCTGACCAACTGCATCAAGGTTGACTATTGGGACATCCACGCGCTGGCTGACGCCATCTACTCGATCTGTGCCAACGAGTCGCTCTTCAAGTACTTGAAAGAAGAAGGCAAGAACGAGGTTGACCAGATTACATGGGAGAAGGTCGGTGCCTGGATAGCAACACTCTACAAGCGTACCCTTGGATGGGAACAGTAAAAGGTAAAAAAGTAAAAAGGTAAAAAAGTAAAGTTATGAAAACAATTTGTTTATATTTCGAGATACATCAGATTATCCATCTGAAGCGCTACCGTTTCTTTGATATCGGTACCGATCATTATTACTACGATGACTATGAGAACGAGCGTAGCATCACCGACATTGCCAACCGCAGCTACATGCCCGCATTGACGGCTATCGGCGACATGATTAAGGAGCATGGCGACTACTTCAAAGTAGCCTTCTCGCTCTCTGGTACAGGTATTGAGCAGTTGGAGTTCCACGCTCCGCAGGTCATTGCCAAGCTGCAGGAACTGAACCAGACCGGTTGTGTAGAATTCCTGGCCGAGCCTTACTCTCATGGTCTGTCGTCACTGGCCAATGAGGAGACCTTTGCCCTCGACGTGAAGAAGCAGATGGCGAAGATTGAGGAACTGTTTGGCAAGAAGCCGACAGTGGCCCGTAACTCATCGCTGATTTATAGCGACGATATCGGTGGACAGATTGCTGCCATGGGCTTCAAGGGCATGCTGACCGAAGGTGCCAAGCACGTGCTGGGCTGGAAGTCGCCACACTATGTCTATAACTGCAACATCGCTCCCAACCTGAAGCTGTTGCTGCGCGACGTTGAGCTGAGTGACGATATCTCGCTGCGCTTCAATAATACTGACTGGGAAGGCTATCCTCTGTTTGCCGATTCGTACATCGATCGCATTGCAAGGTTCCCCGAAGAGGAGCAGATTATCAATATCTTCATGGAATTGTCGGCTCTGGGTATCGCTCAGCCGTTATCATCGAACATTCTCGACTTCCTGAAGGCACTGCCTGCATGTGCTAAGGAGAAGGGTATTACGTTCTCGACACCTACCGAGATATGTATGAAGGTAAAGAGTGTAGGTGCCATCGACGTGCCCGACACGCTGTCGTGGGTTGACGAAGAGCGCGACTGCTCATGCTGGTTGGGTAATGCCATGCAGCGCGAGGCTTTCAACAAGCTGTATAGCGTGGCCGACCGTCTGCGCATTGCCGACGATCCGCGCATCAATCAGGACTGGGACTATCTGCAGGCCTCAAACAACTTCCGCTTCATGACTACCAAGCCCTCAAACGTTGGTCTGGACCGTGGCATCTACAGCGGACCGTTCGATGCCTTCACGAATTACATGAATATCCTTGGCGACTTCATCAACAGAGTCAATGCCCTCTATCCTCTTGAGATTGAGAACGACGAGCTCAACGCCCTGCTGACCACTATCCGCAACCAGGGTGATGAGATTGAGATGAAGGACAAGGAGATTACCCGTCTGAAGGCTCGTCTTGAGAAACTGGAGCCGAAGGAAGCCAAAAAAACTGCGGCTAAGAAACCTGCTGCCAAGAAGGCTGCTGCCAAAAAGGCTGCTCCAGCCAAGAAGGCTGCTGATAAGGAATAAAATATTGGCGGTAATGATAAAAAAGTGAGTCAACAGTTTGGTTGGCTCACTTTTTTATCGTACCTTTGCCAGCCAAAACACAGGGGTACTTGTGGGCATGGCCACGAGTACCATGCGTCTCGGCAATTCGAACATTGTTCAATTGCTCTCAACTTTAGGGGTACTTGTAAATGGTCAAGCGACGGCCAGACCCCCTTTAACAAAACAAGAAAGAAAATGGAACAAGAAAAAAAGAAAGTCAGCGTGCTGTTCATGCTTTTCGGCACCCTGTTCTGCGTCTGCCTGATAACGGCAAACGTGTTAGAGACAAAGCAATTATCGTTTGGACCAGTGAACCTGACGGCAGGTATCATCGTATTCCCCGTGTCGTACATCATCAACGACGTGGTGTGCGAGGTATGGGGCTATGGCCGTACGCGTATGTTGATATGGATGGGGTTCGCCATGAACTTCTTCTTCGTCATCATGGGTGGCATAGCCGACTGGATTCCTGGTGCACCTTATTGGCATGGCGACGAGGGTTTTCACACGATTTTCGGACTGGCACCAAGGATTGCTGCGGCATCGTTTATAGCATTCCTTGCAGGTTCGTTTATCAACGCTTACGTCATGTCGAAGATGAAATTATCATCACGACAGAATCGCGAGACACAGTCGGACGCAGAGTTTGCCAAAAGCTTTTCGGCACGTGCGGTGCTGAGTACGGTGTTCGGTGAGTTGACAGACTCTATCATCTTCTTCCCGTTGGCACTGGGTGGCGTCATTCCTTGGGAAGAGATGCCGTCGCTGATGATTTCGCAGGTGACGCTGAAGACACTGTACGAAATCGTGGTGCTGCCAGTGACCATCCGTGTCGTTGAGTTTACGAAGAAGCACGACCATGAGGATGTGTTTGATCATGACATCAACTACAACATATTCAATATATTAAAGATATAAGTGTAATCCGTGCCATCAGAAAGAAAGACTATGGATAGAGAAAAAGAAGGCCTGCAGCAGTTGGGCCGCAAGACAGCGTATAAGATGACATACGCACCTGAAGTGCTGGAGACGTTTGAGAACAAACATAAGGAGAACGACTACTGGGTGCAGTTCAACTGCCCCGAGTTTACGTCGCTGTGTCCGATTACCGGTCAGCCGGACTTCGCAGAGATCAAGATTGCGTATATCCCTGCCGACAGGATGGTAGAGTCGAAGAGTTTGAAGCTTTACCTCTTTTCGTTCCGCAATCACGGCGACTTCCATGAGGACTGCGTGAACATTATCATGAAGGACCTGGTCAAACTGATGCAGCCGAAGTATATCGAAGTCATCGGCCTGTTTACGCCGCGTGGTGGCATCAGCATCTATCCGTATGCCAACTACGGACAGCCAGGAACAAAATACGCTGCCCTTGCAGAGCAGCGTATGATGAATCGTCAGATGTTCTGATTACGCTTTCAGTTCCAGTACAAAGCGGGTGCCGCGAATGTACTCCGTATCGATGGTCAGGTCGCCGCCCATCTTCAGTGCCATCTGTTTGCACGTGGGCAGTCCCAGACCATCGCCTTTTGTCAGGTCGTGGATTTCGAGGAACGGCTTGAACACGTCGTCACGCTTCTCTTCGGGAATACCGCTACCAGTGTCTGACACGTGGAACTCTATCTTGTGCTGGCCACGCTTCTTGAATTCGATGGTAATCTTACCTTCAGCCGGCGTGTACTCAGCAGCGTTCTTCAGCAGGTGCGTCAGGATGTGGCTGACGTACGGACGATAGACGAGAGCACTCATCTTCGGTGCATTGACCACGAGCTGTACCTCGCTTTGTTCGGTGCCACGAATCTGATCCATCAGTTCCTCGCAGAACTGGTGTACCTGTACCTCTTCCATCTCCAGTTCCGCATCAGAATTCTCCAGTTCGCTGAGCGTCTGTACGTGCTTCGAGAAGTCGAGCAGTGCCTGCACCTCGGGCTGACGGTTATCCAGCTTCTTCAGCGTGGGCTCCAACTGAGCAGACATGTTGCTGATGAACTTAGCCTTTAACGCATTGCTGTCATTGGCCAGTTCAATAATCTTTTTCTGTTTCTTGGTCTGCAGAATGTAGCGCATCAGCACCACGGCACCCAAGACGAGGACTGCAGCCAGTGCACCAGCCAGAATCAGCAGACCGACGATGAATGCCCAGCGCGTCGTCAGTGAACTGTCCTTTTCGGCAATCTCGGCTTCGTTGGCAGCAATCTGGTCCTTCAGTGCTTTCATCTCGTCGGCATGCTTGATAGCATCGGTCGAGTCCTTCCATGCCACATAGTTGCTGTACGACTGTGCCACCAGGCTGGCGTTGTTGCTCTTGCGACCATTGGCGATGAGCGTCTGATACACCTCGTCCACCTTGTCAAATTCCTTGCTGGCTGTCAGCTTGTTGACCATCTCTTTAAATGTGGCATTGCCCTGAGCGGTCATTCCAAACGTATAATAGTAGAGCGTCTTCGAATACAGCAAGTCGTTCTTCAGTGCCTCGTCGCCCGACAGGTTAGCCTGATTGCCCATGGCATTCAGATGCTCCTTGGCCGGTTCGGAGCGATGCATCTTCATATACATCTGGAAACGCTCCTTGCATACCCAGTAGTGGCAGCCAGCGCGTTCAGGTGTCGTCAGCTTTGATGCGCTGATAGTCTGATCGATACGGCGCAGCAGGTCGAAAGCCTCTTGATAAAGACTTTCGCGATAGTAGAGTGCGGTCGCTTTCGTGCCACATTCCGTGGCCAGCGCAATCTCGCCGCGGCTGGCATAGTCGCTGAAAGCGTGGATGTACGTATAACGCGCTTTGGCGACGTTCTCCTTAGCGTCAATACTCTCGGCTTGTTTGTGCAGTTGACTCTTCTTGGTTTCCTCGGCCATAGCTGTCATAGAACAGAAGAGCATGCTTACGATTAGAATTGAAAATAGCTTGTGCATATCATAATAGTGTTAATCTGGCTGCAAAGTTAAACAAAATTTTGATTAATCCCAAATTATCGAGAACGTTTACGTTGATTTTTCTTCAAAAAAGCAAAAAAAAGGCATTCATGTCGATTCTTTTCGCTATCTTTGCACAAAATTCAAACAAATTATCTAAAACAAACACGTGTAATGAAAGCATTCAACGACAAGAACTTTGTGTTGGAGACTGAGGTAGCTCAGGATCTCTTCCACAATCATGCGGCTAAGATGCCGATTATCGACTATCATTGTCACCTGATTCCCGAAATGGTTGCAAACGACCACAAGTTTAAGAGTATTACCGAGCTTTGGCTGGGTGGCGATCACTATAAGTGGCGCGCTATGCGTACCAACGGCGTAGATGAGAAATATTGCACTGGTAAGGACACTTCCGATTGGGAAAAGTTCGAGAAGTGGGCTGAGACCGTACCCTATACACTGCGTAACCCGCTGTATCACTGGACACACTTGGAACTGAAGACAGCCTTCGGTATTGAGAAACTGTTGAGCCCCAAGACCGCTCGCGAAATCTTCGACGAGTGTAATGAGAAGCTGAAGCAGCCCGAATTCTCAGCCCGTGGTCTGATGAAGCACTATAACGTTGAGTGCGTCTGCACCACCGACGACCCCGTTGACGACTTGCATAACCACATCGAGTATGCTAAGCATAAGGCTGACGACGATCCCATCATGATTCCTGCATGGCGTCCCGACAAGGCCATGAACATCGAGAAGGCTGATTTCAGTGCCTACGTTAATCAGTTGGAGAAAGTCAGTGGTGTGACGATTACTAAGTTTGCCGATATGGTGGACGCTCTGAAGAAGCGTCATGAGTTCTTCGAGGCTCAGGGTTCGAAACTCTCTGACCACGGTATTGAGGAATTCTACGACGAGGAGTACACCGACTCGCAGATTGAGACTATTTTCGAGAAGGCTATGCGTGGACAGCAGCTGTCTCAGTATGAGATTCGTCAGTATAAGAACTGCTTCCTGACTGTGATGGCCGAGATGGATGCCGATGCCGGCTGGACACAGCAGTTCCACTATGGTGCTATCCGCGACAATAATACCGCCATGTTCAACCAGCTTGGTCCTGACACAGGTTTCGATAGCATCGGTGAGTTCAATACTGCCAAGGCTATGTCGAAGTTCCTGAACAAGCTGAATATGGAAGGCAAGCTCACGCGTACTATATTATATACGCTGAATCCCTGTGCCAATGAGGTTATCGCTACGATGCTTGGCAACTTCCAGGGTGGTGAGCCCGGTAAGATCCAGTTCGGTTCAGGCTGGTGGTTCAACGACCAGATGGACGGTATGATCCGTCAGATGAACGCCCTCTCAGTGCTTGGCCTGCTGAGCCGCTTCGTGGGTATGCTGACTGACAGCCGTTCGTTCCTCTCTTATCCCCGTCACGAATACTTCCGTCGCATCCTCTGCAATCTGCTGGGTAACGATGTAGAAAAGGGCCTGCTGCCCGACGACCGTGAGCTGCTGGGTAAGATGGTCGAGGACATCTCTTATAACAACGCTAAAAACTACTTTAAGTTCTATTAATAAAACAAGTCAAGAAGAAAGGCGGCCGCTCGTGATGAGTGGTCGCCTTTGTAGTTTAATGGTATGTGTTTGCTGTTATCTATAGACTATAGTTCGTTCGTCTCCTTCTTCCGATAGTACGATTGTTCCTTGTCGCCAATGCGCAGAATCAGTGAGTCGCGCCTCAGCAGTACAATATCTACCGTATCCGTTACGGGCTTGTCGCCTTCCTGAGTGAATCCGGCAATCGTGTCGGCATGCAGAATCAGTCGGCCATTGAAAGGATACCAATCCGTATAGCGATGGAATTCCGGATAGACGGCCAGCGACTGTGCGTTGCCGTTCTTGCCCATATTGTTTCTGTTGCCTCTCATCGATGCCGTGTTGTCAGCTTTCAGCTTCATACTGTATTCCACAGGAATCAAAATCTTCTTGCGGATACTGTCTGGTATGGGTGGCATTCTGCCGTCAATGGTACGCAGTGTAGGCTCAGCCATAAAGCACCATTGTCCCACCAGAGTACTGATATTGATGACGCAGCTTGCCTCATGACGGTTTTCAGGATTAACCATCACGGCCAGTGCGTCGCCGATATGCGGACGGCCATACAAACGACGCTGCTGACGGCAGCTGATGATGTCGAATGTGTCAGGATCACCGCCCGAGTAGGGGAGAAACACGAGGATGGAATCCGTGCAACCGTCACAAGCCAGTCCGTAAAGTGCCGAATCGCCAGGAATACTCCTGTACATGCTGATGGCATCGTTAGGCACTTTGTCCATCTTCGGTTGATTGCTGCCGCAAGCCGTCATGACGACAGCAATGATGGCAAAAAAGAGCAATTTCTTCATCATATTGAATGGTTTTGGCTGCAAAGATACAAATAATAAGCGAAAAATAGCCATGTGGTAGCAAATTTTTCACTTTTCGTTTTCCACTTTTCACTTTATTTTGTACCTTTGCATGGACAAATACACAAAAGTCTTATTATCGCAATATGAAAAAGAAAATCAAGTTTAGTCTCGTCTACCGCGATATGTGGCAGTCATCAGGTAAGTTTCAGCCTCGTAAGGACCAGTTGGAGCGTATAGCCCCCGCGATTATCGATATGGGGTGCTTTGCCCGTGTGGAGACCAATGGTGGTGCCTTCGAACAGGTAAACCTCATGGCTGGCGAGAACCCCAACCTGGCCGTACGTGCCTTCTGTAAACCTTTCAACGAGGTGGGCATCCAGACTCACATGTTGGACCGCGGTCTGAACGCGTTGCGCATGTATCCCGTCCCTGACGACGTGCGCGAGTTGATGTATAAGGTGAAGAAGGCGCAGGGTGTGGACATCCCCCGTATCTTCTGCGGTTTGAACGATACGCGCAATATCATTCCCAGCATCAAGTGGGCCAAGGCTGCCGGTATGATTCCGCAGGCTACGCTGTGTATTACCACCAGTCCTGTGCATACCGTTGAGTACTATAGCGCTATTGCCGATGAGGTGATTGCTGCTGGTGCCGAGGAAATCTGCTTGAAGGATATGGCTGGCATCGGACAACCTGCTCTGTTAGGTGCCTTGACAAAGGCTATCAAGACCAAGCACCCCGATATCATCATCCAGTATCACGGCCATTCTGGTCCTGGTCTGTCGATGGCCTCTATTCTGGAGGTTTGTAACAATGGTGCTGACATCATCGATACTGCTATCGAGCCACTGAGCTGGGGTAAGGTACATCCCGATATCATTTCTGTCCAGTCGATGCTGAAGAACGAAGGCTTTGAGGTGGCAGATATCAATATGAACGCGTATATGCAGGCTCGTAGCCTGACCCAGGAGTTTATTGACGACTGGCTGGGCTACTTCATCAATCCTGCCAACAAGCACATGTCGAGCCTGTTGCTGGGCAGTGGTTTGCCTGGTGGTATGATGGGTTCGATGATGGCCGACCTTGGTCCTATCCAAAGCATGATCAATAAACTGCGCGAGAAGAAGGGCGAGCCCACACTCTCAATGGACGACATGCTGGTAAAGCTGTTCAATGAGGTTGAGTATGTATGGCCAAAGGTGGGTTATCCCCCATTGGTAACGCCGTTCTCGCAGTACACGAAGAACATTGCCCTGATGAATCTGCTGACTATTGAGCAGGGCAAGGGTCGCTACGTCATGATGGACGACGCTATCTGGGGTATGATTCTTGGCAAGAGCGGCAAGGTGCCTGGCACTATCGATCCGGAGTTTGTAGAGTTGGCCAAGAAGCAGAACCGCGAATTTACTGATGCTGACCCGCATACCCTTATCCCCAATGCCCTTGAAGGCTTTAAGAAGGAGATGGACGAGAACGGCTGGGACTACGGACAGGACAATGAAGAACTGTTCGAGTTGGCTATGCACCCCGAGCAGTACCGTCCGTTCAAGAGCGGTCAGGCCAAGAAGCAGTTGTTGGCCGACATTCAGAAAGCCAAGGATGCCAAGTTAGGCGGTATGAAGATGAAGCCCGAAGAGCTGGCAGCCTTCAAGCATGCCAAGGCCGATGCTTTGACAGCTCCTATTGCCGGACAGGTATATTACGAGTTCTCAGGCGAGGGAGCCTGCGAGCCTTGTCTGGAGCCATTTGTAGGTCAGAAGTACAAGGAAGGCGACACGTTCTGTTACATCCAGGCTCCTTGGGGTGAAATCGTTCCCATTCCTGCCGCATTGGGTGGTAAGCTGGTCGAGGTCGCTGCCAAGCAGGGTGCCAAGGTACGTCGTGGCGACAACCTCGGATGGATTGAACGTGAAGAATCGAAATAGTAGCTGTTAATGATACATTTCATTACCAGCAGTGGCATGCGACTCTTTCTTGATCTGCTGAAGGTGGCTAAGAGCAAGGGTCGCAATGTGACTAGTAGGCTGACGGCATCAGGGAAACCTGTCATAAATGGAATGGAAAATGGACTATCTGTCGATTATAAATAAGTACTACCCTGAGAACGATGAGTTGCGTCAGCTTTTAGTGAAGCATAGCCGCCAGGTAGCAGACCGTTGTCTGCAGATTGCCAAGAAACACAAGGAACTACCTGTTGATGTGCAGTTCTTGGAGGAAGCCGCCATGTTGCATGATATCGGCATTTGCCGTTGCGATGCACCCAGTATCCATTGTCATGGTACGGAGCCATACATCCGTCATGGTGTGCTTGGCGGCGAGATGTTGCGTCAGGAGGGATTTGAGCGTCATGCTCGCGTTTGCGAACGCCATACGGGAACTGGTTTGCCAGGCTATGAACCAGAGACTTTGGAGGAGCAGATTGTGTGTTATGCAGACAAATTCTATTCAAAATCTGCCCCTGACCACGTTCGCAGCGTGTTGGAAACAGCCCAGTCACTTGAAAAATTCGGCCATGAAGGTGTCAAGAAGTTCTTGGCATGGTCAGAGCGTTTCGATTGATATTTCGTAATAATTTACGTTAAATGCACGAAAGGCTGGCGTTATTCGACAAATTATTTGTAATTTTGCAGCCGTGAGAAGAAAAACGCTCATATCTCTGCTGCTTTTTGTCATGATTTTCATCATGGCAGAGGTACCGCATTTACGCTTCCCTGACATGAGTGAGGCTATGGATTCTGTTGCTGTAGACTCAGTGCCGCAAGATACGATTCCATTGGATGCTATACGCTTGGATTCTATACCTGTTGACTCAGTACTCAAGGATTCAATGGCCACAGATACCATTATTCCTGGCGACTCCGTATTGGCTGATACCGTGGGTATGGACTCCTTGCATTTGGCTATTTGGAAGCGTAACAAGGCCATTGACGACTCCCTATATGCCGATTCACTTAACCGTCAGCGCAAGAATGGTATTGATGCACCTGTGGAATATTCGGCTGAAGACTCGATGACCTACGAGACTTCTACGGGCTTGGCTCGCCTCTATGGTAATTCTCACGTGAAATATGAGAACATGGACTTGCAGAGTGATCAGGTCTTTATGTCGATGGACTCCAGTCTGGTGCATGCTACAGGTTCACGCGATACCACTGGTAAGAAGTATGGCACACCGGTCTTTAAGATGGGTAGTGATACCTATGAGACCGATACGATGGCCTTTAACTTCAAGACGAAGAAAGGTTTGATTAACAACGTCTATACCCAGCAGGACGATGGCTTTATGACTTCGGAGATATCCAAGCGTGGTGCCAATGGCGATATGTTCCTCTATCACGGACGATACACCACTTGCGACCTGCCACATCCTGACTTCTATTTCGCCATGTCGCGTGCCAAGGTGCGTCCGGGCAAGGATGTCGTGTTCGGTCCAACCTATCTGGTAGTGGCCGATGTACCATTACCCTTTGCCGTTCCCTATGGTTTCTTCCCCTTTACCAAGAGTTACTCCAGCGGTTTCATTATGCCAACTTATGGCGATGAGACCTCACGAGGCTTCTATCTGCGTGATGGTGGCTATTACTTTGCTATCAGCGACAAGATGGACCTGAAACTGTTGGGCGAGATTTATACCAAGGGTTCATGGGGTATCAAGGCTGCCTCGAACTACAGAAAACGCTATAGGTATAGTGGCTCGTTCCTGTTCGACTACCAGACGACGATTGAGGGCGATAAGAATATGCCTGACTATGTGAAGACGACAAGTTTCAGTTTGAAGTGGAGCCATTCACAGGATGCCAAGGCTATTCCTTACCGTACGTTAAGAGCCAGTGTGAACTATTCGTCGCAGAGTTTCGAGCAGAACAACCTGACGTCGATGTATAACCCGCAGGCGCGTACTCAGACCACTCGTACGTCATCTGTATCGATGGGCTTTACGTTCAGCAATATCGGAATGAGTGTGTCGACGGATGTCAATGCTACGCAGAACATGCGCGACTCATTGGTAACGTTGACCCTGCCTAACGTCACTATCTCGCTGTCGAAATTGTTTCCATTCAAGCGTAAGAAGAAGGTTGGCGAGGATCGTTGGTACGAGAAGATTTCGTTTACCTATACCGGACATCTGGAGAACCGTATTACGACGAAAGAAGATAAGTTGATGAAGTCGAGTCTGACTAAGGACTGGAAGAATGGTTTCAGTCATACCATCAAGACTGACTTCAGCTTCAGCATTCTGAAATACCTGAATCTGACGGCAGCCTTCAACTTCAACGACAAGATGCTGACACAGAAGTACATGCGTTCGTGGGATGTTGACAGACAGAAAGAGGTCGTAGATACGTTGACGGGTTTCTATAATATTTATGACTGGAACACCAGTTTGAACCTTACCACGAAGCTGTATGGTTTCTTCATTCCTAACCGAAAATTATTCGGTAACAAGATTGACCAGATCCGTCACGTCTTCACGCCTACTGTGTCGTTCAGTTATACGCCAAGCTTTGGCTCTTCGCGCTATGGTTACTATGATACCTACCTGAAGACGGATTCCAAGGGTAATGTGTCGTTGGTGGAGTATTCGCCTTATTCGGGTACCATGTATGGACCTCCCAGCAAGAATATGAGCGGTAGCATCAACATGTCAGTTTCGAACAATGTCGAGATGAAGTGGCGCAACAAGGAGGACTCGCTTGTCAAGGTCAGCCTGATTGATGAGTTGAGTGCCAGCATGTCATACGATATCGCTGCCAAGGAACGTCCTTGGAGTGACCTGAATACCAATATCCGTTTGAAGTTCGGTAAGAACACGACTTTCAACCTCAATGCCCGCTTTGCCACCTATGCCTACGAGGCTGACTCAGTAGGTGCCAAACCTTATATCGGTACACGTACTGAGTATAGCAGGGGCCGATTCGGACGCTTCCAGGGAATGTCTAAAAACCTTTCGTATAGCCTTGACAATAAAAAGGTTATGAACTTTATTAATTGGATTCTTGGTAAGAAGACCGATAAGGATAAAGACAAGAAAGACAAAGATGGCAAGGAGCAGTATGATACGGGTGTCGACACCAACATTGACCCGGATATGGAAGCTGCCAAGCATGCAGGCGAAAAGAAGGAAGCTGGTGTGGCTGAGACTGATGAGGATGGCTACATGAAGTTCTCGATACCTTGGACGTTTACCATCGGCTATGGTATCACGATGCGTGAGAATACCAGCGGCTCGTTCAATTATGATACCATGCGCTATCCCTACAAGTTTACGCAGAACATGAACTTTGCTGGTAGCATCCGCTTGTCTGACGGTTGGAACATCTCCTTCTCGTCAGGTTACGACTTCGAGACGAAGAAGATTTCCATGACGACGGCATCGCTCAGTCGCGACCTGCACTGCTTCAACATGTCGTGTTCAGTGGTGCTGGCGCCTTATACCAGCTATAACTTCTCGTTCCGTTGTAATGCCGCAACGCTTACCGATGCCTTGAAGTATGATAAGCGTTCCAGCTACTCTAATGCCGTACAATGGTATTAAGTGACTCCTCTTCACCAACCACCCAGATGATATCTCCTTCCTGGAAACGTCGCTTCGGACTGACGGGCGACAGGTTCTCCTTTCCTTCTTCCAATCCTACCACCATACAGCTGTAAATGCTGCGGATGCCACTCTCTTCCAGCGTCTTGCCAACGAAAGGACTTGAGGCGCTGATGATAATCTGGCGTAGCTTCATCTCGCGATTCTCCAATGTGAGGTCATCCTGAATGACATCCGTTTCCAGTGCATGGCCAAAATTAGCCAACTGTTCGTCGCTGCCAATTACTTGCAGGCGATCACAGGGATAGATGACGTAGTCGCCATCAGGAATGTTCATGCGGAATCCGCCTCGCAGAATGCTGCTGATGTGTACGCCATATCTCTTTCCCAGACTCAGTTCCTTCAGCGTACTGCCCATCCATAGGGAATTGGCGGGTACGTCGAAGTCGGCAATATGGATATCGCGATCCAGCAGACGTCCCTCGTACAGTGGCCGCTTCTTGCCACGAACCTGTGCCTCGATGTCGCGCGAGCGCAGGTTGTTGACAAACAGACGTTCCAAGATGATGCTGCGACGCTTTACCGTGCGTGATACAACTATCAGGATGATAGCCACAATGCCCAGCGTAATCATGACGGCATTGCTGAAACGGCTTAGATAGTGGATGATGTAGAAGATGAAACTGACAGCAATGATGCCACGTACCAGAATAGTAAACAGCAGGGGCAGACGATTGCGGTTACTCTCGGCCCATAGCGCCTTCCACTCTTCGGAGTGGTTTTTCTTCATGACCATAGCACGCAGGAAAGGCGATATGAGTAGCACTGTCAGCAGTCCCGTGATGGCGTTAGCATACCAGTGTAACTGCCAGCCAGGCAGTAATTGACGCATAAATGGCAGAGCAAACGTGAACATCAGTGCTATCGCTGCCGATGACAGGATACTATAGACAATCGTGTTCATAGCCATTTGCGTCAGCAGGCGTTTCCACAGGCTCTGCTTCTGTGAGTTCGGATGACTCATAGACAGCTGGTTCAGTGTGTTGATAAGTCTCACTGGCAGTTTGTTCTCTATGATGCCGTAAGCTGGTGTGGCCAATCGTATCATGTAAGGTGTGAGGAACGTTGTGATAACGGACACGGCTACCACTACCGGATATAGGAAGTCGCTGATGACGCCCAACGACAGACCCAACGATGCAATGATAAACGAGAACTCACCAATCTGCGCCATTGAGAAGCCGCAGCGCATGGCCGACTTCAGACTCTCGCCACCCAGCATGAACGAGAACGAACCGAAGATAGCTTGTCCTATCAGAATGGTCAGCACCAATGCCACAATGGGTAATGCATAACTGATTAGTATCTGCGGGTCAACCAGCATACCTACCGATACGAAGAAGATGGCGCCGAATAGGTTTTTCACGGGTTCTACCAGCTTTTCTATCTTTTCGGCCTCTACCGTCTCGGCCAGGATGCTACCCATGATGAAGGCGCCGAAAGCCGACGAGAAGCCTACCTTCGTCGAAATTACCGCCATCGCACAGCATAGTCCTAACGACACGATAAGCAGCACCTCAGCATTGATAAGCTGGCGGACGTGGCGCAGGAAGATGGGGATGGCAAAGATGCCTACCACCAACCATAACACTAAGAAGAAAGCAATCTTTACCACCGAGCCTAACATCTGTCCGCCGTCGGGGTTATTGCCTGAGGCAATGGCACTCAGCATCACCATCATCACAATAGCCAGAATGTCCTCAAGGATAAGCACCGACATCACCAGGCTTGCAAACTGCTGTTGGCGCAGTCCTAAGTCGTCGAAGGCTTTGTAAATAATCGTTGTAGAGCTCATGGCCAGCATGCCGCCCAGGAAGATGCAGTCCATCTTCGACCAACCGAAGGCATGACCCATACAGACGCCCAGCATCGACATCGAGAAGATAATGGTGATTGTCGATATGATGGGCGAAGCACCCATTTTGAGAATCTTCTTGAATGAAAAGTCCAAACCCAGCGAGAACAGCAGGAACATCACACCGATGTCTGCCCACAGATGTACGTTCTCCGAGTCTGCCACGCTGGCCGTATAGGGCATGTGGGGCGATACCAGGAAACCTGCCACGATATAGCCCAGCACCAATGGTTGCTTTAAACGTTTGAATACCAGCGTCACAACACCTGCCATGATTAGTATCAATGCCAGGTCTTGTATCATGGTAGGTAGTTCAGCCATTGAGAAATTTAGAAATTGAGAAAATGAGGAATTGAGAAATTAGTCGTTGAAACCGCCAACCAGCTCACAAATTTTCACAATCACCTTCGTGGCCTTTTCCATCGACTGGATGGGCACGAATTCGTAGGGACCGTGGAAGTTGATGCCACCGGCAAAGATGTTGGGGCAGGGGAGTCCTTTGAACGACAGCTGGGCACCGTCCGTACCACCACGGATGGGGCGCACCTTCGGGCCGACACCCACCTCCTGCATGGCTTTCAGCACCACGTCGATGACGTGCATGGCATCGGGCTCAATCTTCTCCTTCATATTGTAGTACTGGTCGCTGACTACGCATTCCACCGTACCTTCGCCGTATTTCTCGTTCATCTGCTCGGCACAACGCTGTACGAAACGCTTGCGGTCTTCAAACTCTTCGCGGTCGTGGTCGCGGATGATGTACGACAACTTGGCCTGCTCGATGTTCGACGTGATGCCCAACAAGTGGTAGAAACCCTGATAGCCCTCAGTGGTCTCAGGTGTCTCGTCCTCTGGCAACATCTTGGCAAACTCGGCAGCCAGCGCGTTGGCGTTAATCATCTTCCCCTTTGCATAACCTGGGTGTACGCTCACGCCCTTGATGGTAATCTTGGCTGAGGCAGCATTGAAGTTCTCGAACTCCAGCTCGCCCACGTCGCCGCCGTCCATCGTGTAGGCCCACTCGCACCCGAACTTCTCTACGTCGAAGTGGTGGGCGCCCATGCCTATCTCCTCGTCGGGATTGAAGGCTACGCGAATCTTGCCGTGCTTAATCTCCTTGTGCTCCTGCAGATACACCATGGCCTGTACGATTTCAGCAATACCAGCCTTGTCGTCGGCACCCAATAGTGTCGTACCGTCTGTCACGATGAGGTCTTCGCCTACGTGTTGCAACAGTTCGGGGAATTTCTTAGGGCTGCTGACAATGCCTTCGCTCAGCACGATGTCGCTGCCGTCGTAGTTCTTCACGATTTGCGGTTTGATGTCCGCTCCCGAGCAGTCGGGGCTTGTGTCGTAGTGCGATATGAATCCGATGGTGGGCACTTTCTCCTTTGTGTTGGCCTTCAGCGTGGCGTAGATGTAACCCTTGTCATCCATCTCTACGTCGTCCAGTCCTTCGTGCTCCAGTTCCTTCTTCAGGTACTCGGCAAATATCAGTTGCTTACTTGTACTCGGCACCGTCTGGCTGTCCTCGGCCGATTGTGTATCAAATTTGGTATAGTTCAGAAATCTTTCTGTAATGTCCATATTATCTTGTCTTTTGCTTATTGCATGCAAAGATAGTCATAATTTGTGAAATCTCCAAATCTTTTACATGTTTATTTATTTTATTGCAAGTTCTTGAGTAGCGCCTCCAGTGCTTCCGTCCAGTCCTCGTTGTTCTGCGGACAGAGGGTGTGTATGCCCATCGATGCTGCCATCTCAACATTCCTTCGGCCATCGTCCACAAAGAGCGTTTCTTCGGGCGTTGACTTCTGACCTTGTAGCATTATTTCGAAAATCTCGCGTCGTGGCTTCATCACCTTGCATTCATAGCTCAAATACAAGGCATCGAAGAAGTAATCGATGGGGTGCCCTTCTCCGTCGAAGTCATTGCCAGCCCACTGCATCATGTAGGGATTCGTGTTCGACAGCAGACACACCTTGTAGCCCCTTTCCCTGAGGCTGAGCAGTGCCTCCAGGTTCCGCTTGGGTACGTGGTCAACGTATCCATGCCAAGCCTGGAAGCACTCGTCCATGGTCAGCTGTCTGCCCACCATCTTGCTCAGTTCCCTGCGGAAGTCCTCAGCAGTAATCCGTCCTGACTCCAGGTCACCGAAGATGCCCCGCTGTTCGAAGGCGTCCAACTGTTGGCGTGCATCCTTCAGTCCAACTTCCTCGAACCGCCTTACGGCCTGTTCGTAACTGAGCGCCAGTACCACTCCGCCCAAATCAAATGCAATGTTCTTAATCATAAGTCGTCAATTATCTCCGTCTATGGAGCCTTATTGTGTTAAGCGTTGCAAAGGTACGAACAATTTTCCAATCCTCCAAATCCTGCCTTTTTTTCTTTCGCTTTATTGCACAATAAGAGTTGCTTATCGCTCGGGGCCTTCGTGCTTATCGCTCATGGTCTTCATGCTTATCGCTCGGGGTCTTCGAGCTTATCGCTCGTGGTCTGTCTGCTTACTCCTCGTGACCTGCATGCTTATCGCTCGTGAGCTGTAAGGGTGGGCTTCAGGTACTTTTGCTACCATTAATACTTGCCAACTGCTACTCTTCACGCCCTCACATGGAGGGCGACTCAATCTTTGGCGTCTGCCAGTCGTTGCGCTCCAGTTTCAATCCACGCCCTCACATGGAGGGCGACTCCAGCTCGTAGGCACTCCATGCGTCGTACAGCACGTTTCAATCCACGCCCTCACATGGAGGGCGACCTCCAGCTTCTCGCCAACTTGAATCGTTTTCATCAGGTTTCAATCCACGCCCTCACATGGAGGGCGACACAGCGACGCTCAAAAGTTTGCACGTCAGTTGGGTTTGAATCCCCGACAACATGAGCATCTGATCATCGTCGTAATACATAAATGCTATTCTGTTTTATCTGAGTCATCCCCATCAAATGGCAACGCCCCCAGAAATTTGTCAAAATCGCTTTGGAACAAACGATCCTGAACAATACGATACCTTTCGAACTCAGTTTCTGCATGGAGCACAGCCTCTTCATGGCTCACGCTGCCGGCATTATCCAGCAAAGGTCGTTCATCACTGCTCAAATAGGCGTCAATACGCTTTGACCAGTCTTCCATCGTCATAGGGATGTGCCTTTTAGCACGGCTTTCGGCAAACTCCAGTACTGCTGTCACGATACGTCCCATATCCTCCAGTTCTATCTGTTTCAGATAGTTCTTTGCAATTGTAACATCGGTCTTAACAATCTTGCCATCAGGAGCATTCTCCCATGTGGTCAGTCCCATGTGCTCCTTGTCAGCATCAGCTCTATCCACAATCAGTTCTGCCGCTGTGCGACCATGTACGGCATAGTGCATCTTATTCTGAATCTTCTTGAAAAACAGTCTTGTGGTCGGAGCGTCCTTGTTATAGTCCATGCTTGTTGCATAGATGTCCGTCAGTTTCTGATAGAAACGACGCTCAGAGAGACGAATCTCCCGAATTTCTGCTAACAGATGTTCGAAATAATCTTCTCCAAGGAACGTTCCGTTCTCCATGCGCTTTTTGTCGAGTACATAGCCACGTATGGCGTATTGGCGCAGAACGCTCGTGGCCCATTGCCTGAACTGTGTGGCACGAATGCTGTTTACACGATAGCCAACGGCTATGATAGCATCGATGCTGTAGAACTTTGTGTTATAACTCTTGCCGTCTTCGGCAGTATGTGCAAATTTTGCACATACTCGTTCTTCTATCAGCTCTCCTGATTCGAAGATATTGCCAAGATGCTTTGTTACCACACTCCTATCACAATCAAATAATGTTGATATCGCTTTTTGTGTAGCCCAGATGTTCTCATCCTTATAGTACACCTCCACACCCTGTTCCTTCCCTTCCGCTTGGAAGATCAGAAATTCCGCCGTGCTGTTTCTTATCTCACGTCGTTTTGCCATAAGTCATTAAATCATGTCCTCTATAGTTACGCCAGCAGGAAGATAGTCCCTGTCGATGGTTACTTCATAGTCTTCAAACTTGCGGGGTGCACCATCACATTTCTTTTGTACCTTAACAAGGTCGAATAGTTTATTGGCAGGCGCATTGCCCAGCATCGAATCGTGCTTGAATACAATTAGTTTTTGCGCACTCATCAGTCCCCTTGCAGCAGAACGGTCTATATCGAACATATTCTTCAGTGCATCCCAAAACAGTGCGAGGTCTTCTTCCGTAAACCCTGTCTGATTAGCAAGGTTGGCAGAGATAAACCCATGGCACACGTAGAGGCCGTAGGGAACTGTTGCCTTACGACCCATCGTGCGATTGTCGCCACTTTGTTTTTCTGCTTCTTTCTCTGTTGCAACAGCCATACGTGTAATAGAGTGTTCCATTGTGGCTATTGAATCAATAGAACGGGCAAAGGTAAACTGGATAGGACCACGTACTTGGCCTGCATTCTTGCCCGTTGACATGACAGCGCCAAAAGTACGGATGTCAAAATACTTCTTGCACATGACGTCACGGGCTGCAGAAGTTTTATCTGTAGCATTCTTTACGCTATCTTCTTCGTGTGCAGCATCAATGGATTTGTTAAGGATGGCCTTCTCCTTAATGAAGATGTCATAGCCTTCAGCACAGCCCTTAGCCACTTGTACATAGTTACGTACTTTACGTTTCAAACAAACGTCTGTTACAAGTCCCATACCAGTTTCAGCATCCACACGAGGCAGATTGCCTGCATCGGGATCGCCATTAGGGTTACCATCCTGTACATCAAAGATGTAAATGAAATCGATTCTGTTTTTTAATTCTGACATATTAGTATTATTTTAATTGTTATTATTCATTGTTGTTATCTTCGTTTCTCGTAAATAAATCCTGGCGTTGGTGATAGTAGCCAATAAAGAAACGGCCTTGGTCTTGTAAATCCAACTGGGCCTTGAAACCATCGGCATCAATCTTACTGATGATTTCTTGTTTCAACTTTTCAAAGTAAATCTTCCGACCTTCATTCTTCAAGTTCTCCACATGATGATTAGAGAGGTTGAGAATCGTTGAGAATACTGCTGCTGGTGTTGAACTTGCAGAGTTCATATACCGTTCACGAATAGAATGTTGGTTGTTTGCTTCCTCTTGAATCTTATCAAGAACCGCAAACAAGCGGCCACAGAGATAGCCTTGGTTGTTGTTGTCTTTGTCTAACATAACTTTTATTTTTATTTGATGATTGTTTAATCGATTGAGATATGCCTTGATAATGGCGGCACGTGTGATATTTACAGGGTATCTGTCTTTATCACTGGATTCTGCACGAACTCGTCTGATACAAGAAGCAAAGAGTGTTTGCGGATATGGAAGACCTTGGAATATACTCTTCACAATAGCATCTGGAAGATTGGGCGTCGCGTCTGACACCTTACCGCCAAGCGTAACGGTGCTAAGAATATTGCGCAGGCTCATATAAGGCTTTTTTTCCAATCGCGTATCCACGATTTCCATATCATTAAAGTGCTTGCATATTGTGCCTGCAAATTCCTTCAAAGGCACCTCTGCCCAATAAGTTACAGCTATTCGTGCAGAGTTTGGTGCAAGACCGAGAATATAGAATGTATCATCTGAGGACGTTCTTATTTCTCCTGAATATATTGCAGTAAAGACTTTGCGAACTTGTTCTATATTCCTATTTGGGTTGTCTTCTTGAGCACTAAACCCAAACAAATTGAAAATGCTTTCCTCAGCTTGCTGACCTGCTTGGTTATTCTTAGATGCCCAAAAAACAAACGTACGTGTGCCAACCATGAACTTATTACGTGTGTTGGACCCCAGCAAGTGGTTAAGAGCTGTAGTATAGGCAAATTCAGCATCTTCACTTATAGGTGCATTCCCACCTTTTGATTTTCCATAAGAATCATACCCGGAACTAACTTGAAAAGACACTAATTTAGCCGTGGCTTGGCTTCCAGAAATCATTGTTGCTGTTGTTGTTTCAACGGCATTTCCTTTTTTACCAGTTACAAGACAAATCTGACCAGAGGTGGATGGCTGCTCTTCGTCAATATCTAATAACTCTCTTTTCTCTGCCACAATTTTAGTGTCACCATCAATAAGAAATGAAAATGTAGAATACTTCTTATTCAAGTTCTTCTCAATTTCAGGCCAAAGAGGATCGCCCTTCATTTGCTCAAGCATTTTTGCTTGTTCTTGCTCATAGAACTTTTGTACGGCTATAATATCTTCATTGTCCTGATGTTGGTTAAATATATTTCTTACTTTATCCTTGAATGTCTGATATTGATGCATCACATCTCCCTTGTCAGAATACCCAAACACATATCCGCTATTATCGTAGAGATAATTCGCTGCCAAGGCACTCGTTCTCCCCACATGTTTCTTCACAAGAAACCTTTGGGCTTGCTTCTTGTCTATTCTTCTGTCTTCGAATCTCAGAAAATGACCTTCTTTGTCAATGACAATCAGGAAACCAATCTCCTTTAGTTCCATTCCCTTTTGTGGAAGGTCACCACAGCGATGGTAATAGTCATATAATGCTTGTAGTATCATCTCAGCACCTCCTTACTGTCTTTAGGTGGAACAATAATCATGCCATTCTCCATCTTTGCCCGATAGAACATAGCAGGCGGATTCTTCAAATTCTGCTCAAAGTCCATATCGTAGAGCATGATACCTAAGTCGCGATTTTCACTGATAGGAATATCAAGTTCTTCCGTTTCCGCATTAACCAGTCTAAAAGAGCACGAACACTCGCGTGTACCCAGATATGGCTGATTGAAACACTGGCCCTTACTGGCACGACGCTCAAACATGGCATTGTATTTGGCTGGATTCTCATCGGGATGAGCTGTATCGACAAACAAGGACAGTTGCTCGCCTTTACGCTTACGCACTGGTATAAACTCAAGTCTGGCCCAGATACGATAGCGGACATCTTTTAGTAATAAACTGTTCTTTTGTTGTCGTTTTTCTTCAATAAAGATAGAATTCTTAGAAGCCACCGCTCCAACTTCATTCCTTCTTACCGATGTCCATTTAATTGGATTCAGTACCTCAATCTTAGTTATCTGCCAATGAATAGCCGGTTTCCAAAAGATAGCCTCGAAGATGGCACGTGCCGCCGATGGTGTGATAACATCGTAGCTCACGCGCTCCACCTTCAGTTCTGGACGTGTGAAGCAAGCCATTGGCCCCCACACTTCTAAACAAAATTCTTTGTCAAAGTATTCCATAATTATATAATGTATGTTTCTTCTAACCATTGATTATCTATTGACAATCCCGTGT
>JAEEGK010004666.1_pt1 | contig 33468 bp, 24 predicted proteins | sample 8958771 | NCBI WGS metagenome assembly JAEEGK01 (sample SAMN16246547, study PRJNA631951) | gut metagenome | biome: gut microbiome; feature: rumen; material: SC-attached | host: Bos | place: Iran: Karaj | collected 2018-10 | reverse complement strand
ATATAATTTTAAATATTTCTTTTCATTTTCTTTTATTTTAAATAATTTATAACATTTCTCCAAAAATTTATTATAATCATCTATTAAATTTAGTTTTTTTTCTTTTCCTGAAAATTTTATTTTCATATGAATTTCTTCATTTGACATTTTTATAATATTTATTTGAAAATATATTTGATTAAATTAACTATTTTAAATTTTAAAAAAGATTTGATGATTATAAATTTTTTTAATTAAAATAATAAATTTGTTATAATATAAAATAAGTAAGATTAATGAAAATAATAATTCATACATATTTACAATTAACTTTTCCATTTTATTTTATTCTTCCTAAATTTAATAAAGATAAAACATAAATAAAATAAGAAAAAAATTAATTTGTATTACAAAGGAATTGAATGAATTTTTATTCAATATTTTATTTTCAAATATCTTATTATAATCACAAATTATTTGAAGAAAAATAAATGATATTCCAAAAAAAAAATTTATTATCTTTATTTGATTAATAATAATTTTTTTTTAGAATGAGCATTAAAAAAATAAAGAAAAAAATAACATTAGATTCAAATGAATAAAAAATAATAAATTATAAAATAAATGAACTCAAAATAAATGAATCAAATTATAAAAATATTTTTCTTATATAAATATGGTACTGAGGATTTTAAGTTTTTTTCAACATTAAATAAGGAAATAAAAATAATTCAATGGATGAAACAATTTATTAAAAGGAGATTTAATTTAAGTTATTATATAAATTAAAATATTTTTTAATTAAAAAATAATTGTATTTAAAAATACAAGTTTAAATTTTTAAATTTTAGTTTTATTCATTTTTTTTGAATAAATTATTATATCTCATTTTGTTTTATTATCATCAAATAATGAATAAAATTTTGTTCGTTTAATTTTCTAAAAAAAAAATATATAATCTTGTAATTATTATTTCTTCATATTATCTATTGGATTTTTTTAAATAATTTATTTTCCATTGTTATAAATACTTTTTTATAATATGTTCATTAATTTTTGATATATTTTTATTGAATTAATATTGAAGAAATTATTTTTTAAAATTTCAAAAACTTATTCAATTTTTATTTGGAGAATTTGCAATTTTTATTAAGTTAAAGTTAATTCTTGTAAAAATATTATTAATTAATAATAAATGAATAATTTATCAAAGATAATAAAATATTAATATAATAATTAATATTATAAATATTATATATGATTTTTTAAATTTATTTTGGAATTAAATCTTGTTTTATTTTGGAAAAATTTGTAATTTCTTTATTATGATGTTGTTTCTTGAGAATAATAATAATTATAATTTTCAAAAAATTCATCTATATAATAATGATTTAAAATATCTTCTTTTTCCTTTTTATTTCTTTTTCTTTTTTATTTAACATTTTATTATATTGATTATCACTATTATTATAAAAATCTAATAAATTCGAATTTGTATTTATTTCAAAAATAAAATCGAAATTTTGATGAAATAAAATAGTCATTTTTTATTAATTTTAACCAACAAATAATTCATAAAAAAAAGCATTGAAAAAAAAAATTAATTAAACCTTAAATAAAACAGAAAAAAAAAAATAAAATAAAAAAATTAAATTAATGTCAAAACTCCCAAGAATACCTACACCATTATCACCATATCAAATGGATAATATAATATCATCAGAATCATTTATACCAAATGGTGGTAATTTACAAATTCAAACTGATTTCAATAAAAATTCATTAAAACCTTTATTAAATTCATATGGATATAATTTATCTCCAGCTTTATATGAAACAAAAATTAATAATTTAGAAGCAAAATTAGCAACTTTAGAAAGAGCAAATTTAAATCTTCAAAATCAATTAAAAACAAATGATAGAAATGTTGAAAATAAAATAAAAGAATTACAAATAATGACACAACAAAATAAAATAAATACAAATCAAAACGAACAAATAATGACTTTAATACATAATAAAACTTCTTTATCTTCAAATGAATTAAATGAAAAAATAGGAAAATTAGAACAATTAATATCAAAAGAAGATGAATTTAAAAATTATCAACATCAAAGAGAAATTGAGATTTATAGAAATTTAATAAATAAATTAACAGAAAAAGTATCAGAAATTGTAAAAAAAGAAATTGGAGCTCGTTTTGAAGGAGATTTACAAAATAAAATACATGCAGAACAATTAAATGATATATATAATAATGATTTAGAAAATGTAAAAGATGATTTTGGAATTATTGCAACTAAAATAAGAAGAGAAATCTCTTATGTTTCAAAAGAATGTTCTGAAAGAACTCATAATGTTTCTAAATATATTGATATGAGAATTAATGAACTTAATAATGGAAAAACTAATGAAATTAATGAATTAAAAAAATTTGTTATGAAATTAAGTGAACAATTAAAAGATAATTTCAAAAGTCAAAAAGAACAAAATAATGTTTTTGAAACTAGAATTTTTCAATTAGAAGAATTTTCAAAAACTATTAAACAAGAATTATATGATTTTATTGCTAAAGTTGAAGAAAGATTAATTGATAAAATGAAAGATATTAAATTATATACTGAATTAAATTTAAAAAAACAAAATGATTTAAATGAAAAAAATTTCATATTTTTTTCAAAAGCTTTTGATAACAATATGACTTTTTTTGCAGAACAATTGGCAGATACTAGAACAGAAATAACAGAAGAAATAAATAGAATGAATAAAAAAGAAAATGAAAGATTTGAATGTTTAGCAAATGATATGGAAAGTCTTTGTAATAGAGTTTATCAATATGAATCAATATTAAAAAATTATGATATTGAAAATACTGAAATTAAAAATAAAATAAAAAAAGATTTAGCTGATTTTAAATCACAATTAGATGTTTTAGTAGTAAATGAAAGAATGATTCATACTATTGAAATTAATAATATTCAAGAACAAATTAATCTAATTATTAAAACATTTAATGAAACTACTGAAATTATAAATAAAAATATTACTGATATAAATAAAAATCATAAACAAGATGTTGAACAAATAATAGAAAGAATTAATTTATTACAAACTATGTTAAAAGATATGAATGAAAAACATATTGAAATTTTTGAAAAAATTCAAAGAAATGAAGAAAATATTGAAGTAAGATTAATTATGGATGAAATGTCAAGTCAAGTTGATAGTCAATATATTATTGATTTAATTCAAAAAAGTAAAAATGTTGAATTTGAACTTAATAATAGACTAAATGATTTAAAAGATAATATAATTGCATCAATGGATAATAATATAAATGAAAATAAGGATAACATAAAGAAAGTAAATAAAGATATTAAAAAAATATATGATTCACTTAATTCTTCTGGAACAAATGTTTCTGAATTAAAAGATAAAATAGAAGATTTAAATAAAAAATATTATGAACTTGAAATTGTAAATGGTGTACAAATGACAATGGACAAATTATTAGAAGATATTGATATAATATATAATAAAGAAAAATTAGAAGAAAAAGAAAAAGAAAATGATGAAAAATACATGAAAGCAATTAATGATTTAGAAAATAACTTTAATACTAATTCAAAAGAAGTAAAAGATAATATTTCAAATATGAATGAATCAATTGAAAAAATAAAGAATGATATAATAAATAATGAAGAAAAGAAAAATTTAGAAATAACAGAAATGGATACAAAAAATACACTTGAACAAATATTAAACAATGTAGAATTTGATAATATATATTCAATATTGCAAAATGTTTCCTTTGGAAAAAATAAAGATTCAAGTGATTTAAAAGAAGGTTTTGATGATATTTATAAAGAAATAATAGATAATAAAATAAATGATGCTTTAGAAAAAATAAAAAAAGAAAATATTGATATGTGGAATAATGCATTAGATACATCAAAAAAAAATAAAGAATTAATGAATATAAGAAAAATAATAAATGATGTTCCTCCTGTAATTCTTCCAAGAGAAGAGTCTTTAAGAAGAATTTTAGATGTTGATTACAATGATACAATTAGTCCAATTCCAATTGTTCCAGATTTATTTAATAATTTAAAAACAATTTATACTCAACAACATGATGATTATAAAAAAGTTCAAGAAATGTATAATCAAATAAGAGATTCTAAAAGATCAAGTAAACTTTCAATGTCAAATAATAATAATGAAAATGAGAATAATGATAATAAAAGTAATACTGGAAGTAAAAAATCTAAAAAAAATAATTCAGATAAAAAAAGTGAAAATTCTAATATTGATAATGATAATAAATCTAAAAAATCAGGAAGTCAAAAAGATAATATTTCTCAATCTGGAAGTCAAAAAGGAAGTAATAATGATAATAAATCTAAAAAATCAGGAAGTCAAAAAGATAATATTTCACAATCTGGAAGTCAAAAAGATAAAAAATCAAGTAATAAATCAAATAATAATAATAATGATAATGAAGATGATGATAATTCAGAAAATAATAAAAATGAAAATTCAAAACAAAATGAAAGTCAATTTGGTATTCCTCAAAATTCAAGTGAGAATAATAATAATAATAATGAAAGTGATGATGATGAAAATATGAAATCAAAAAATAAAAATAATGGAGAAGAAAATGATGATGATGATGAATTTAGTGATGAAAATAATAAAATAAATGATAATAAAATTAATAATGATGATTTTATGGATGATGAAGAACAATCTAATAAATTTAATGATGATTATAGTGGAGGACAATTGAAAAAAATTCCTAAAGAATCAGAAAAAAATATTTCTAATATTCCAAAATAAAATTTAATTAATATATTTTATTATATATATAAACATAAATAAATATTAAAAATATATATTTTAATTTCAATTTAATTCATTTTTTATACTGTTTAAAATAACTAATAAATAAATCAATTTTTCAGTTTTAAAAAAATTACTATAATAAAAAATATGGAAAATGAAAATTTAATTTCAATTGAATCTAAAACAAAACATTTTTATACTGAAGATGATGAATTATTAAATCAACAACAAACAAAAAAACAAAATTACTTAAATTCAACTAGTCAATTCGCTCAAAAATTAATAATACAAAATCATCCATCAACAGAAAATATTTTATATACTTTAGAACATTTTTTATCAGAAAATGATTATGAAACTGATTATTTAACTGATAATGAACCAAATAAACTTATTATTTTATTTTATAATGATGAAATTGCATATAATTTTACTAAAGAATTAAATATAGAAAAAATAAAAAATCCTGCTTATTCAGAAATTCATATTTCTTTATCTATTATTCAAAATGAAAATTATAAACCACCAAAAAATCTTAAAAAAAAAAAATTTTTATCATTTGAATCAATTGAAAGATTATATAAAGGGGAAACTCTTTATCAAAAACCCAATAATAAAAAAACAAAAAGTAAATTTGAAAATGTTGGTAAAATGATTTTATCAAATTCATATTCAAATAATAATGTAATAAGTAATTTTTTTTTTTTAATTTTTAGGGTTTGGGATTCCATATAAAATTGGTCAAAATAAGAATAAAAATAAAGAAAATGATTTAAGTAAATCACAAAGAATTGGCCCTTTAAATATTAAATTTAGAGAAGTTAATAAAGAAAGATGGGTTAGTCCAACTAATTTTTATGTATAATTAATTATTTTTTAAGCTTTAATTAAATTATTTTTATTTTTATTTGAACAAGATTTTTGTTTTGTTTAAATAAATATTATAGGTATAAAGAACAATATGTTATACTTTTTTATGCTTTTTTTTTCTATAATTCATAATTAAATAATTTTATTTTAAAGAATCATTAACGAAAGTTTAATTTTTTGAAATAGTAAAATCAAAAAAAATAAATTTTGATACAAAAAATTAAAACTTTTAAAAAGAATAAATCAATTATTTAAATATTATTAGAAAATATCTAAAAGTATATAAAAATATATTTAAATGACATATTGTACTTTAAAAATATATAATTTTATAATTTTAAAATAAAATATAATTATATAAAATATAAACATACAATTAACCTTTACAAAAATAATATCTACTATAATGAGAAAAATAGATAAACCTACTCATTAATATTAGAAATTTTTTCCATCATTTCTTTAAATTCTTTAAAACTAATTTGGCAATCTCCATCTTGATCAACATCTTTAATTAAATCAATCCATTGTTGATTACTAGTAATTTTTAAAGGCATAGTTTCTTTTAATTCATTAATAGTAATATAACCATTTCCATCTAAATCAAATAATTTAAATGCTTTAGTTAACATATCTTCATTTAATAATTGTTCTTTTTTCATATTTACAGTTAAAAATTCAGAAAAACTAATAGAACCATCATTATTAAAATCAATCTCAGAAAAAATTTGATTAGCTCTTTGAATTGCTTCTACAGAAGGATAAATTTCTTCTAAACATATTATTAATTCTTCTTTTGAAATTTCACCATCTTTATTTTTATCAATTTTATCAAATTCATCTTTTAATTTTTTAATTTCTTGATTTATTGAAATTTGATTTGCCAAAAAAGCCAAAGTTGCTTTTTGTAAAGTAACAATAGATTTAAATTTATTTAAATTTGTAATAATATCATCACTTAAAACAATTTCTTCTTTATCATTTTTTTCAGACATATTTTTTAACCAATTATTTTCTAAAGCTTCTTCAGCACTTAATCTTTTTTCAGGCTCATATTGTAATAATTGTTTAATATATTCAATAACATCTTTAGAAATATTGTTAAAATCTTTTTTAGGAAAACTTAATTTACAATTTAAAATTTTTTCCTTTATAATTTCTTCTTTATTTCCCATAAAAGGAGGATGACCACATAACATAATATATAAAATAATACCACAAGACCAAATATCAGCTTTTTCATTATATTTATTTTTAAAAACTTCTGGTGCAATATAATAAATTGTTCCTAATTCTTGAGTTAAATGTTCTTGATTAATTGATATTGATGTTCCAAAATCAATAATTTTAATAAAAATATCATCTTTTTTATTAGTTTTAATAAAAACAATATTTTCTGGTTTTAAATCTCTATGTACTATTTTTTTTTTATGTAAATGATTCACTGCAGAAATTAATTGTTTAAATATTATTCCAGCTTTTCTTTCTGAAAATGACTTTTGTTTTTGAATATAATCAAATAAATCACCACCAGAACAATATTCTTCAACCATATAATAATAATTATTATCATAATAACAATCAAATAATTTTATTATATTTGGATGATCTAAAGTTTTTAAAACTGCTATTTCATTTGAAAATGAAGTACTATCAACATGTTTTCTTTTTATTGCTTTTACTGCCCTTAAAAATAAAGTTGTTCTTTGTTGAACTTTATATACTGCACCATAGGCTCCTTCACCTAATTTTTCTTTTATTTCATATTCATCAAATAAACTTTTTGTTTTCATTCTTATAAAATTACTTTTATCAAATTTGAGAGATATGTTTTTTTTACCTATTATTGAATTTTGAGCACGAGTTAATGAGTTTGATAAATTTATTGGTTCGTTTGATAAATTTAAATTGTTATTGTTTTTCTCTGTTGTTATTTTTATTTGATTTGTTGTTATTATGGAATTTTTACAATAAAAACAATTTTTTACTCCCATTTTTTTTATTAATTTTTAATTTGAAAATTCTCATTCTTTTTAAACATTAATTTCATTTATTATATACTCTTAAATATTTATTATAATTTTTTTAATATTTTAATCATGAGAATTATTTAAATTATTATTTTATATATTAAAATAATATTACATTTTTAATAATTTTCAAAAAAAAAATATATATCTATTTATCAAAAAGTCATATAAAAATTATAATATATTAAATCTAATTATCTCTTAATTAAAATTATGGATTATTATTATGATGATGATTATTATTGTTATTATTAACATTATGATTATTATTATTATTATTATTATTATTAATATTATTATTTAGAATATCATTTAATTCTTGAACATTAACATTTTGTAAATCAGCTAAATTAACAACTTTAACAGTTCCTGAAGACAAACCTTGTTTAATAGCTTTTTCAATCATTTTTGAATATTTTCCTTGACTAATATGAGGATGATTTTCATCATAATTTGATGAATATAAAATACTCAAATTATCAATATCAAAACCTTTAGGTAAAATTACTAAATCTGATAAAGCTCTTACCGTATTTACTTTAGTCCATTTATTATATTGTGCATTTTTTTCTGTTGCAATACTAAATTGTTTTCCTTTATATTCAGCATAAATTATAAATGGTAAATTACTTTTATTATTTTTATTTTTTTTAATAAATAAAGAAACTAAAAACATTGGTTTATCAAATTTAATTATTAATTCATTTGATTCAATTATTCCATAAGTACCTGAAGGAGTATTTGACTCTTCTTCTAAATTTTTTGGTTTTTCATTTGTTTTAATTTGATTATTATAAGTTAATAATAATTTACCAAATAAAGTCAATTTAATAAATCCCATATCAAAATTAGTAACAATTTCTTCTGGTGCAAGAATATCTTTTATTTTAGTTTTAACATCAAAAGATTCAAAATTTAATAATAAAGTTAATTGAGTTACACTATTTAATTCAAATGGTTTACTTACTTCTAATTTTGCTTTACTTTTAACTACATTTGTTGAATCTGAAAGTGATTCTTTTAAATTTAATAAAGTTAAATAATAAGGAATTTTTATTTCTGGTGTTATATTTTTTAAAGAATTTTCTATATTATTATATTTTGAAAGGAAAAAACAATCAGGTCCATCTCTTGAAGTACATTTTTTATTATTTTGTTGTTTTTCATATAATTCTATTTTGTCTTTATAATAAAAATTATCAAAAAAATGATAAGCTTCTTGACGATATGTACATTTTATTATTAAAAGTGAAGAAATATATAAAAATATTTTTTTCGTTTGTATATATTTTACCATTTAATATAAAATTTTATATTTTTTTAAAAAAATAACACGTTGAATTTAAATATAAATTAGTGTTTTAATTTAATATTTTGAATTAAAAAAATTAAAAAATGTTATTTTTTATTTTATTTTTTCAGTATGGATTAATTTCATATATTTTTTATATAAATAATATTTATCAATTAAAGAATGACCAATATTAATATTAACATCACCATAATAATTAATTAAATCATTTAAATTATTTGGAACATTTTTAACCTCTTTTTCATTAATTTCACATCTTTTAAGTTTTCTAGATAAAAATTTTTCTTTTTCTTTTTCCATATCATTTTTTAATCTTAAATTCTTAATAAAAATATGCTCTCCTTTATATTTATTATTTTCTTCACTTTTATTTTCAATAATAGTTGGCATATTATTATATAAGTTTTTCCAATTTACTTGACTTAAAATATTGTTTGTTAAATCAAAATCATTATCATTAGGGGAAATCATATATTTAAATGATTCTTTTAATCCGATATTTTCATTTAATAAAAAACCTTGGTTATTTGATTTTAAAAATTTTTGAATTATTTTAAAAATTGATAAGTTAATTTGTTTCTTTTGATTTTCATTATTTAAAAAACTTTCTGCATTTATTTTATTAGTTAATTCTAAATTATAATATTTATTTAAATTTTGTTTAATATATTCATCTAATTTCTTCATTACTTTTGTTTTAATATCTGAAATTCTATTTATATTTAAAGGTATTGTTTTTATTTCTGATAAATCATCATCTTTTATTATTTCAAAAGATTCAATTAATAAAATTAAATTTGACTCAATAAATTTTATTCCTCTTTCAACTAAGAGTAAATCAATTTTTGAATTTGTAATTTTAACTTTTTCATCTTTATCTAAACTAAAATTATCATTATAAAAATAACATCTTATTGAATTTTTCTGCTTTGAATCAATAAAAATAATACTATCTTTTGGTTTATCAGGTTTAATTAAAAAGCCTTCTAAAATAGGATTATCAATTATATTATTTATTTTTTGATTTAAAAAAGAATCAACTATTTCTTCTAAATTTTGACAAATATTTTTATTTTTATAAGACATTATTAATTAATTTATAATAAAGTAATGAAGTTTATATAATGTTAAATTATTATTAAATGAAGAATAATAAACCCGCTTTTTTATATTCATTAAAAATTTAATAATTCATAAAATATTTTTATATAATAATTAATTATTAATATATTAATTGTTTTATTTTTTATCAAACAATTCCTTTTCAATATAATAGAAATTTAATTTTGAATTTTTTAACGGTTTAGGAAATGGATTTAAAGTAATATTTTTACTTATTTTATCAAGTAATAAAGATCTTTTTAAATGATATTTCCTTATTAAACCTTTATTTTTAAAAAAATTTCTATTATTCCTTTGATTGATTAAAATTTCATCAATATTTATTTTTGGTTCTAAATATCTATAATCATCCTCATTAATAATTTTTTTGTGATTAATTAAAGTTTTATGTGAAAACTGTTTATTTAAAATATTTTTAGAAGACATATTTTTAATTTCTAAAGGATAAATAAAATTATATAATTCTTTTTCAAGTTCTTTTGAAAAACTTTTAAAATTCTTTTTTTGAGTAGAAGTATTAGTAAAATGATCTCTAACTTTAATAGAATTAACAATACTATTATTATTAAAATAATAAATTTTTGGTTCTTTAGGAATATTATTTTTAAAATTTTTAATTCTTGGTATTATTGGATTTAATATTTGTTGTGAATTATAAAAACATAATTCTTTTATTTGTGATTTAGATTTTTTCATTCCTTTGTAATAATCAACTCTAATAAAAGGAGGAGGAGATTGTAATTTAATATTCATAATGCTTTAATTCAAATTTTATTTTTTAATTAAAAATCAAATTTTACTACAAAATATTTTTTATTAATTAAATAAAAAAATTAAAAAAAAAGATTAAAATATATTTTAAAAGAATGATATTCCCAAAAACTGAAAAGGAAAAATATTTTGGAATAAACTTAAAAAAAAATAAAGAAGCATATCAAAAATTGGAAAGTGAATCAAAATCAAATAATGATAAAAAACTATTAAAAAAAAATAAAAATGATATGTTAATTGATAAATTTGATATTTCAAATATACAAAATTTAATAGAACAAAAAGGTTCTTTTTTTAATTTCTCAAAAAAATGTTCATTCTTAATAAAAAAAGATTCAATTATAAAAGGAATTTTTGATATATTAACATTAATTTTAGTAAATATTTCATCATTATATCTTTTATATGAACTTTGTTTTTCAATTTCATATAAACATGATTCAAAAGAAGATAAAATTTGGATAATTGCATATTATGCAATTGAAATATTATTTGTAATTTTTATAATACTTCAATTTTTTCAAGAATATCAAGATCCAGAAACTTTTTCAATAATAAGAGATCATAAAAAAATAGCTTTAAGATATATTAAAGGATGGTTTTTTATTGATATTATTTCAACAATACCATTTGAATTATTTGTAAATGAAAATAATTTTTTTATAAATGCAAAAATAATTCGTTTAATAAGACTTCCTAAATTAATACAAACAATGGATGTAAAAAGATTTGATAATTTAGCAGATTCATTTTTAACTTCAAATTCTTCTGGAAATGGAAATAAGAGATTAATGTTAATTTTTAATATGAGATATGTATTTAAAATATTTCGTTTAGTAATAATTGCTTCAATTTTAACTTATATGTTAGGTTGTTTATGGTATTTTGTTTGTAAAACAATATATGAAGATCAATATTTTGTAAAAAGTTCAAAAAAAACTTTTTTTACAGAATATAGTTTATATAATCAAAAATCAAGAAAAAAATTAATAATTTGTTGTTATTTTGTTTTAACTGCTTTAACGACTGTTGGATATGGTGATATAAATGCACAAAATGATACAGAAAGAATATTTGGTATTGTAATGATGCTTGTTGGAGTTGCAGTTTTTTCTTATGTTATGAGTGAATTTAGTGATCAAATTAATATTTATAATCAAACTTTTGGTGATGTTGATAAAGGTTCTTTATTACAAAATTGGTTACATTTACTTCAAAGGTTTTCTAAAGGAAAAAAATTTGATAAAAATTTAATTAATGATATTGAAAAACATTTTGAATTTTTTTGGAAAAATAATAGAATGTTAAGTGTTGAAAAAAATAATAAATTTCTTGTTAATTTACCTAAAAAAATTAAAGTACAAGTTGTTGATTATTTTTGGGGAGATTTTTTTAAAAAATTCTCGAATTTTTTCTTATATAAAGAAAAAATAAATAATGTTTTATATCAAAGAAAATTTGTAAAATTTTATTTTGAACTTTCTTTTCTTATTATGCCAAGATTATTTGAAGTAAATGAAATAATATATAATCAAAATGATGATGTTGAAGAAATGTATTTTATTATTATTGGAATGGTTGAAATAGGATATAAAAATAATTATAATACAGAACCAAAATATTACCATATATTATATAATAGAGATTATTTTGGAGGATATTATACTTTATATAATATAAGATCTGAATTTGTTTATCGTGCTAAAGAAGAATGTAAATTATATGCAATTAATAAAATTGACTTTTTGAAATTATTAAAAAAATTTCCCATTATTGAAAATTTAATGAGAAAAAATGTTTATAATAAATTTAAAAGAGGTGTTAAGGCACATATGGATAAAAGTATTAAAAAAGATTTTAATAATTATGATATTCAAAATGATAATAATATTGAAAATGATAATGATAATGAAAATGAAAATGATAATGAAATTAATACTGATTCTAATAAAAAAAATAAAAATATTGTTATCAAAAATAAAATGTTTCAAAGAAAACAACTTTTAGATATTGATGATAATCAAAATGGAATGTCTATTAATACTATTTTGAATAAAACTATTAAAGAAAAAAATAATCAAATTAAGAAAATGGAAAATGAATTAGAAGTAAAATATAATGAATTACAAAATGAATATGAAGAAATATATAAAGAATATTCTAAATTAGTTAATAAAGTTAATGAAAATAAATGAAAAAAAAAACAATTTGTTTGAAGAAAAAAAAACATATTTTTAAATTAATTAGATTTTTATTAAAACAAATATTTATTTATTTATTTTTTAAATCATTTAATATATATAAAAAGTTTATTTAAAATGATTCAACATATTTTTAAATATAAAACTTAATATAATGTTATATATTAAAAAAATATGATATAAATTTTTAAAATTTTAAAATAAAAGCAATTTTAAAATAAAACTACATTTTTATAATCATAAAAAAAATAAAAACAATAATATGGAAACTACATTTAAAGAATATAAAAGATTTACAATTAAACCTGGAAAAGCTCAAATGACAAAAAATGAATATTTAAGTTTAATAAAGCAATCAAAAAAATTACCACAAAGTAAAAATAAAACTTTGTATCAATCATTAAGAGTTTATTATAAAGAAGATAAAAACATATTATCATCAAAAGAAATTGAGCCACCAAAAAAAATTATTAGTATGTCTTATAATAAAGAAAATAAAAAAGATATTAGAAAAACACCACAAAAAATAATTAAAAAAATATCATTAAAAGGAAATTTTGCAAATAAATTAAAAGGAAAAATAATTTATAAAAATTCAAGAAATGAATCATCAAATTTATATGATAATAGAATTATGAAACAAGAAAATTCAAAAGAAAATATTTTTTATAGTAAAAATTCAATGAATAATAACAATGATAAAGAAAATTTAACTACTACAACTACATCTCCTTTCACAACACCAATAAAAGAAAATAATGAAAAAGATAAAAGAGATAATCACATTTTAAATAATATTTATTTTAGTGGTGATAATATTAGAAGATCAATAAATCTTCATGATAGAAATAAAATAAAATATACAATTAATTTTGATAACAATAATAATTATAATTTTAATTTTGATTCAAGACCAGAATTAAATACAATTCAATATTCTCATAGAAATCAAAATATATTTAATGATAATTTTTATAATGAAGTATCACCTTTATCAACTCAAACTTATTCTCCATATATTAATACATATAATTATTCTGAAAATACTAATTATAATAATATTAATAGAATAAGTGTTAACAAAATTAATAGAGTTAATAGCAATAAATCTATTAATAATGATAGTAATAATAATAATAAAAATAATAATGATTTAGATTTACTTTTAAATGTTGAAGACTTAATTATGATAGAAGATAAATTTTCTAAATTATTAAAAAATGTAAATGACCAAAATATAAATGTTGTAAATAAATCATGTTATGAATGGTGGAATTTTTATTTTAATTGTACATTAAAAGGGAATTGTGATTATTTATTTTTAGATTCAAGAAATAAAAATATAATAACATGTCATAATTCACTTTTATTAATAAGTATTATGTTAGTATATGATTTATCTTTTAATCCAAAAGTTTTTGTAAAATTAATTGAATATATTAAAAAAATTTTATATTTGAATCATCAAAATTACCTTAATATATGTCAATATTTAATATCAAGAATAAAACAAGAATTTTTATATTCAAAATGGGTTGAACTTTTAAAAGAAATAATTTCATCACAAATTGAACATAAAAAATTTTATTTTAATGAATTAGATCAAAATTTACAATCATTAAATCAATTTTTATCAATTTTAATATCAAATTTAAATACTTCAAATAAAATATTAAATCCAAAAATAAAAACAATATATAATAATTTTATGAAATATAATTCAGATACAATAAATAATATTTTCATGTCATATATTCTTAAAATAGATAATCAAGGAGGTTCATTATTATTTTCCTCCCAGAAATTTAATAATCCGAAAAGAAATGATTTTATTTTAAAAAAAAAACCAATAAAACCATTAACTTTAATTTTAGATTTAGATGAAACTTTAATGTCTTTTGTTTATATTACAAAAGAAAAAAAAGAAGGATTATTAAGATTAAGACCATTTTTATATAGTTTTTTAAATTTAGTAAAAGAATATTATGAAATTATAATTTTTACAGCAGCAACAATTTCATATGCAAATCCAATTTTAGATGCAATAGAAATTGAAAAGGGAAAATATTTTAATTATAGATTATATAGAAATCATTGTTCAATTGTTAATAATGAAATAGTAAAAGATATAAATTTTCTTGGAAGAGATATTAGTAAAATTATTATTGTTGATAATATGCAACAAAATTTTAAATTACAAAAAGATAATGGAATTTTAATTTCATCTTTTTGGGGTGAAGATACAAAAGATAAAGCATTATTACATTTAGGAAAAATTTTAGTTAGTATTGCAACAGATATGATTTCTTTAAATTATATTTGTGATATTAGAGATTTAATTAAAAAATATAAAGATGATATTTTAAAGAAGGTATCAATGAATTAAGTTAAAATTTTGATTTTTTGGGTTAAGATTATTTTTATAAACATATATTTTTTTTATTTTTTTGTAAAGTTGTTTATTTATTTATATAAAAATATGATTATAAGTTTAACATAATGAAATAATTTTATAAATTTAAATTAATTTTTTTTAATTTCAATTATTTAATTATATAATATTTTAATATTTAAATAACTAATAATTTTTCTTATATATTAAACTAAATCATAAAATTTAATAAATAAAGCAATTACTATTTGCTTGATCTTGTTCAATATTTTTAACTTTTTTATTTTTATTTTTATTCTTAAAATCAAAACATTTCTTTAAATTAATTTCAAATATTTCATTAAAAATTTTTTTTTGTTCAATACAAATTTCATCATAAAAATAATTTAATTTCTTAAATTTTTTAAGTTGTTTATTCATAGTTTCTGTATTTAAACTTTGGATTTTATCATTATTATTATTATATTTTCCAAGAATAATAGCAGGAATATTATAATTACATTCTAAAATAAATTGAATAATTTGATTTAATTTATCTAAAGATTCTACAGATTCTAAATCAACAAAAATAATATATGCATCTGCTTTATCATAATATGGTTTTTTTTCTATTATTTCTTTTATAAATACTGTCTTTATTTTTGTTGGATCACCTTTTTGTAAACTATATTCAAATGTTATATTTTTTTTCTCTTTTTGTTCTATTATATTTACATTTTGGTTATTTATAAATTGAAGTATTATATCATATGGTGTGTTATTTGATTGATTTGTTCCAAAAACTAATAACATTAAATTGGACATTTTAAATTTTATTAAAGATTAATTTTTTTATTTTTTTTAATTTGATTTTAATTGGTTTTGTTTTAATTTTTTTTTATTTTTTTCATTTTTTGAATTTTTATATGTTTTTTTTATATTTTAATTATATTTGGTTTATATTAATTTGATAAATTGTTTTTCAATATATTATATTTTATAAATAAAAAAATTTTATTTTAGATATTTTATCAAATGAACTTTTTATTTGAAGAGCAATTTCCTTATATTAAAATAAAAATAGATAAAAAAAGAGAAGAAATTAAAAAAGAAAATAAGAATTCACAAATGAGTTTCTTCCCTTATTTATCATCTGTAATTGAAGAAATTGGATTAATTAAAATGTTCGATGAAAAAAAAACTAAATTAGATTATTCAAATTATTATCATGTAATCTATTTAATCAATAGAGAAAAAGGAATAAATAATATAAAAAATTTATCAATTAAATTTAATTTTTCTTTAGATGTTGTTTTAAAGGCAATTGATTATATGGACAGATTTTTCCTTTCTGAAAAATCAAATGATGTAATTGAAATTTCTTCAATCTGTTTATTAATATCATTAAAATTTAATGATTCATTTTCAAAAAATTTAAACTCAAAAAAATTTATTTTCTATTTGAAAAAACAATATTCAAATATTGTAAATTTAGAACAGGAAATTTTATTTACTTTAGATTATGATTTAAATACTTTTTCATTAATGGATATTATTCATATTTATTTTATTAAAAATGCAAAAAGTTTTGAAAAATTAAAAGATTCACCTGAATTTAATAGAAAAATTTGGTTTTATGCTCAAGCAATAATTGAAGACCAAAGATATTTAGATTTTAAAATTTTAGAATTAGCATATTGCCTTATTTTATTTTCTTTTGGTAATAATTCAATTAGATTTAATAAAGATAAAAATGATATTCAATTTTATAATTTTTATAACAAATTATCTAAAAACAATCAATTAAAGTTTGTTCAATGTAAATTTATGATAAACATTATTATTCGCTCAAGATTTAAAAAAATGTTATATTGTTAATTGTTTATTTATTTTTAATAAAATTATAATACTTAATTTGTTTTATGAATGAAGTTATATATAAATGATTTTTTATATGAATTTGAGGTTATTTTTTTTATATGGTAAATAAAAGAAAAATATATATTTTGAAATTTAGCAATAATTATGTGAATATAAATATCTTATTGAAATATATTTAGTGAATGTTTTTTAATATATATATAATATTATTTATAATTATAAACTTTAAAACTTTTTATAAATAAATGTTATTTTTATTATATATATATATATATATTAAACTTTAAAATATAAAATACAATGTAAACACAAACTTATTTTATTAAAAGGATATTGTTTTATTATAAATGATTAAAACTATTATAATTTTTTTATCTTATTTTATTTTATTTATTATGTTATTATTATATAATTTTATTTTGTAAGAGAAATTAAAATTTTTATTTTTATTTTTTATTATAATAAACTATTATTTTTTATTCTTTTTTAAATTAATGAATTGTTTATCAGATAATAAAGAAGAAATTTATATGACAACAACAAATGTTAGTATTCAAACAGATGATATATTTGATAATGAATTTTTCCTTTCAAATTTAGCAAGAAATACACAAAGAAAAAATAACATTAATTTACCTTTAATAACAAATCATTTAATCAAAAGCAAAATTTATAATTCAAATTATAATTCTTTAAATTATGAATTTGAAGAATCAAAACCACAATTTTCTTATGCTCATTCACATACAATTACAGAAAATTATATTGAATATCCAAATGAGCCTATAATAAAGGAAAAATTTAATCCAAAAAATAATGTATTGAAAAATAGAAAATATAATAAACATGAGAAAATTTTAATGTCTAATATTATTAAAGATGAAATGAAAAACAGGTCTCCAGGTCAAGGAATGTTTCTTAAAATTCAAAAATATAATCAATATAATAAAATAAAACCATTTAAATTATTTCATTCTAAAAATGATTTAAATAGTAAATATATAAAGAAATTGGATAAAAATTTTATTCTTAAAAATGAAGAAAAAACAAAAAATAATAAATTAAAATTACCATTTTTCTTTTATTCTAGAAATGATAAATTGAATAATTTTAATATTAATAAAAATAAAACTCAAAAAATTTTAACTACTTTAAGAAAATATGATGATGAAATTTAAAATAGAAAATAATTCAAAAATTATTTTATTTATATCAATAAGTAAATTAATTTCTATAATATTATAAACATAAAAGTGCATAATACATTAAAAATAAAATATTAATAAAAAATTATTCTTTATAAGTTAAGTCTATATATAGTATTTTTTATAAACTGTTGTTTTTTTTTTAATTTATTTTAATTGAAAAACATTAATAATTAATACAATTATTAAACTTAGAAAATTCAAAGAATTGAACATGATAAATTCATATAAAATGATTATTTTTAGAGAAAATAAGAATATAAGTTTATTTTAAAGTATCTGATTTTTTTATAGTTAATATTAATAGATAAATATAAAAAAATAGATTATTTAAAAAGTTTAAAAACAATTCAAAATGAATGAAAAAGGATTCAAAAAGAATCAAAGAGTAAATTTATACAAAAAAAAAGATGTATATATTTTAAATTATAAATATATATAATAAATTTAATTAATAATAAATAAATAAAATTAAGTTATAATTTTCAAATGCAATTAAATGAAACAAAAGAAAAAATTGAGAAGTTAAGAAAAAAAATTAATAAAAAAAAGCTTGATATAATAAGTTTAGAGGATGAATTAAAAGTGTTGAAAAAAAATAAAGAAATCAAAGAAAATGAATTAGAAAATTTATTATCTAATAAAGAATCATTAGAAGAAATATTAAGAGTATTAATTAATGATATTTTAAAAATTAATAATCAAAGATACATCTATAATGATATTGATATTGGATATGATGAAATTCTTAATTGCCCAATTGATAAATTAAATGAACAAATTAAAACTATTTTTCAAGAATTGAAAGTAAATAATATTGGAAAAATTAACGAAGTTATAAATAATAATTTGAAGAATAAAAATATAATAAAAAATGAAAATATTGATTTATTCTTATCAGAAATAATTCAATCAATTAAAAATATAATAAATGAAGATAAAATAAATGAAGAACAATTATTTTTATTAATAAAACATATAATTAAAATTGTATATCTAGAACAAAAAATACAAGATACATTCATTTATTTAACAAAAGAATATCAAAATAAAAAAAAAGAAATACAAGACAAAATAACGGAAACAATCACTTTAAAAGAGATTTTAGAAGAAAAAATTTTAGAATCCAATTTTTTAATTGAAGAATTAGAAAATAAAATAGATTTATTAGATAAGAAATCAAGGAATATGGGAAATATAAAACAAAATAAATATAAAAAAAATTTATATTTAACAAAAGAAAATGACTTTGATTTAATATGTAATACATATAATCCAAATTTTCGAAAATCATTAAATTCAACAACAAAAACAACTTCAAGAGGGAATAATAATAATGTTACATATGAAAATAATCAAATATTAAAAACAACTCCAATTTCTACTACTTCTAGACTTAAAAATATTAATCAATATAATAATGAAATAAATCAAATTGATGAATCTTTTTGTTATTTTAAAATATTAAATAAATATGAAGGAAGGTTTAATCCAATTAATGAATTAGATAAAACTCCAGAATTTTATGGTTATCATAAAGGATTAATTTCTATTGATTTTATTAATAAATTATTATTACTTATTGAATCAAAAAATGAAAATAATGTTTTATTTAATAAAGATAATTCTTTACAACTTAATTTTAATCAATTGTCTAATATTATTATTTTAAATTTTATGAAAGAAATTATTAAAGTTTATATTTTATTTTTGAGATATAATAATAAATGTCAAAAAGAAAGTAGTAGAAAAATAAGAAGTTTAAATAAATTCATTCATTTAAAAGAATTAAATAATATTAATATGAATGATAATCATAAAATAAAATCTGCAATGTGTAAATATTTTACCTTTTCAATATTATTAAATGAAGGAAGATATTTGGAAATTATTTTTTTAAATTATGATGATTTTAAAAATTGGTTCGACGGACTTTCATTAATTGTAAATGGTAAAAAAATAATTAATAATGAAAATATGTCCAAAAATAACATAATGGTTAATCCAAAAGAAGATACTCATTATAAATTATTTCGTCCAACAAATCAAACAAGTCAACATTATTTATCAACAAATTTTTAAAAATTGATATGGTTTTGGTATTCTGTTATAATAAATAATATTTATTTTTAATTATTATTTTTAACTTTCAAAAGTAAAAAATTACTTTTTTTTTAATTGATAATTTTATATTATATATTATTAAGTTAATAAATATAAAATAGTATAATGGAAAACATTGATAAAAAAATTAAAAATATAAAGAGTATACAACATAGATTCTATTATAATAATACATTTAAAACAAATAAAAGTGCAACTAACTTTAATTTTGATTTAGAAAATAATAATAAAAAATATCAATTAAAACCTAGACATTTTTCTTATGGAACTTCTCCTATAAAAAAAAAACAATTTATATGGAAGATGAAAAAAGATAAATTAAGTAAAAAAACTAATTATAAACTAAAACATTTATTTGAAAAATTAAATTTAAATAATTATGATGAAGTATTAGAATATTATTTAAAAATTAGAAGAAGAATAGTAATAATTGACTTAATAATTATGTCTTTAATTGATATTTTTTCTGTAATTTTTTCAATGAAATCATATAAAATGGTATTAAAAAATGCGTTTAAATTAAATTCCAAAATAAATTATTATAGATTATTAAATTTAGGATTATCTTTTTTAGCTATGATAATATTAATAATTAGAAGACTTACTTATAAAGATTTAAAAATAATAAAATATATATTGAATATAAAATTAACATATCCATCTTTAAAAATAAATTATAAAAAATTATTTTTAGAATTTCTTATTCATTTTATTCAACCTTATCCTTATTTAACACATTCTTATATAGAACATAACAATCAAAATAATGATTTTACTTCTTTTTTTTCAATAGATTTAATACTTGTTGTTTTAAGTTTTTTAAGACTATATACATTATCAAGAATTATATTACCTACAACAAATTATAGAAATATTAGAATCTGGAAATTTTATGGTAATAAGGGTTTATATAGTAAAAAATTTAAAAAATTTATTCAAGATAGATCAATTCTATTTTATTTTATTATTTTAATGATTTTTGTTTCATTTTCTTCTTTTTTATATTCTTTATTTGAAAATATTATAGAAGATGAATATAGATTAAAATTGTATAATTGTTTATGGATTATTACCCAATCTATTATTGATTGTGGTTATGGTGATAAAAGAATCAATACTTTTCCATCTAAATTTTATTTAATTGTTATTATTTCTTTAGGATTATTTTTATTTAGTTCTTTTATTATTTCTTGTTTACGAATTTTTGAATTTCCTTCAGAAAATGAATTAAAAGCTTATCAAAAAATAAAAGTAATTTATAGTAAAAATGAAAAGAATAATAGTTATAATCTTTATTTTGAACATTATTTAAAGTATAAAATGACTAAAGTTAAAGAATCTTTAAAATCATTTAAATCAGATTTATCATATGATAATCATAAAATTAGAATTGCAGTTGAATTAAAATCTCCTTCAATTCATATTAAAAATAAAAATCTTTTTAGAACTTTAGATTTAAAAAATCAATTAAAAGCACTTAAAGAGAAATATTATTTATCAATATTAGCAAAATTAAAATTTGAACCAACAATTAGTGATTTTTTTAATTATATTATAAAAAGGTTTGATGTTAAAATAGAAAAATGTAATGATAAAACAAATAAAAATATTAGAAGTTTAACTTTATTACATAATTATATTTGTGAAGGAATAACTGAATATTATCATAATGTAGTTGAAGTATTTTATGATAGTAATAAATTAACAAATTTAATGTTATTAATTTTTTGGACTGGATGCAAATTTACAATTAAAAATTATGATGAATTAATTAAATATAAAGTTGTTCAATTAAAAGATTTTGATATTAAATATAAAGAATTTAAATTAATATTTGGAGATAGACAAATTGAATGTGTTAAAGGATATGAAACTAGAAGTTCAAGATTTTATAATAATAGTGATTTACATAAAGAAATTGAAAATTATCAAAATGATTATGAAGATGATGATTTTGATATTGAAGATTATGAAATTGATGATTCAAGTGAATTAGTTTCATTAGTTTCTTCTAATCATCATTATTTTCTTCATAGAAAAAAATTTAGTAATGGGGCATCACAATAATTAAGTTATGTATAAATTAAATATTTTACTATTTATATCTTTTTGTAAATTATTGATAATTAATTTAATTATTGTAAAATCAAATAAAATAACTTGAAAAAATATTACTTTTAGTTCTTATATATAAACTTTATTTTATTTAAATAAATCAATTTATAATATATGAATAAATTAGAATTTATAATATGATTATATAAATTATATATTTTATTTATTATTATTCATATCAAAAAAATTTAATTTCAAAATTTAAATCTTAACTAAAAATCTTTTACTAAAAAATATTTATGTATAAATAGTTCAAAAAATAAAAACAAATAAATTAAATATAAAACACTTTCTTAAAAATAAATGCAAAATAATTATGGGAAAATTGAATTATTAATAGCACCAAAATTTTCAGGAAAAACAACTCGTTTAATATAAAAAATTAGGAAATATTATTTTAAAAATAAAAAAACAATATTAATAAATTTTCATAAAGACAAAAATACTTTTTCTGAAAATAAAATAATAACAAATAATCAAATAAAATATGATTTATTAACATGTAAATTTCTTTCTGTACTTTAAATCCAAATAATATTGAATTTATAAAATTTTAGTGGTTGTTTAACAAAAAAAACTTTTTATGAAAAAGGACAAATTGATAAAATTGAATTTTATTCTAAAATTATATATCAAGATACTGTAGCATATAATGAATATCATTTATTAATTTATTTATTGAATATTAAAAATACAAAAGAACTTTTTACTCAACAAGAAATGATAATTTTTAACCAATGCATGAATAACCATATTAATTCATGGAAAAATATGCCATATTAAATTATTTTTTTTAAATTAAATTGTATCAAAATTATATTATTAATTTGAAATATCTTTTTTTATTATTTAAATAAAAAAAAATTAAAAAAAAAAATTTAACTAAAACATAAATCATGATTTAATGAATATCCATTATCAACTTTAATAATTTCTCCAGTCATAAACTCAGCATCATCACTAGCTAAAAACAAGCAACAATTAACAATATCTTCAGGTTCAACAGCTTTTTTATTTAAAAGATTATAATTTCCCATTTTTTCAATATACAAATTATTTTCATCTTCTCTAAAACCATCATTAACACCAACACGATGTTCAGTATTAATAATTCCAGGAGCAACTCCATTAACTCTAACACCAAAAGATGCTAATTCAAGAGCAGAACATTGTATTAATTGATTAACCATTGATTTAGTAATTGTATTAATTAATCCTGATTTAATTGGAATGTAACTTTCCATTGAAGAAATTGCAACAATATTTCCTTTTGATACTTTTAAAAATGGAGTTGCTAATGAAATTATATTCATTAATGAACGTGTGTTTATATTTATAAAATTATCATATTCTTCTAATGTTATTTGTTCTAATTTTCCTGAATTGTATTTTCCATGACATAAAAAAATATGATCTATTTTACCATTTAATTTCATTGCTGCTGATTTGAATTTTTCTGCTGGTTCATTTTTTGTAAAGTCAATTACTTCATATAATAATTTTTTGTTGTCTAATTGAGGACGAAACATATTTATGAATTTTTTCTCGTCTTTTACAAAGGCTACTACCTTTGCATTTAATTCACAGAGAACATTAACTAAGAGAGAACCTACTCCTCCTGTTGCTCCTGTAACTATACAGTTTTTATCGTTGAAGAATTCCTGGGTTTTGTAATAATCAATGTATTTTTCCATTTTTTTATTTTATTTTATTTTTATTTATATTTTTTTTTTTGGATTTTTAAAAAAGTTTAAATATAAAAAAAAATTTGAAAAAAAATATTTATATAACAATTTAATTTTTGTATTTTGAATCCATTAAAAACAATTATCAAAAATTAAAAAAAAAACAATAAAAAAACTTTCTTTAAATAACCAAAATGAAAAAAAATTAATTACTAAAATTCTTTTTATTTCTTGCATTTTGAATAGCTTCATCCTTAAGTTTATCACAAAATATTTTTTTAGCATTACTAATCTCATCTCTTTTATCTAAAGCAATATCATGCATTCTTTGAGCATATTCCAAAAAAGTAATAGTTTCTCTTTTTTTTTTTTTACTTTTTCCTTTCCCATCAATTTCTCCTGTATCAACATCAAAAATAGAATCAATAACTTGATCAACATTATTTGGATATCTTGCACATAAAATTTCAAGTGTATCTTCAACTGTAATTTTATGTTTCTCATCTTTATCATACATTAAAAATTGAATTAAATAAAATAATTTTTTTCCTTCTTCTTCTTTTTCATCACTTATACATTTTTTATACATATTTATAAATTCTTTTTCTGAAACATAACCATCTAAATTATCATCAGCTTCCCAAATCATTCCTTCTAATTCATCTTTTGCAAATTCTTCACATAATGTTCTAATTACTTTTCTTAATGCTTTTTTACTAAATCTTTTTCTATTTTTTTTCTTTTTTTTTTCTTCGTCTTCTTCTTTATTTTTTTCATCTTCATCTTTATTTCTTTTTTTCATTTTGTTTTTCTCCATTTTACTTACAAAATTAGATTTTGGAATTTTCATTTGTTTTGCTTTTGCTCTTTCTTCTATTGTTTTTTTGTATATTTTTTCTTTTGATTCTTCGTCAGAACTGGCTTCGGCTTCTAAAATATTATTTTTTTTTTTTTGTTTATTATATAATTATTTTACCATATCCACATAATTTATCAAATACATAATTTAAACGAACTTTTTCATTTCCTTTTATTTCTATTTTTTGTAATTTTTCATCTTGGGTTTCTTTTTCCCATCTATTTTTTTTTTCTGGTTCGTTTGGTTGTTGCATTTTTATTTAATTAATTTTTTTTCAATTTTTATTTTTTTGTTTTGTTTTTATTAATATTTGAGTTTTTAAAAATAACAAGAAATTTATATTAAAAATTTAAATAAAATGTTGCTGTTGAGTTTTTATAAATAAAAAATTTAAATGAATAAAAATTAAATAAAATGCAAATAAGGAAAAAAATAAAATATCAAGAATTATCAACATCTGAAAACCAAGATATCACCATTCCAGAAATTATAAGAAAAAACTTAAAAAAATATAATGTTTCAAATAATAGATATAATAGATATATAATTAATCATTTATTATATCAAAGAAGAAAAACTATTGTTTCTAAATTTAAAGATCATTTAATAATGAATGATATAGGAGAATTTTTAAAAAGATTTTATAAAATGAATGAAAGTATAAATAGACTTCCTAGAATTTGTGATTATTATGAAAAATATACTTTATTTGCTCCTGTTTATTTTGGTTTTGAGTTTCCTTTAACTAAAGTTTTAAGAAAATTTTGTAAAAGAAAAAAAAAATATTTAGAATATATTGAAGATTTAGAAGATATTATTTTAGAAAATAATGAAAATAAAAATAAAAAAGAAAAATTTGAATTAATAATTAAACCTGAATTAGTTGAAAATGGTATTTCAAAAGATAAATCAGTACAAACTCTTGATTTAACTCAATATAATAATAATAATGAAAATAATGAAAATAATAAAAAAGATTTAAGTAAAATTTTAAATGAATTATCAAGTACTATTGAAGAAATAAAAAATAAAAAAGATATGTTAAAAGAAAAAATAGCAAATTTAAAAAATACAAAAAAAGTTTTAGAAAATAAATTTCATTTAAATCTTACTAAACAAAAACAAAATAAAAGACCTTCGTTGTTAAAAGAAAAAGAAAAAAAAAAGTCTTTATTATTAACAAAAGAACAATCAATTAAAATAATAAATAAAAATACATCACAAAGTAATGATAAATCAAATATAAATTTAGATAAAAAAAATCCAATAAAAATAAAAAAAAAGATAATAGGATTAAAATTAAATTTTAATAATTTATATAATGGAATAAATAACATACCATTTTCTACTATTTCATTAACTGATAGATTTATTCCAACAAAATCAGATGATTTAATAAAAGAAAAATTAGGTTGGTTAAAAAAAAATAAAATTAAAATAAAAACAAGTCAATTTATAGATTCAATTATAAATAAAAATTATGCAAGTACTTCAAGAAATAAAAATAGAGCTCATTTAGTTATAAAACAAAAATCAAGTCAACAATATTCTTCAAGAACAAATTCAAATGAGAGTAAATTATTTAAAACAACTGAACAAATTCATAAAAAGAAAATGAAGATTAAATTAGATATTAATCAATTTAATAAATCAAATTATAAAAAAAGTAGAAATAGTAATAGTATTATTAAAATAAATAATAATAATAGAAAAAATCATTTGACTGAAACAAATTCGAGATATCCTTCTGTTGTTAAAACACATAATTCTTCTGACAAATATTATACTATTACTGATAAAAATATAAGTAATAAAAAAAAAAATGTTATTAAAACTCAGAAAATTAAAATTAAAGATATGACATATTTTAAAATTCAAAATATTAGGAATATTAAAAAACATAAAAATAAAAAATAATATATAAATATTTTTTACAAAAAAAAGAAATATAGTAAAAAAAAGATATTATATTGTATTTATAATGCTATTATAAAAATTTTTTTATATAGAAAAAAAATTAATTTTAATAATACAATTTCCCAAAATAAATTTATAATAATAAAAAAAAAACATTTAAAAAAATAAAAAAATATAATTTAATAAATAATTATTTATTTTCATAATATTTATATAAAACACCAGGAAATGAATTAAATATTTTATCATTTCTATTAAAACTTAAATGTTTTTCAATAGTTCTTATTTTATAATAAGCAGGACCAGGAACTTTAAATTCAAATTTATTTTCTTTCCATCTAGGTGATGCTAATTTCATTATTTCTTCCTTTGGAATATAACTAGTAAATTCATATGGTTTTACATCATGAGTATCAATATTTTCTCCTAAATCAAATTGTAAAACACTAATTTTAGGATTATTAAAATTTTGAGAATAATTTTTTTTGAAATATATATCTCTTGTTTTAGATAAATCAAAATTATTTTTTATATCTTTATTTATTTTCCTATCTAAATATTCATTTTTAACATCATTATCAGTTTTAATTTTTAAATGTTTATAAATATCAATTTTTTTATCAATTGGTTTTTTAAAAACTGCAGATTCATTTAATTTATTTTTTGGTTTAAATCTATTATAATAAGTGCCAGGACCAGGATTATTATTAAATTTCATTTTAAATCTTTTTAATTTAGAATTAAATAAATTATCTTGTTTATAACTTTCAGAAATTGGTTTAATTGGATCATAAGTACAAGGATCAGGTTTTTTATCTTCTTTAATAATATTCGAAGAATTAAAATTATTATATAAATTTTTTCCAATTAAACTTTTTTTCATTTCTTCATATAAAGAATTTTTATTAAATAATTGATAATTTCCAGGTCCAGGTTTAAATCTTTCATAAAATAAATTTCCATCTCTTTTATCAAATCTATTTTCTTTTGATAAAAAACCATTTAAATAACCTTTTGATGAAAAAGCTTTAAAAGATTGTTTAAATGATGAAGGAAAATTATAACTTCCTGGACCAGGAGTTTCTAAATTTAAATTATTATTTTCAAATCTTTCTGATGTTGATGTAAAACCAATTGAAGGAAAATTTGTTGTATTTGATTCTGAGTCTATTGTGTCTTTATATCTTAAATTTGTTTCTACTTTTTGATGATGGTAAGTTATTTTTTTTGGAAGTGTTTTACTTCTTTGAGTTTCCGATTTTAAATTTAAATGTTTTACATCTTCTAAAGGATTTTCTAAATTTTTTATATTAGGAACATCTGTTACATATGTTGGGTACATTTTATTATTTTTAATTCATATATTTTTTAAAATATAAACAACTGAAAAAAAAAAATTAAAAAAAATAAAAAAAAATAAATTTAAAAAAATTAAAAAAAAAAAAAATTAAAATTCTAGAAATTAAAAAATAAATTATTCAAAAACCCCAAAAAAAAAAAATGGAAAACCAAGAAACACAAAAAAAATGTACTCATCTCGGATGTGGTAAACTATACTATGAAAAAGATAATATAGAAGGAGCATGTCATTATCATGATGGAAAACCAATGTTTCATGATACAAAAAAAGGATGGACATGTTGTAATCAAGTAGCATATGATTGGGATGAATTTCAAAAGCTTCCCCCTTGTAAAGTTGGTAAACATACTGATGTTCCACAAGGTAAAATGGAATTTTTTAAAAGTGATACTGTTGCAAATGCTCAAAGAGCAATTGATAAAAATGAAGGTAATAAAGTTTTAAATATTGATGATTTTAATGCTGCTGAAAAAAAGAAAAATGAAGAAAAATTAAAATTAGAAGGTGAGAAACCTAAAGAAATTATTAAAAATCCACAAGGAAAATATTATTGTGGAAATCCTGGTTGTCAAAGTAAAGTTTATGATCCTAATGATAATCCTGAAGGATCTTGTAAACATCATTTAGGACATCCTGTGTTTCATGATAGAAAAAAAATGTGGTCTTGTTGTAAAGCTGAAGCTTATGATTGGGATGATTTTGAAAAATTACCTCCTTGTGCTGTTGGGAAACATGTTCCTAAATATAAAAATAAGTAAATTGTGAAAAAATTTTTTTTTTTGTTTTTTTTATTTTATGTTTTTTTTTTAATTTTTTTTATTTTATTTTGTTTTTTTTTATTATTTATTTTTTAATTTTTTTTTTAATTTAAAATATAAAAATGAAAAAGATAAATAAATCACAAAAAGAAAGTGAATTAAATGATATGATAAATAAATTAAAAGAAATATTTGAATATTATTGTTCTTATGGTGAAAGATTAAATACAACAATATTAAAATCAAATAAATTTATAAAATTATTTAAAGAAGCAGGTTTAAAAGATAATATCGTTAATCAAACTAGATTAGAATTAATATATAAATCTGAGAATAAAAATAATTGTATGAACTTTGAACAATTTTTGAATTCTTTAAAGAAAATAGCATCATATAAATATCCAAATTATTCATCTCAAATTGATTTAAAAAGAAATTTAAATCAAATGATAAAAGATTATATTTTACCATTATATGATTTAATAATAAATGGTAATCTTGATACAAGTTTAAATAATTCAGTATTAAATACAACAATAATTCAACAATTAGATAATATTGATACTTTATTTTATTCAAATATATGTGAAGAAATTTTAACTTCAATTGTTCCTGTTTTATTTGATATTTATAAAGTTTATTTTCCTCATGAAATTTCAATAAGTGATAATATTGATTATATTAAAGATAATTCAATTAAACAATTTTTTGAATTTGTAAAAGATTTTGATATTGCTCCTGGTTTACTTTCAAAAAGTATTACTTATCAAATTTTTAAAAGTGAAGTTTCTAATGAAAATAGTGATATTAGTATTTCAAATAATAAACAATTTTATCACAACATTTTAAAAAATTTAGATCTTAATACTATTATTAAATATGAACCTAATAATCGTAATATTTTAGGTCAATATTTTATATTTTTTAAGTTTTTAAGAAGTTTAATTAAAATGTCACAAATTACTTTTATTAAATTGGAAAGTTCAATTAATTTAGTAAATTCAATTAAAAAAGAAGAAATGATAATAATGTTTTTCCAAAAAATTGAATTAAGTAATGGTTTTAATAATATGCAAAAAAAAACAAATAGAACTCATAATGATAAACAATCAATAATAATTCAACAAGATTTATTAGATAGAATTAATAGTGAAATAAATAGTGATATTAATGAAGAAAATAATATTAATACAAATAATAAAAGTATTTTACAATCAATCAATTTTAAAAAATTTGAAAATTATGAACCTGAATATTCAAATTATATAAATGAAATGTATGGAAATCATTTAATAAACATTTTTAAAGGAATGTGTAATTTTGGTGATCAATTTAATTATAAATATATGAAAAGTAAATCTTTTATGAAATTTTTAAAAGATTCTGGTTTAGTTAAAATAAAAGATAATAATAATTTTGGTTTAGAAATGCATGAAATTGATACTTTATTTATTAAATTATCATTAATGAATCAAAATTTAAAAAATACATATTTAAGTAAAACAAATAATGACATAATAACAACAGTAAATAACTCAAAAGCATATATTGATTTTGATACATTTATAATTGGTATTGAAATAATTTCAAAATTTATATATCCTAATTTAGATACTAAAGAAGCAATTGATAAAATAATTACAGAAAATATTTTACCAAATACTATAAATAATGTAAATATAGAAAAAATAAGAGAAGTTGATGATAAAATAGAAGATTTAAAAGATTTACAAAATTCAGATGAATTTATTAAAATATTACAAGTAACACATAATACAATGACTCCAATTTTTAATTATTATACTAAAAATACAAATAATTATCTTTCTAGAGAAAATTTCTTGAAATTTTGTAAAGATTATGAAATTTTTCCTTCTTTAATGAGTAAAACAAAATTAAATAGTTTCTTTATTGGAATATCTCAATATAGTTTAATTGGTGATGATAATAATATTTTAATAGAACAATCTTTATTCATTGATTTATTATCTTTAATAGCTTTAGATATTATTTATCCTGAACCTGAACCTTCTCCAATTGAAAAAATATTAGTTTTAATGGAAAAATTATCTCAAAGTGAAGGAGGAAATATGAGAGTTATTAATACTGGAAATAATAGAGTTGGAGATAGTAATGATTTTTTAGATGAGTTTAAAAAAAATTATCCTGAATATTTTAATAATAAAAATAAGAAAAAAGAAACTTTTATGGATATTATGAATTTAGAAACTGGAGAAAATTAGTTTAATTAAGTTTTATTTTTTATTAGTTTTTCAATTTTTTTTAAATTAAATTTTAAAAATTTTACTTGTTATATACTTAAATATTTATTTATATATTAAAACAATTTTAAATTTTTTAAATTTGTAAAAAACGTTTTTAAATTTTATTTAATATATTATATTTTAATTAATAATGTTATCCTTTTATTTATAAAAAAATAAGGTAAAACAATTATTTTTTTTCTTTTTTTAATTTTAAATATGATAAAAGGAGTAAGAAATATAAAAGAAAAGAAGAAATCCCAAAATAAACAAATAAATCTAACAAACCAACAAAGAGAAAATAATTGGGATGACCGATTTTTTTTAGGAAATATAAAAGATCAAAATAGAAATAATCAAAATAATTCAAATTTTCAAGTCCCTAAACCAAAAAAAAACCCTTTAGAATCATATTCCATTCAATCTCAATTAAAATCAATGAGAAGAACATATAATCATTCAGGTGTAAATTATAATTATCAACAAAATAACAATAATAATAATAATAATAATAATATAGAAGATGAATATACTTCTCAACCAACACAAATCGATGATTTTTCTTATATAAAAAATTTTAATACTGAAGAAATAGATATAGTAATAAAAAGTTTATGGGAAGATTTAGGAGTTTTAAATGATTATAAATTAATATTTAATGAAACTATTAATTCAATGAATAATATTAATTCAAAAAATGAATTTTATTTTCTTGAAATTGAAAATTTAAAAAAATTTGAAGAAAGTTTAAATAAATTTGGAAGAAATATTGAAAAAAGAGAAAAATCATTATTACTATTAAAAAAATTAAATAATATTATTGAAACTCAATATGTTAGTTTTAATTTAGAAATACCAGATAATATAATAAAAGATTTTATTCACACAATTGAAGCAATAAGAATGAATTCAATCAATGTAGTTTTATCAATGAATTTAATAAGAGAAATTTGTTCTTATAGTACAATTAATGGTAAATTTGATTTAGATAAAATAAAAAAATATAAATTTGATCGTAATTATTTAGTTAAAATGAGATATGATTTAGATTTTTTATATAAAAGTTCTATTAATAATTATAAAGGATTTAATTTTAATTTTAATAATGAAGGAGATCCTTTTTTCATATCTGTCAATAATTTAATTCCAATTTCTTTAGATCAATTAAATAAAATAAGACAATGTCAATATATTATTATGCAGGATTGTATATTTGGTGAAATTAATAAATTAAGACAAAAAAATGAAAATATTGAGAGAAAAATAATTAATAATAATAATTCTAATAATAACAAAATCCATATTAAAAATACTAAAATTATTATTGATGATAATATGAAAGATGATTCTAAACTAAATGATAGTAATTTATCTCATTTAAAAAAAAAATTAGAACCTATTAAAAGTAATAAAGAAAGTAAAAAAGATATTAAGATTGAAAAAGAAAATATTGAATATATTCAAAAAGATGAAATTATAAATGATAATTTTGATAAATTTAATAAAAATAATAAAAATATTAATTATGATAATTCAGATGATGATTATTTTGTAAATGGAAATTATGATGATGAAGATATTGATAATGAAATAGAAATGAATAAAAAAGAAATTGCAAGAATTAAAAAAGAAGAAGAAGAAAAGAAAAAAAAAGAAGAAAAAAAAAAAAAAGAAAAAAATAAATAATAAAATGAGTAAAAAAAATAACAAAAAAAAAAAAAAGAAAAAAAAAAAAGAAAAATAGAAGAAGAAAAAAAGAAAAAAGAAATGGAAGAAATGAGAAAAAAAGAAATAAAAGA
>JAEEGK010004662.1_pt1 | contig 33474 bp, 25 predicted proteins | sample 8958771 | NCBI WGS metagenome assembly JAEEGK01 (sample SAMN16246547, study PRJNA631951) | gut metagenome | biome: gut microbiome; feature: rumen; material: SC-attached | host: Bos | place: Iran: Karaj | collected 2018-10 | reverse complement strand
AAGAAGAGATAGAGCTTTTGCGCGAGAATGCCATAATCGTCTCGAAGACGTTGGCGGAAGTCGGCAAGTGGGTCGCCCCTGGTGTGACAACCGCGAGGTTGAATGAGGTGGCCGAGACTTTCATCCGCGATCACGGCGCTATTCCCAGCTTCCTTGGTTTCGAGGGCTTCCCCGCAGCCACCTGCATGTCTGTCAACGATGTGGTAGTCCACGGATTCCCGTCAGACTATGTCCTCAAAGAGGGCGACATCGTCAGCGCTGACATCGGTACGCTGTACAAGGGCTACAATGGTGATTCGGCGTACACCTTCCCTGTCGGGGAGGTGGACGCTGCCACCAGAAAGCTTCTTGATGTCACCAAGGCTTCGCTCTACAAGGGCATCGAGGCCGCGGTGGCGGGGGCGAGGACCGGCGACATTGGACACGCGGTGCAATCGTACGTCGAGTCATTCGGCTTCTCAGTGGTCCGTGAGCTGGAAGGCCACGGATTGGGGAAGAAGATGCACGAGGCTCCTGGCGTCCCGAATTTCGGACGTCAAGGCCATGGGCCGATGCTTCCTGAGGGGTTGGTGATATGTATTGAGCCAATGATCAATGCGGGTGGAAGAGGTGTTTACCTTGCCAGAAACGGCTGGGCTGTACATACTTCCGACCACAAGAAATCGGCTCACTACGAGCTGACGGTTGTTGTCCGTCGCGGGAAAGCCGAGCAACTGTCCACCTTCGATTATATAGAAAGTACTGATAAGTGAAATTTTAAAGTGTTTTTTCAATGTCCAAACAAGTAGCGATAGAACAAGACGGAAAAGTTATCGAGACTCTTCCCAACGCGATGTTCAAGGTGGAGCTTGAGAACGGTCACGTCCTTCTTTGCAACATCTCTGGGAAGATGAGAATGAATTTCATCCACATCCTCCTCGGAGACAAGGTGCGGGTTGAAATCTCACCTTACGATTTGACTAAGGGAAGAATATCTTTCAGGTACAAATAAAAATAACTCACGATATGAAAGTCAAAACATCCATCAAGAAGCGCAGCGATGATTGCAAGATCGTCAGACGCAAAGGCCGTCTCTATGTCATCTGCAAGAAGAACCCCAAGTTCAAGATGCGCCAGGGATAACAGCTTTTTGTAAAACAAATAAAAGTCTAAGATAAATTATGGCAAGAATAGCCGGTGTTGATTTACCTAACAACAAGAGAGGTGAGATCGGTCTCACCTACATTTACGGTATCGGCCGCAGCAGCTCCAGGGAAATCCTTGACAAGTGCGGTATCGACTACAACATCAAGGTCGGAGACTGGAATGACGAGCAGGTGGCCCTTATTCGTAACCTCATCAACGAGGAGTACAAGATCGAGGGAGAGCTCCGTTCCTCCGTCCAGATGAACATCAAGCGACTGATGGACATCGGTTGCTATCGCGGGATCCGTCATCGTATCGGTCTCCCTGTCCGTGGTCAGAGCACCAAGAACAACGCCCGTACGAGGAAGGGTAAGAAGAAGACTGTCGCCAACAAGAAGAAAGCGACCAAGTAAAAATTGATGAATTATGGCAAAGAAAGCAACAGCATCCAAGAGAGTTGTCAAGGTTGAGGCTACGGGCCAGGCCCATATTTCATCAACCTTCAACAACGTGATTGTCTCCCTGACCAACAACCAGGGACAGGTCATCAGCTGGTCATCAGCTGGCAAGTGCGGTTTCCGCGGATCTAAGAAGAACACTCCTTACGCCGCCCAGATGGCTGCCGAGGACGCTTCCAAGACTGCTTACGACGCGGGCCTGCGCAAGGTTAAAGTCTATGTTAAGGGTCCCGGAGCCGGCCGTGAGTCCGCTATCAGGACCATCAATAACGCTGGGATCGTCGTCACCGAGATCATCGATGTGACCCCCATGCCCCACAATGGTTGCAGACCGAAGGGCCGCCGTAAAGTTTAATTTATTTAATCAGAGTTTATTATGGCAAGATATACTGGTCCTACCACCAAGATCGCCCGTAAGTTCGGCGAGCCTATATTCGGAAGCGACAAGGATTTCGAGAAAAGGAACTATCCTCCGGGACAGCATGGCCTGGCCTCCAAGCGCAAAAAGCAGAAGGAGTACGGTATCCAGCTGAAGGAGAAGCAGAAAGTCCGCTACATGTACGGCCTTCTCGAGCGTCAGTTCCACAACACTTATCTCAAGGCTACCCGCATGAGCGGCCAGAAGGGTGAGAACCTCCTCTTCCTCCTTGAGTCCAGACTTGACAATGTGGTCTACAGGATGGGTGTCGCCCCTTCAAGGGCCGCCGCCAGGCAGCTTGTTAGCCATGCTCACATCACCCTCAACGGTGCTGTTTGCAACATCCCTTCAACCCAGGTCAAGCCGGGTGATACCGTCGCTGTAAGGGAGCGTTCCAAGAGTCTGGAGATTGTCCAGAAGAGCGTCGCTTCCGCCCCTAAATATTCATGGATAGAGTTCGATGCCAAGGCTCTTTCAGGCAAGTACCTGAACGTGCCGGCCAGGGCCGACATCCCTGAGTCCATCAACGAGCAGCTCATAGTTGACCTGTACTCCAAGTAACGATTAACACCCAAAAAGAAAAAACATGGCAATCTTGGCATTTCAGAAACCTGACAAGGTGATAATGCTTGAAGGAACCGACACCGTCGGCCGTTTCGAGTTCAGGCCTCTTGAGCCTGGCTACGGTCAGACCATCGGCAACGCCTTGAGGCGCATCCTCCTCGCTTCACTCGAGGGTTTCGCTATCAGTCAGATCAAGATCTCCGGCGTGGACCAAGAGTTCGCGACGATCACTGGTGTGATCGAGGGGATGCAGGACATCATCCTCAACCTCAAGCAGGTTAGATTCAAGAGGATGGTAGAGTCTGTAGACACCGAGGTCGCGAACATTGTCGTCAGCGGCAAGAATGAGTTCACGGCCGAGGATATCTCAAAAGGATTGTCTTCTTTCAAGGTGTTGAATCCTGAGCAGCATATCTGCTCGCTCGAGCCGTCAGTCACTCTCGAACTTTCCTTGACCATCACCAAAGGCCGCGGTTTCGTTCCCGCCGAGGAGATGAGGGATGAGAACACTCCTATCGGGACCATTCCGGTGGACGCTGTCTACACCCCCATCAGGAAGGTCAACTGGACTGTCGAGAACTGGCGTGTCGAGCAGAAGACCGACTACGAGAAGCTCAACCTCGAGATCATCACGGATGGGTCTATCTCTCCCAACCAGGCTCTCCAGGAAGCTGCCAACATCCTCATCTACCACTTCAAGCTTTTCACGGACGACAAGAAGATTTCCCTGGAGAGCACCGTGGAGTCAGACTCCAAGGAGCTTGACGAGGAAAGCCTCAGGATGAGGCATCTCCTCCTCACCAAACTTTCCGACATGGGTCTTTCGGTGAGGGCGTACAACTGCCTGAAGGCCGCTGAGATCGACACCTTCGCCGATCTCGTCTCCTACTCCAGGAACGAGCTCATGAAGTTCAGGAACTTCGGCAAGAAGTCGCTCAATGAGATTGATCTCTTGGTCGAGCGGATGAAACTCCAGTTCGGCATGGACGTCAGAAAATATAATATTGAACCCAAGAAAAAGACTGTTGTTTAGAAATGAGGCACAATAAAGCAATAAATCACCTTGGCCGCAAGAGTGGCCATCGCAAAGCGATGCTGGCGAACATGGCTACCTCGTTGATCATGCATAAGAGGATCCAGACCACCGTAGCGAAGGCGAAAGCCCTCAAAATGTATGTCGAGCCGCTTATCACCAAGTCCAAGGAGGACACAACCCATTCCCGCCGTACTGTGTTCAGCTACCTCAAGAATAAGGAGGCTGTCAAGGAGTTGTTCGGTGTGATCGCCCCGAAGATCGCTGATCGTCCCGGTGGATACACCCGCGTCCTTCACACCGGTTTCCGCCTTGGTGACGGATCCGACATGGCCCTGATCGAGCTTGTTGACTTCAATGAGGCCGCCCTCGCTTCCGCGAAGAAGGAGACCAAGAAGTCGACCCGCCGTAGCCGCGCCAAGAAGGCTGAGGCCGCTCCGGCCGCCGAGCCTGCCGAAGCGCCCGCTGAGGAGCCGAAGGCTGAGTAAGTAACTCTTTTAGATATGATTCCGGGACGGATGTTTTTCCGCCCCGGAATTGTTTTATTCTGTCAATTGTCCACAAAACCCCTATTTATCGTTTTATTTTAGCGTTTTCTTTGTTTTATTTTTGAATAATTACTAAATTACGAAAGTTTTGGGTAAAATGCGAACAACTCCAACTACATATAAATAACATTACCACATTAATTATCAACCATTCTATGAAACGAGTCCTTACATTGTTGCTCGTCGCCCTGCTCTCCACATCTTGGGCTGGGGCGGCTGTCTCAGCGACAGGTGGTTCCGCTAGTTTACAGCAGAACAACAGAAAACATGTTTCAGGAATCGTGACGGACAAGTCTGGAGCTCCTATTCCAGGTGCGTCCGTGATGATCCCAGGCACGACTACCGGCACCGTTACAGGTGTCGATGGACGTTACGCCCTTGATGTTCCCGCCGGAACGAAAGTTCTCGAAGTGGGTAGTCTGGGCTTCGCGACTGTTCAAGTCACTTTGGGTTCCGGCAATGTTTATAACGTCTCTTTGGAGGAAGACACAACCCTACTTCAAGAGTCAGTTGCTATTGGTTACGGTACCATGAAGAAAACTGAGGTCGCCAGCGCTATTTCCTCCGTCAAGGAAGAGAACTTCGTGAAGACCCCTGGCGCCAATGCCGCTGACCTTATCAAAGGTAAGGTTCCTGGCTTGGTCGTCAACAACCCTGATGGCAACCCCGTTTCCAGCACACAGATTTCCCTTCGTGGTTCCACGACCCTGAAGGCAAGTACCGCTCCACTCGTTCTGATTGATGGTATCCCTGGAAGCCTTGACCAGGTCTCCCCGGATGATATCCAGTCAATCGACGTGTTGAAGGACGGTTCCGCGGCAGCTATCTACGGTACCCGCGGTACCAATGGAGTTATAATCATCACGACCAAGAACGCCCAGGGAGAGATGCCCACGACAGTGGATGTCAACGCTTATGTCTCAACCCAGCAGATCACCCGTTCCCTGCCTTATATGACGGCCGCCGAGTATCGCCAGCTGGCGCAAGGACATGTCGGATACCATGATGACGGAGCGTCTGTGAACTGGCTTGACGAAATCACCCGCACCCCTATCTCCCAGATTTATAACATAAGTCTCAGGGGCGGTACGAAGCAGACCAACTATATGGCCTCCTTCGAGTACAGGGGCATGCAGGGTATCATCAAGCTCTCTGACAACAACATGATGTTCCCCCGTATCGAGGTCACCCACAGGATGTTCGACAACAAGGTGAAGATCAACGCCTCAGTCAACGGTTTCCGTATGAAGTATCATAACGGTTCCGACGGCGGCAGTTTCGATACCTCCGTGTATAACAACATCAACTACAACCCGACAACCCCGATCCGCCAGCCCGACGGCTCGTATTCGGAGAACACCGGTATCACCGACTACTACAACCCTGTTTCACTTCTCGAGGAGACCAAGGGTAACACTGAGGCCACGATGCTGAGGATGATGGGTGCTGTCACTTACACTCCTATCGTTGGACTCGACCTGAAGGCGATGTTCTCATCCAACGTCTACAACCAGATCCAGGGCCACTATGAGACTCACGCCCACTCTTACAACGCGCGTACTCCGAAGAACGGTTTCGCATCAAGAGGAACCTACCGTGGCCAGCAAGATCTGATGGAGCTCACCGCCCAGTGGCAGAGCACCTTCGCCCAGGATCACCACTACACTATCCTCGCCGGTTATTCCTATCTGCGCAACGAGTCCCAGAATTACTGGATGCAGAACTCCGGTTTCGCTGTGGATGATTACGAGTACAACAACATGGGAGCCGGTACCCAGATCAACAAGGGTTACAAGAGCGGCTACATGAATATGTCCTCCGACAAGGGCGAGGATTCCCTCATCGGTTTCTTCGGCCGTGTCAACTACAACTTCAAGGGACGTTACATGTTGTCCGGATCCTTCCGTCGTGAGGGTTCCACCAAGTTCGGAGAGAACAATAAATGGGGTAACTTCTGGTCCGCTTCCGCCGCTTGGAATATCAAGGAAGAGCCTTTCCTGAAAGACAGTGAAACCATCAGCGCCCTTAAGCTTAGGGTTGGTTACGGTGAGACAGGTACCGAGCCTTCATCCCGTTACATGTCTTTGAATACCCTTTCTTTCGGAACCAATGGCTACTACAATGGCGGATTCGCCCAGACACTTATGCCGAACAAGAACGCTAACCCTTACCTCAAATGGGAGCGCAAGCATGAGTGGAATGTCGGTTTGGACTTCGGTCTGGTTGATGACCGTGTGACCGGTACCATCGACTGGTACAACCGTAAGACCCTCGACCTCCTCTGGGATTACACCGTGGCCACACCTCCGTACATCTACAACACCATGACCGCCAACGCCGGTTCGATTTTGAACACCGGTATCGAGGTCGGAGTGAGTGTGGATGTGATCCGCGAGAAGAATTTCTTATGGAACACCTCCATCAACTACTCTCATAACCGCAACGAGCTGCTCAGCCTCTCCAACGACAAATTCCTCGCTTCCGATTATTCAGATCAAGGAAGTACCGGTGAGCCTATGCAGCAGACCACCCACCGTCTGAAGGTCGGAGAGCCTCTGGGTAACTTCTGGGGCTTCAAGAGTGTCGATATCGACAACACTGGCCACTGGATCATTGAAGGCGAGGACGGACAACCTAAGTCCATCAACGATCAGCAGCCTACCGACAAGCAGATTCTGGGTAACGGTATTCCTTCGCACTTCCTCAACTGGAACAACACCATTCGTTGGAAGAACCTTGACTTCCAGGTTAACATGCGTGGCGCCTTCGGGTTCCAGATCCTGAACCTGACCTCCATGAAGTGGGCTACCACCACCATGCTCACCCGTGGAAATGTTCTTAAGACAGCGTTCGACAAGATCTATGGAAAAGCGGTTCTCGCCGATGACCAGCCTTGCCAGTACGTCAGCTACTATGTCGAGGATGGTGACTATTGGAAGATCGACAACATGACTCTCGGTTACACTATCCCGTTCAAGAGCAAGAACATCCGCAGCATCCGCCTGTTCACGACTCTTCGTAATGTCGCTACCTTCACCGGATACTCCGGAATCGATCCCGAAGTCTCCGTGACCGGTCTTACCCCTGGCGCTGATAGCTATTACCGCTACCCGGCCACCAGGTCATATACCTTCGGTGTAACGTTCAAATTTTAATCGGACCGCGTTATGAAAAAGATATTTTTAGCTATATCGATCGCCTGCGCCTTTGCCTTCACGGCTTGCACTGATTTGACCGAGCAGGTCTACAGTTCGTTGACGCAGAGTTCATATAAGTATTCCGCGACTGACCTGAGGCCTGTTATCGGAGCTTGCTACACTCCGTTGAGGAGCTATCAAAGCCACACCGGTCTCTGGGCCATGGATAACACCACGACGGATGTCCTTGTTATGCCACCGAACTCAACCGGTTGGGATGACGGTGGACGCTATCGTCGTATGCACTATCATTCCTGGAACTCAGAGCAGGGTGAGATAGCCTCTGCCTGGAATGCGACATGGAGAGGAATAGGATTATGCAATAACGCCCTTAAGCAGATGGAGGACAACCAGCTTGAGCTGGACAGCTCCACCCAGGCTGCGGCTATAGCCGAGCTGAGGGCTCTCCGCGCCTTCTATTACTATATTGTCTGCGACAACTGGGGAGACGCTCCTCTTGTGACTGAACCCACCCAGGAGCTTCCTGAGAAGACCACAAGGACTGAGATATACAACTTCATCGTTAGCGAGCTTCAGGCTGCGATTCCCGCTCTTTCAGAAGTCCAGGGCGGCGAGCGTTATGGTCTGATGAATAAGTGGGCAGCCTACGCGCTTCTCGCCAGGACTTATGTCAACGCTGAGGTATTCACTGGCACACCCCACTGGCAGGATTGTATCAGCGCTTGCGACGCCATCATCAACAGCGGCAAGTTCCAGCTTAGCGAGAACTTCAGGGACAACTTCCTCGCTGATCAGGCGAAATGCGCCTCCAACAAGGAAATCATCTTCGCCATTCCGTTCGACCAGAGCTTCGCTACCGGTTTCAGTCTCCACCTCTTCTCCTGGGGCGCTCCTATCAAGCAGAAGTTCGATCTTTCCGGTACTCCTTGGGGTTCCGGCTCGGCCATGGCTATCCCTCAGTTCGTTGACACCTTCGATCCCGATGACAGCCGTCTGGATGACAGTTTCCTCCATGGACCGCAGTACAAGTATGGCACCACCGAGCCGATCAAGTGTATCTATGACGCTGTTGACGGAGTCTATCCTGACCTGTCTTACACGAAGGAGATCCAAAGCGGAAACTTCAATATGGAATGGGAAGGCTACCGTATGAACAAGTTCGAGGTGCTTCCGAAAACCCCTGGCAGCTTGGACAACGACCAGCCGATCTTCCGCTATGCTGAGATCCTGATGATGAAGGCCGAAAGTCTGCTTCGATCGGGACAGTCCGGAGCCGGCGCCCTGGTGACCCAGGTCCGGCAACGTGACTTCAAGAATAATCCTGAGAAGGCTACAGTCACCGATGACCAGTTGAAGCAGAATTCCTCTTACAAATATGGCTACTATACCGAGGACTACGGTAAGAGTATAAAAGAGGGTGACACCTCCCCGATCCAGTTCGGCCGTATGTACGATGAGTACAAGTGGGAGTTCGTATGGGAGTTCGGTAACAGGAGCCGTTGTATCCGCTTCGGAGTCTTTACAAAGAAGAACTGGCTCTCGCACGAGGCTAAGGGCGAAGGAGTGGCTCTATATCCGATTCCGGAGAGCGCTCTTACCCCGAACCCGAATCTCGTTCAGAATCCTAACTACAAATAGCATGTCCTGCCTCTGAGCAGGCTCTTGAGGGTGCCGGACTATCCGGCACCCTTTAACCGATTAATAATGAATATGAAAAGATCAGTTTTTATCCTTGTTGTAGCTGCTCTTGTTCTTTCCTCTTGTGGGGAGAAGAAAGAGACCACCATGAAGATGATCACTCCAGTCAAGTTCTCGGATGTGAAAATTGATGACGGCTTCTGGACTCCGAGGCTGCAGAGCCACAAGGACGTGACACTCAATGTCTGCATCGACCAGATTGAGAACCAGACGGGGCGTATCCGCAATTTCGAGAACGCCGCGAAGGGGGAGGGTGAGCACTCGGGAATATTCTTCGACGATTCCGATGTGTACAAGGCACTTGAGGGTATGGCGTATTCACTCCAGAACAATCCCGATCCTGTCCTTGAGGCCAAATGTGACGAGTGGATTGACAAGTTCGCCGCGGCGCAGCAGGAGGATGGTTATATCAACACATTCTACACTCTGACCGGCCTGGACAAGCGTTGGGACAACATGGACAAGCATGAGATGTACTGCGCCGGTCACATGATCGAGGCTGGAGTAGCCTACTACAATGTGACCGGGAAGCGTAAGCTGCTGGATGTCTGCATCAAGATGGCTGACCACATGATGACCGTTTTCGGTCCCGACAAACGCCATTGGGTGCCTGGACATGAGGAGATCGAGCTCGCGCTTGTGAAGCTGTATCAGACCACCGGCGAGAAGAAATACCTTGATTTCGCCGAGTGGCTTCTTGACCAGAGAGGTCATGGCTACGGCACTTATGGAAAGCTCATCGACAGGCCTTGGCCTCCGGTTTACTATCAGGACGATGTCCCTGTCAGGGATATGTCAGAAATCGCAGGTCATGCTGTCCGCGCGATGTATTTATATTGCGGTATGTCCGATGTGGCCGCCTACACCGGCGACCAGGGCTATATCGGCGCATTGAACCGCCTCTGGGACGATGTCGTGTTGAGGAACATGTACATCACCGGTGGTATCGGCCAGTCCTCCACCAATGAGGGATTCACGAACGACTATTCGCTTCCGAACCTGACCGCCTACTGCGAGACTTGCGCTTCTGTCGGTATGGTTCTCTGGAACTGGAGGATGAACCAATTCACCGGAGACAGCAAGTATGTTGATGTCCTGGAGCGCTCTATGTACAACGGTGCCCTTGCCGGAATATCTCTTGCCGGGGACACGTTCTTCTATGTCAATCCGTTGGAATCCCTTGGTAATCATCATCGCCAGGCCTGGTACGGATGCGCCTGCTGCCCCAGCCAGATCTGCCGTTTCCTGCCTTCCATCGGTAACTACATCTACGGAGTATCTGACAATGCGATCTGGGTCAACCTCTACATCGGCAATACCGCGGAAGTGAAAGTCGGCAAGAAAACTGTCACCCTGACCCAGAAGACTGAATATCCTTGGCAAGGCTACATGAGGCTTGAGGTGTCGGTGAAGGCCCCTGTCAAGACCCAGATCCGTCTCCGCGTTCCGGATTGGTGCAAGAACTACACTATCGCTGTGAACGACGATGCCATCGAGGTTCCTGTCGAGAAGGGATATGCCGTGATTGACCGCAAGTGGAAAGATGGAGACTTCATCGACCTGAATATGGATATGCCTGTTGAGGTTGTCGCCGCTGACCCCAGAGTCAAGGAAGACGAGGGAATGAGAGCTGTCCAGAGAGGTCCACTAGTGTACTGCATCGAAGAGGCTGACAATAAGGTTGACTTTGACGCTCTGCGTATCGCCGAGAACGCCAAGTTCGACACAGCCTTTAATGCTGACAAGCTTCGTGGCATCGTGGAGATCACCGCCCATGTGGGTGACCAGACTCTCAACTACATCCCTTATTACTCTTGGGATAACCGGGAGGCAGGTAAGATGAAAGTCTGGGTCCCGCTTGCCGATTAAATAATTGACCGACAAGAATATGAAACGAATTTTAATCCTTTTGGGAGCGCTTATGCTGACTTCCGCCGCTTCTTTTGCCCAGGAGTATATCTCCAACCGGGCTCCCCTTCTTGAGAGCCGCTATATGGAGCTTCCTTTGGGAGCCATCAAACCCGATGGATGGCTAAAACTGCAGCTACAGGCTCAAGTAACTGGTCTGACCGGTCATCTGGACGAGGTCTATCCCAACGTCGTGGGCAAGCGTAACGCTTGGCTCGGTGGAGATGGAGACGCCTGGGAGAGAGGCCCATATTGGATTGACGGCCTTCTGCCTTTGGCATATATTCTCGATGACCAGGCATTGAAAGACAAGGCTCAGGTCTGGGTTGAGGCTATCCTGGGCTCCCAGAAAGAAGACGGGTATTTCGGCCCGGACATTGACCGTGATCCTGAACCTGGACTCCAGAGGAACAACTCCCACGACTGGTGGCCGAAAATGGTCGCTTTGAAGATCATCAAGCAATACTACATGGCCACTGGTGACAAGAGGGTTATCCCTTTCTTTGACAAGTACTTCCGTTACCAGTTAAAGATGCTTCCGAAGTATCCGCTGGATAATTGGACGTTCTGGGGAGCGCAGAGAGGAGGAGATAATCTGGAGGTAGTCCTTTGGCTCTATAATCTCACTGGAGAGAAGTATTTGCTCGAACTTGGTGAACTGATCCATAATCAGAGCACAAAGTGGAGCGAGATATTCTATGACGGGACAATGCTCCGCACCCAGAACAGCATGCACTGCGTGAACCTGGGACAAGGCTTCAAGGAACCGGTTGTGTTTTACCAGCAGAGCAAGGATCCGAAACTCCTTGAGGCGATGCGTAGGGGAGAGAAGACCATCCATGACTATCTCGGACTCCCTACAGGCCTTTGGGCCGGAGACGAGCTGATCAACTATGGTGATCCTATTCGTGGTTCCGAGCTTTGCACCGCTGTCGAGATGATGTTCTCCTTGGAGGAGATGCTGCGTATTACCGGTGACCCTCATTGGGCTGATTACTTGGAGAGAGTGGCATATAATGCCCTTCCGACACAGGCTAATGATGATTACACCGCCCGCCAGTATTTCCAGCAGACCAACCAGATAGAATGCTCCCGCAACACCATGCGTAATTTCTCGACCCCTCATGACGACACCGATCAGGTGTTTGGAGTCTTGAATGGTTATCCCTGCTGCACGACCAACATGCATCAAGGCTGGCCTAAGTTCACGCAAAACCTGTGGTACGCCACTGATGACGGTGGTCTCGCCGCTCTCGTCTTCGCTCCTTCTACCGTGGAAGCTATTGTGGCTGACGGGGTTAAGGTGAATGTCAAGGAGGAGACTTTCTATCCTTTTGACGAGAATGTGAAGCTGACGGTCAATTTCCCTGACAAGAAAGTCAAGGGTGCTTGGTTCCCGATCAAGTTCCGTATTCCATCATGGTGTTCAGAGCCTGTAGTGAAGGTCAATGGCCAGAAGATTGAACAGGCGGTCGCCGCTGGCGGAACTGTCTCTATCAGAAGGAATTGGGTCAAGGGCGATGTTGTCACGATAGAACTCCCGATGGAAATCACCTCCGGCCAGTGGTACGATCGCGCCACTGTGATAGAGAGAGGACCGCTCGTCTATGCCCTCAAGCTTCAGGAGAAATGGACCCGCAAGGAGTTCAAACCCGAGGAGAGGGTACGTTATGGCGATTGGTACTATGAGGTCACCACTCCGGACAAGTGGAACTACTGTCTTTCCCGCCAGGATCTGTCCCAGGATAACTTCAAGAACCGCTTTACCCTTGTCCGTAAAGACACGGACAGAAGTCTCTATCCATGGAATATAGAGAACGCCCCTCTGGTTATCAAATGCCCTGGGCGTGAACTTCTTGACTGGAAGGCCTATAGGGGTTCCGCTGGCCAGATTCCGTTTTTTATTCAGCAAGGGAAGGTCGGAGTTGGGGAGGAAGAGGAGATCGAGCTTATTCCTTACGGCTGCACTACGCTGAGAATCACTGAGTTCCCTGTAAGATAGCATCTTATGGCGGAGCAGTCCATCTTCAAGGCAAAGCCACGCTACGAGATCCTTGACGGACTTCGTGGCGTGGCGGCTTTGATGGTGGTCGGCTACCATTTGATGGAGACTTACAGAACGAGTTACGCCACCCAGGCGATCAACCACGGTTACCTGGCTGTGGACTTCTTCTTTGTCCTCAGCGGTTTCGTCACAGGTTACGCTTATGATGACCGTTGGGGCAAAATGAACACGTGGGAGTTTTTCAAAAGACGTTTGACAAGGTTGCATCCTATGGTCGTTTTCTCAGTGATCATAGGAGCCGCCTTCTATTTTTTCCAGGGATATTCATCCCCTTTGGCTCGCCAGTCCAACGGATGGATATTCTTCCTTCTCTGTATTGTCACAGATCTCCTGATGATTCCTACCGGAAAGGGAATTGATGTCCGTGGATGGGGCGAGATCACCAGTTTCAACGGTCCCAGCTGGTCCCTGATGTTCGAATATTGGGGGAATATCCTTTACGCGTTCCTTTTCCGCCGGCTTCCCAAGGCTATCCTGGCGGCCCTTTGTGTCTGCTCCATGTTCTTCACTATGGATCTGGCTTTAGGCTGGGATGTATTCGGAATATTTCCGGACGAGAAGTATAATCTTGTCGGAGGGTGGATTTTGAACGGTCCTCACATGTACACCGGTTTCGTCCGGTTGCTGTACCCTTATCTTTGCGGATTGCTGATCGCCAGGATTCTGCCTGGCCGGGCGACGCCCGAAAACCCCAGTGGCAGTCCGCTGCACCTGAAGAACGCTTTCTGGTGGTGTTCCCTTGCGATAATAGCTATTCTCGCCATGCCATGCATCGGCGGGAAAGTGGGTGTGGCTGATGGCCTTTACCAGTGCGGGGTGGTGTGGATTCTCTTTCCGCTGATCGTGATCATCGGCGCCGGAAGCGTCCTTAAAGGAGCCAAAACAAAGAAACTCTGCAAGTTCCTCGGGGATATCTCATATCCCTTGTACATAGTCCATTACCCGATCGCGATGATGCAGTTCCCTTGGGTGCGACGCAACCCCGACGCCCCCCTTTGGATGCACATAGGCATGTTCATCGCCGTTTACCTTGTCTCGATAATGCTGGCTTACGGCGCTCTTAAACTATATGACGAGCCTGTCCGGGGCTGGCTTAAGAAGCATTGGCTGAAATAATTAATAATCAACAATATGAGGAAATATTTCACAATTCTCGCCTTGATCATCCTGATCCTTCCTTCCTGCGGAAAGCGTGAGAAGGACGTATCAGCGAAGATGATAACTCCAGTCAAGTTTTCCGAGGTGAAGATTAATGACTCATTCTGGACACCCAGGCTGAAAAGCCATAAGGATGTGACCCTCAATGTCTGCATAGACCAAATTGAGAACCAGACCGGTCGTATCCGCAATTTTGAAAAAGCCGCCGAGAAGCTTGTGGGACAGCATGAGGGAAAGGTCTATGACGACTCCGATGTTTACAAGGCTCTTGAGGGAATGGCATATTCACTTCAGAACAACCCTGATCCCGTCCTTGAGGCCAAATGTGACGAGTGGATAGACAAGTTCGCCGCCGCCCAGGAAGAGAACGGCTATCTCAACACGGCTTTCACCCTTGCGGAGAATGATGATCGCTGGACGAGAATGGATGCCCATGAGATGTATTGCGCCGGCCACATGATCGAGGCCGGAGTAGCTTATTACAATGTGACAGGGAAGAGGAAACTTCTTGATGTCTGTGTCAGGATGGCCGACCACATGATGACAGTGTTCGGACCCGGGAAGCGTGACTGGGTGCCTGGCCATGAGGAGATTGAGCTTGCTTTGGTGAAACTCTACCAGGCGACGGGGGAGAAGAAGTATCTTGATTTCTCCGAGTGGCTCCTGAATGAGAGAGGCCATGGCTTGGGCGGTAATGGAGTTCCTCTTAAGAGGTGGAATGATGCCTATCATCAGGATGACAAGCCTGTCCGGGAGATGAGTGAGATCGCCGGCCATGCCGTCCGCGCCATGTATCTTTATTGTGGAATGGCTGATGTCGCCGCCTACACCCATGACCAAGGATACATCGACGCGTTGAACCGTCTGTGGGATGATGTCGTGTTGAGGAATATGTATTTGACTGGAGGAATAGGCCAAAGCCGCAGCAATGAGGGTTTCACAGAGGATTATGATTTGCCGAATTTGACCGCATATTGCGAGACCTGCGCTTCTGTCGGAATGGTTTACTGGAACTGGAGGATGAACCAGTTCACAGGAGACAGCAAGTTCGCTGATGTCATGGAGCGTTCGATGTACAACGGCGCTTTGGCAGGGATATCGTTGGACGGAAGCGTGTTCTTCTATGTCAATCCTCTTGAGTCTCTGGGTGAGCATCATCGGAAGCCTTGGTACGGGACCGCGTGTTGCCCGAGCCAGATATGCCGCTTCCTCCCTTCCATCGGCAATTACATTTACGGTGTTTCCGACAATGCCATTTGGGTTAACCTCTACATGGGGAACTCTGCTGACATAAAGGTCGGAAACAAGGAAGTCACTCTGACTCAGGAGACTAAGTATCCATGGGAGGGTGCCGTCTCCTTGAAGGTCGGAGTTAAGGGTTCCCTCAAGACCCAAATCCGTCTCCGTGTCCCTGGCTGGTGCGATGAGTACACTGTGGCAGTCAATGGAGACCCCGTGGTTCCTCAGGTTGAGAAAGGCTACGTCGTGATTGACCGCAAATGGAAGGATGGAGATATCATCGGGCTGAATATGGACATGCCTGTCAAGGTCGTGGCCGCTGACCCGAGGGTGAAAGAGGATGTCGGTAAGCGCGCCATCCAGAGAGGTCCTCTCGTGTACTGCATAGAGGAGGCCGACAACAAGGATGGATTCGATGCTTTGCGGATCGCCGAAGACGCGAAATTCGACACCACATTTGACTCTGGCAAACTTGGAGGTATTGTTGACATCACAGCCCATGTGGGAGACCAGACACTCGACTATATCCCTTATTATTCTTGGGATAACCGTGAGGCCGGCAAGATGAAAGTGTGGGTGCCGTTGGTTGGTGAGGAATAATAGAATTAATTGAATATGAGAAAGTTGTTATTGTCTTTATGTTGTGCTGGCCTAATTGCCTTGGGCTGTGACGGAAATCTTGTTCAGAAGATTGACGAAGATGGCGGATCTTTGATCTCTGAATATGTGTCCGAGTTCAATGCCACTGATGAAGAGGTTTACATCCAGCAATTCCCTAATGATAAGGCGGAAGAGTTCTTGAAAGAGAATGTTCCGGTCTTCGAGTGCCCGGACAAGGAACTGGAGAAGACATGGTATTTCAGGTGGTGGACTTTCCGCAAGCATGTGAAATCGACCCCTGAAGGCTTCATTATCACCGAGTTCCTTCCTGATGTGTCTTGGGCTGGGAAGTACAATGCCATTTGCTGTCCTGCCGCCCATCATTTCAACGAGGGTCGTTGGCTGAAGGATCCGACCTATCTGAAAGATTATGCCGCATATTGGTGCAGGGAAAAGAGCGATGCCCGCAGATACAGTTTTCCTGCCGCGCAAGCTTTCCTCCAATTCTATAAAGTCCATCCAGACATGGATCTTATAGAGAAATCTTATCCTGACCTTAAAGAAATCTACAAGGCATGGGAAAGTGACCATAGGGACGATCCTGACGGGCTTTTCTGGCAGGGTGACGGGCATGACGGTATGGAGGTGTCCATATCTGGCGGACTGTCTCCCGACGCCACTGGCTACAGGGCAACCATCAACAGTTATATGTATGCAGACGCCGTGGCTCTCTCCACAATGGCAACGATGCTCGGAAAAACGGATGAGGCAGAGGTTTACGCCAAGAAAGCGGAGCAGATTAAGATATTGATAAACACCAAGTTATGGGACGAATCGGCTCGTTTCTACAAGGTTATTCCTCGTCACGGGGACGGCTCCTTCTCTCCCGCGAGGGAAGAGCACGGCTACACGCCATGGCTTTATGATATTCCAAAGCCGGAGTGGGCTGACGCCTGGAAGCAACTGACAGATCCTGAAGGATTCAAGGCTCCTTATGGCCCTACTACCGCGGAACAAAGGGCTGAGGGCTTCAAAGTGGTGTATGAAGGCCATGAGTGCCAGTGGAACGGTCCTAGCTGGCCTTTCGCCACCGCACAGACCCTGACGGCCCTTGAGCGTCTTCTGCATCGCCAAGGTGAAGGCCCTGTCACAAAGAAAGACTATTTCGAGACGCTCCAGACCTACAGCAATAACCATCGTATGACCAAGCCCGATGGAACAAAGGTTTGCTGGATCGATGAGAACCAGGATCCTTTCACAGGTGAGTGGATAGCGAGGAAGTTGCTTTTGGAAAGGGGTTATAAGTATTACGAGCGAGGCAAGGATTACAATCATTCCACTTTCTGCGACCTCATTATCAGCGGTCTTTTTGGTATCCAGCCCCAATTGGACGGGTCAATAGTCATTGAGCCTCTCCTCCCCGAGGGAGAGTGGGATTGGTTCTCCCTCTCGAAAATATATATTGCCGGAAAGGAGATATCTGTCTTTTATGACAAGACTGGTGAGCGTTACGGAAAGGGCAAAGGGTTCTTTGTGTTCGTTGACGGGAAGAAGGTTTCCCAGTCTGAGTCATACGTCACTAAAATAACCATTTAAAATATTTAATAAAGTTTTTTCTTATATTTGTCCTTTGGCGTATGTCCAAAGGACCTTTTTTAGGTTAACTATTGAATCGTAAAATCAGAGGTATATGAATAATTTGTTTTATCTCGTTCCTGCCGCTTCAATACTGGCGTTGTTTTTCGCCTGGTTTTTCTACCATCAGATGAAGAAGGAAAGCGAAGGCACTCCCACAATGAAGGAGATTGCCCAGTATGTGCGGGAAGGTGCGATGGCTTACCTTAAACAACAGTATAAGGTGGTCTTGATCGTTTTCATAGTCCTCGCCTTGCTGTTCTCTTTCATGGCCTATGTGCTGCATGTGCAGAACGGATGGGTTCCTTTCGCCTTCCTCACAGGCGGCTTCTTCTCTGCTCTTGCCGGCTTTATCGGCATGAGGACAGCTACTTACGCTTCCGCCAGGACAGCCAACGCGGTCAGCCGCACCCTCAATTCCGGACTCAAGCTCGCCTTCCGCTCGGGAGCTGTTATGGGTTTGACTGTTGTCGGTCTCGGACTGCTTGACATCTCGATTTGGTGGATCATCCTGAACGCTTGCATAGACAATCCTGACGTCTCCCAGAAGCTTGTTGTGATCACAACCACTATGTTGACCTTCGGAATGGGAGCCTCAACCCAGGCCCTGTTCGCCAGGGTAGGAGGTGGTATCTACACAAAGGCCGCTGATGTGGGAGCTGACATAGTCGGAAAGGTGGAACAAGATATTCCTGAAGATGACCCTCGCAACCCAGCCACCATCGCTGACAATGTCGGAGACAACGTCGGTGATGTCGCCGGAATGGGCGCTGATCTTTATGAGTCTTATTGCGGATCCATCCTGGCCACGATGGCCCTTGGAGCCTCCGCTTTCTTCTCCGCCGGAGTCGAGAGCCAGATGAAGGCGATTCTCGCCCCGATGATGATCGCCGCTATCGGAGTTGTTCTCTCTATTCTTGGAATATATGCCGTCCGCACAAAGGAAGGCGCTGGACTTCAGCAACTTCTTAAGTCTTTGAGCATAGGAACCAACCTGTCCGCCGCCTTGATCGCGGTTGTGACTTTCGGAGTGTTCTATATGCTCGGCTTCCCCAACTGGTGGCAGCTCAGCCTCTCGGTGATCTCTGGCCTTCTCGCCGGAGTCATCATCGGAAAGGCCACTGAATATTACACATCACATTCCTACAAACCCACACAAAAGCTTGCGGAGAGCTCCCAGACAGGTCCCGCTACTGTCATTATCCAAGGTATCGGCCTTGGAATGATCTCGACATGCATTCCTGTTGTCACCATCGTTGTGGCCATACTGCTCTCCTATCTGTTCGCGACTGGATTCACATTTGATCCTTCCCAGATCAGCTTTGGTCTTTACGGTATCAGCATCGCCGCTGTCGGAATGCTGTCGACCCTCGGAATCACCTTGGCCACAGACGCTTACGGTCCGATTGCGGATAACGCCGGTGGTAACGCGCAGATGAGCGAGCTGGATCCTGAGGTTCGTCACCGCACCGACACTTTGGACGCTCTCGGCAATACCACCGCGGCCACAGGTAAAGGTTTCGCTATCGGATCAGCGGCCCTCACCGCCCTGGCCTTGCTGGCCTCTTACATTGAGGAGATCAAAATAGGACTACAGCATGTCGGGACAACCGCTCTGACCATTGGCGACCGTGTGGTTCAGGTGGCTCAGGCGACTATTCCTGACCTTGTCCAATATTACCAGGTCAACCTGATGAACCCCCGTGTCCTCACGGGAGTATTCCTCGGGGCGATGATGGCGTTCCTGTTCTGCGGTATGACTATGAACGCTGTTGGCCGCGCCGCTGAGAAGATGGTGGTGGAGGTCCGTCGCCAGTTCCGGGAGATCGCGGGAATCCTTGAAGGTAAGAAACGTCCTGATTACAAGCGTTGTGTGGAGATTTCGACAAAGGCCGCCCAGCATGAGATGATCACCCCCGCCTTGACGGCGATCATTGTTCCTATCCTCGTGGGTGTGGTCCTTGGAGAGGCCGGAGTCATGGGGCTTCTTATCGGTGGTCTCGGCGCCGGATTTATCCTAGCGATATTCCTGGCAAACTCTGGAGGAGCATGGGACAACGCCAAGAAATATGTCGAAGACGGTCATTTCGGCGGAAAGAATTCCGTAAACCACCACGCCACTGTGGTCGGTGACACTGTCGGTGATCCGTTCAAAGACACTTCAGGTCCTTCGCTCAACATTCTTATCAAGTTGATGAGCATGGTGTCTATCGTGATGGCCGGCCTTATCGTGATGCTCCATGGTTAAAGCATAAATAACTTAATACGAACCAAATAGATAAAACAAGAAGATGAAAAAAGTCACCATCAGAGACGTCGCCCGTGAAGCCGGTGTGTCTGTCACTCTCGTCTCGTTCGTAATGAACGCCAAAATGGGGAAGGATGGCCGTCTTGACTGCCCGGTCAATCCTAACACCGCGGCACGGGTACTTGAAGTGGCGAAAAGACTAGGCTATAGGCGTAACAACGCCGCCGCTTCGCTAAGAAGCGGAAGGTCACATTCTATCGCCGTGATCGTGTCGGATCTCGCCAACCCCCTATTCGCCGAGATATGCCGCAAAATTGAGAATATCGCCTACCAAGATGGCTACACGGTGATCTTCGCCTCCTCAGAGGAGAATTCCGACAAGCTCGCCCATCTGGTCGAGACAATGGTCGGCTACAATGTTGAAGGCTTGATCGTGGCCCCTTGCCTTGGTGGAGAAAAGGCTCTCGAGAGGGCGACCAGCATAGGTATCCCCACTGTTTTGATCGACAGGGATGTCCCCGGAGCAGATTTCGGAAGAGTCCTTGTGGATAATGTGGATGCGGGTGTGATCGCTACCAAATACCTCTTCCACCAGGGTTTCGGCAAGATTGAGATGATTTCCTACAAGCTCGGAGTCACTAGCTTGACCGACAGGGAATATGGCTATTCCAAAGCGATGCAGGACGCCGGCCTCAAAGATGAGATCAAGCTCCATAGGATCGAGTACGACGCCGATCTCGCCAAGAAGGGTGTGATCGAGATATTCCGGGATGCCGCCAAACGTGGTGCCGAAGCGTTCATCCTCCCTACAAAGAAACTGGCGATGTACGGTTTCAATGCCCTTAATGTCTTGGGTCTCAATTTCCCCAAGAATTTCTCATTCGTGTGCTTCGATGAGAGTGACACCTATGACATCAGCAAACCTGTAATTCCCCATGTCGTCCAGCCGATAACCGAGATCGCCGACAAGTCTTTCGCCTTGCTGCGGAAGATGATAGATGGCACGGCCGCTCAGGAAGAGAGAAATGTGACTCTGAAGGCGAAGCTTATCCTCGGAGGTCGTTTTGGCGTGGATCCCACCGAAGCTATATTCTGATAACATGTTGTTGAGGCGAGAGATTTTCAGTGTTGTCGGAATTGCTTTTCTATTCCTTTTAGCTGGTTGCGTTTCCAATCGCTGGCCGGACAGTGAGAGTGCCCGGACCTGGGTTATGAACGAGCTTAGGTTCGAGTCAACAACTGATTATACCTCAGGTGGTTCCGAAGAGGTATTGATGGATGTTTCCTTCACCCATCCCAAAACCGGAGAGACACTTGTCCGTCCCGCTTTCTGGGATGGGGATAATGTATTCATCGTACGTTTCGCTCCGATGAAGGAAGGTCGGTGGAAATGGGTATCACAATGCCCGCGGGATCCTTCACTTGATGGACTTAAAGGAACTCTCAAGTGCGAGAAGTACGATGGGGAACTAGCTGTATACAAGCATGGTTTCGTGAGGGTGGAGCCCGGTAATAAACACATGACCCATGCCGATGGCACTCCCTTCTTTTATCTTGGGGACACCCATTGGGGAATGTATTCCGAGGAGCTTGACGCACCGGGTCCACACGCCGGTGAAACTGGAGCTGAGTCACATTTCAAATACATTGTCGACAGGCGTGTCGAGCAAAGTTTCACAGTCTACCAGAGCGAGCCTTTGGGTTCTCCCTTCAATGTGATTGACGGAAAGGTTGATTCCGTTGACATAAAAGGGTTCCGCATCGCTGACGAGTATTATAAGTATATCGCCTCATCAGGACTGGTCCATGCTAATGCCGAGTTGTTTTTCGCCGCCTCAATGAGAGAGGCCCTCGCCAAAGACGACCATGCCTTGGAAGCTCTTTCCCGTTATTGGGTGGCTCGTTTCGGCGCTTTCCCGGTGCTATGGACTCTTGCTCAGGAGATTGACAACGATTTTTACAGTGAGCGTGGCCACCAGAATTTCTATGATTTCACAAATAATCCTTGGGTCAAGGTCGCTGAATATATCCACAAATACGACTGCTACAATCATCCTCTCTCCGGTCATCAGGAGAATGCGTGGCACACCACAGTAACTGGTAGAGGCACTGGTGCTGAGGGTCGGGACGGGAATGGAGCTTCAGTGTTCGCTTCAGAGGAAGTGGCTCAGCGAACCGGACATAACTGGTGGGCTGTCCAGTGGAGCCCGTCTTTGACCGAACCTGTCGATCCTGAACTTGTAAGGGATTATTGGGAGACTTCCCGTCCGGCAATCAATTATGAGGGTCGCTATTGCGGCCTGTGGACAAAGGATTTCGGATCGAGGGCACAGGGATGGATATCCTACCTTTCCGGGTTTTTTGGCTATGGCTACGGAGCGATTGACATTTGGCTTTATAAAAGCGATTATGATATTAAGTCCGAGTCATTTGACGGTGTCGATCATATAACCAGCGCCGATAAACTCAAGCCCTGGTCAGAATCCATTGAATATCCAAGCGCCGGCCAGATGAAGTATCTGCGCTCATTCATGGAGTCTTTCGACTGGTGGAATCTCATTCCGGTTCTCAAAGACGAGAATGCTTTCAAAGCTGAAGCCTCCGGATATGTCTATGCCCGAACGCCCGGCACCCATGTGCTTTATTTCTTCTCCAAGGATACGGCTACTGGAGAAATAATTGATAATCAGGCGGGTAAGACCCTCCAAATGACTTGGTTCAATCCTCGGACAGGAGAGTATCGTGATCCGGCGAACATTACCGCCAGCGCAGACGGTAGGCTTATCCTCCCTGAAAAACCTGACATCCAGGACTGGGTCCTGAAGATCTCGGAATAGTTTTAGAAGACAAGTCTCATCTTTATAATCTGGCGATCAAATCTTGAGGAGTGATGCCAGAGGGTTGCGGTGCCACTTTGGAGTGGCCTGTGGAAGGCGTTTCTTTCAGCGGCAACGGCATCAAAGCTCAAGGAACCGCGGGACTCGTCTCTGGGACATATCGATTGACTTCCGGAATTTGATGCGAAAATATTTACAAAATAATTTGGTTTATAATATAAACTTATTTATATTTGCGACAGAGTTAAGGTGGTATGCGCAGCCTCACTTGGCTCAGAAAACAATGTAAATAATTGATATTATGGAACAAAACAAAGAAATGACGGTAAATGAGAGCCTCGCCCTCATCACCGAGACCTTGAATAATAACCGTAAGGAAATCACCCGCAAGGGAGGAAAGTACTTTATTCTTTGGGGAATTCTCCTGACTTTTTTTTCCTTGTTGGTTTACACTCTTTGGAAAACTACCGGCCACGCTTACTGGAATAACATCTGGTTCGCGATGCCTCTTGTCGGTTTTCCGTTAGCCCGGATGATCCGTTCCAAGGAGGAACCGGTTGGCGCCACGAATGCTGTTAGCCGGATCATATCCGGAATATGGACCTCTTTCGGGGTGTTCGCCTGCTCCGTCGCGGCTTTCACTGTTATTTTTACCACGTTGTTTGATCATCCTCTTGCCGCCATAGTTTTGGGTGCCAGTCTTACGGCGGAGATTGTGCTTCTCTTTGGTTTGGCTGAAACCATCAGCGGAGTCGCTTTGAGAAACTGGGCCATCAAGATCGCGGGATTTGTCACCGGTATCGGCAGTGTGGCCATATATTTTATCACAGGGGCTAACGAGGAGCAGATGCTCATATTTACCCTTGCCGGACTGGTCCTTGTGGTCACAGGATTTATTGTCAAACGCCAGAATTAGTGAGAGATGTTCCCGAAACTGGATCCTATACTTCATTCGGAGTTGAGGCTGGCTGTGGTGTCTCTTCTTGCCGGGGTGGAATCTGCTGATTTCACGTACATTAAGAAGCAGACAGGGGCCACCGCGGGCAACCTCAGCGTCCAGATTGAAAAGCTCTCGACGGCCGGTTATATCACGGTCGAGAAAGGTTTCAAAGGCAAGATGCCTTGCACTACATGCAGCCTTACTCCCGAAGGCCTTGAAGCCTTCCGGAAGTACGTCGATGCCCTGAAAGAATATATCAGTACTTGATCTTGTACTGGTTGCAGAAATCTATGGCGCTCTGGTAGCCGCATTTGGCTGCCAGGGCGCAATTGGCTTCAGTCATGCGTACCTTGCCTTCAGAGGCGTATAGCCTTCCAAGCCTGTAGAGAGTCGAGCCTAAGTTGTTATCTTTGAAGTTCCCGGCCTTTATCCCTTTTTCCGAAGTGTTGAACAACTTGTAGTATGCCTGGACCGCTTTCTCCAAACTAGATATCGCCTTGGCATTGTCTCCGAGCCTCGCATATGAGGCTCCCAAGCCGTTGTGGATCCAATAGTCCATGGTGATGGATTTGCCCTCGTTTTCCGCCAGCCAGTCCTGGGAGACAGAGATATTCTCCTTATCCCTTCCGAGAAGGTTCAACAGTACGGCATACTGATACTCCGAGAGCATGTTCAAGGCGCCTTTTTCCTTTAAGGACGCGAAGCAATCGACGGCCTCAGCATATTCCTCAGCCTCCAGATGGCTTTGAGCCGCGGCTCTCAGACTGTCCACAGGATCAACTACTTCCGCGATGGATTCGATGTTCTCAAGATCACCGATCACGATTTTTTCGCCTTCCCGGGTGACTTCTCCGAGACTTTCGAAAGCCGAACTTCCAATTATCAAAGGAACGGTCTGTTTGCTTACGACAAAGGCTGGGATGTCCGTCACGAGGACATGATCCCCGATCTTCAGCCTTTTGATGACAAATGCGGCTCCCTTCGAACTGGATCCGTCCGGCAATTTCAAGGTGGTTATTCCTTTGACATCCTCGTCGTGTATGTACCCGTTTTCGTAAAGGAACAGATAGGTGGTCGTGGACATGCTCACGAACCAGTTTTCCTCTGTGTAATATGTCCGTACACCGACCCCGTTGACGGAGGTCTCGATTGTGTACTTGCCATCCTCTCCCGCCGGCTGGAGAGTCACGACGCTTTGGGCGGAAGCCGCTACTGGCAGAATCGCCAGCAACGCGGCCAGCAACTTGGTTTTCATTTAAATGACTGTGTTACGGATTTTCTCAGCCTGGGCCTCGCGATAGGCGTCCAGTTTGTCAGAGATAGCCTTGTCGCCTAGGGCAAGTATCTCCGCGGCGAGGATGGCTGCGTTCTTTGCTCCACCAATGGCCACTGTCGCCACTGGGATCCCGGTGGGCATCTGCACCATCGAGAGAAGGGAATCCAGGCCACCGAGGTTCTTGGTGGCCATAGGTACGGCGATGACAGGCAATGTGGTGAGCCCGGCGGCGACTCCGGCCAGATGGGCGGCACCGCCAGCACCTGCTATCACGACTCCGAAGCCTCTGTCTTTCAGGGCTTTGGTATATTCAAACATAAGCTCGGGGGTCCGGTGGGCGCTGATGACCCTCTTCTCGTACCCGATTCCGAAATCGTCAAGAATGCCGAAGGCTCCGGACATTACCTCGAGGTCGCTTGTGGACCCCATGATGATAGCGACTTTCATGATTATGAATATTTAAACATTTGTCCAGTGGATTCTGATCCCGTCTTTCTCCATGCCCCGGAACCAGGTCATTTGCCGTTTGGCGAACTGGTGGATGGCGTTGGACAGCAGCAGGCGCATCTCCTCGTAGCTGAGGATTCCGAGCACATGCTGTGTCACGAATTTGTACTCAAGACCGTAGTACATAAGGTCTTCCGGCCGTATCCCGCTGTCCAGCAGATTTTTAACCTCTTCTATAAGGCCATTCTGTAGCCTGGCGTCCAGGCGGGCGTCGATTCGCGCGTTCCTCTCCTCCCTGCTCACAAGAGTTCCGATGTAATATGGCTTTTTGGGAAGATATGAGGTTTCCGCGACCGGATTGTCCTGCTTGTAGAGCGCCACTTCCAATGCCCTTATCACTCGACGTTTGCTTTGCAGCACGCCCTCGCCGGGCAGTGGCCCCAACTCGGCCAGCCTTGCTATAAGTTCCTCAATGTCATATTGTTCCAGTTCGGCCCTGAGTTCCTCATTTGGTGGAACCTGAGGAAGGGTATACCCGCAAGTGGCCGCTTCGATGTACAGGCCGGTCCCTCCGCAAAGGATAGGTATACGTCCTCTTTCCCTGATGTCTTTGTAAGCCTTCTCAAAAGCTTCCTGCCATTGGTAAAGGTCAAATCTCGTCCCCGCCGGCACAATGTCGATCAGATGGTACGGCACATCCCCATATTCCTCCAAATCCTTCCCCGTCCCGACATCCATGCCGCGATATACCTGTCTGCTATCCGCAGACAGGATCTCGGAGGACACTATACCTCTGAGCTGGTGGGCAAGATTCACCGCGTAGCGCGTTTTGCCAGATGCGGTGGGTCCGAGGACGACGATTAGATCGGTATTGCCGGAAAGATATTCGTTCAGAACAGATTCGACATCAATGACTTCCGGATCCGGAAGAGGAGCCGGAGGAGGAATCGGAATAGCCTCCCGCAACTTGTTCTGACGGTTTCTAGCCATATCAATCGCCGCGCTCCATCTCTCGCCTGATGTCCTTCTCCTTTATGGAAGCCCTCTTATCGAAAGCCTTCTTTCCACGAGCCAAGGCAATCACCAATTTGGCGAACCCCTCATCATTGATGAATAACTTGACGGCTACAATCGTGAGACCCTTCTCTTTTACCGCCTGATGCAGATGACGCAACTCCTTTTTTGTCAACAACAACTTGCGGTCCCGGAGCGGCTCATGCTGTCCCCACGATCCCCAGAAATACTTGGCGACATTCATCCCCTTGACAAACAACTCATTCCCCACGAAATAGCAGAACGAGTCCACCAGCGAGACCTTTCCCATCCGGATGGATTTGATCTCCGTGCCGACCAGGACTATTCCCGCCTCGAAAGTCTCCAGGAACTCATAATCAAAAGAGGCTTTCTTGTTCCTTATCTCAACCCTATGTTCTTTTTTCGCCGCCATATCTCTTATACAGAATTTACAAATATACCACTTTTTTGTGTTGCGGTGAAAAATGATTAAGTTTGCAGCTCGTTACAAATCTAAGAAGATGAGAAAGTTGATTCTGGCGGCAGCGACCGCCGCGGCGCTGATCCTCGCAGGCTCCTGCGCCTCTCACAAGTACGAGACCGTAAAGGGTGATCCTTTGAAGACCAAGATCTACACCCTTGACAATGGCCTCAAGGTTTATATGACAGTTAACAAAGAGACCCCTCGTATCCAAACCTACATCGCTGTCAGGGTAGGAAGCAAGGATGATCCGCATGAGACAACCGGTCTGTCCCATTATCTTGAGCACCTTATGTTCAAGGGCACGGAGAGCTTCGGAACCTCCAACTATGAGGCCGAGAAACCGATGCTTGATCAGATCAGGAGTCTTTTCGAGGAATATAGGACCAAGACCGATCCCCAGGAGAGGATAGCCCTCTACCATGTGATCGACTCGATCAGCTATGAGGCCTCGAAGATCGCTATCCCCAATGAATATGACAAATTGATGTCCATCATCGGGTCCACCGGATCGAACGCCTTCACCTCCAATGACATGACTGTCTATCAAGAGGATATTCCTTCCAACCAGATAGAGAATTGGGCCAAGATCGAGGCTGACAGGTTCATCCACCCCGTCATCCGCGGTTTCCACACCGAGCTGGAGGCTGTCTACGAGGAGAAGAACATGAGCCTCACCGAGGATGACTCCAAGGCGATGGAAGCTATTGATTCTGTGCTGTTTTCCCGTCATCCTTACGGTATCCAGACCACTATCGGAACACAGGAGCACCTGAAGAACCCTTCGATCATCAACATCGAGAACCACAGGAGCAATTTCTATGTTCCCAACAATGTGGCGATCTGTGTCTCCGGTGATTTCGATCCCGATTCATTCGTGGATATCATCGAGAAGTATTTCGGAGAGTGGCAGCCCAATCCTGACATCAAGACTCTCCAATATGAGCCTGAGCAGCCGATCACATCTCCTGTCGAGAAGACCGTATATGGCCTTGACGCTGAGTTTGTGATGCTTGGCTGGAGGACTCCGGGCTCCAAGGACATCCTTCGTAGCGAGGTCGGGAATATCGTCGCTTCTGTCCTGTACAACGGCAACGCCGGACTGGCTGACTTGGATCTCATCCAGGCCCAGAAAATCGGTGGATTCTACATGATGAACTATGGCCGTCCTGACTACGGTGAGTTGCTTATGATAGGCTATCCACGTGAGGGACAGTCTCTTGAGGAGGTACGTGACCTGATGCTCGAGGAAGCCGGAAAACTTCGTACCGGTGACTTTGACGAGGATTTGATCAAGTCCACGATCAACAATATCAAACTAAGTCAGATGTCCCAGTTTGAGAGCAACGGACGTAGGGCGATGGCCTTCGTCAACTCATTCATCAGCGGGCATAAGTGGAAAGATGACGCTCTTCAATTGAGCCGTCTTGAGAAGGTCACCAAGAGGCAGGTCACCGACTGGGCGAACGAATATCTTGGTGCCAACAGCTATGTGCTAGCCTATAAGAGGATCGGAGAGGATCCTAATATCGATAAGATCGCCGCTCCGGCTATCACACCTATTGAGACTAACCGCCACATGCAGAGCGACTTCCTTACCGCTATACAGGCTACCGAGGTTGCTCCGATCGAGCCGGTTTTCCCTGATTTCACCAAGGATATGTCCAGGGATGACCTCTCCGGAGGAGTTGAGCTTCTGTACAAGAAGAATGAGATCAACGATATCGCCAACTATACCGCGATATTTGATCGTGGCATCCAGAATGATCCTCGTCTCGACCTCGCTTTCGGTTATCTGAGCTATCTCGGCACGCCGACCCGCAGCGCCGCCCAGATTAAGAAGGACATGTATTCATTGGCGTGCTCTTATGGTCTTTCCGCCGGCCCTGTGCAGACAGTCGGTAGGGTCAGGGGCTTGGACGAGAATATCGGAGAGGCCATGGATATCGTTGAGGATCTCATATTGAACGCTGTTCCTGACACGACTATCCTTGCCGCTCTTAAGGCGGATGTGCTTAAGAACCGCGCGGACAGCAAACTTAGCCAGAGCGCCTGTTTCTCCGCCCTCCAGGATTACATTTATTACGGTCCTGAGTTCGTGGCCAAGTCCACTCTCTCTGACGAGCAGATTATGGCCCTCACTTCCGAGGAACTTCTCGGCGCCATTAAGAATCTCTACTCCAAGAAACACGAGGTTCTCTATTACGGTCCCTCTGAGGAGGTCGCCGCGAGGAAGATGATCTTGGACCACCACAAGATCGCTGATAATCCCGAGCCGTTGGTGAAAGAGCATCCTCTCCACCGCCAGGTCAGCGGAAACCAGGTGTTCCTTGCGCCTTACGACGCCAACCAGTTCTATTATGTGCAGTATTCAGATAGGGGAGAGAAGTTCGATGTGAAGAATGATCCTTCTGTCATCATGTACAACAATTACTTCGGAAGCGGCATGAACGCTATCGTCTTCCAGGAGATGCGTGAGGCCAGGGGTTTGGCATATTCCGCCAGGGCTTCCCTGATTAACCCGTCTTATCCGGATGACGATTATTACTTCTTTGCTTATATCGCTTCCCAGAATGATAAGCTGAAGGATGCCGTCCAGGCTTTTGACCAGATTATCAATAACATGCCTGAGTCAGAGCATGCTTTCCAGGTGGCTAAGACCGCTATTTTATCGCAGTTGCGCACAAGGCGTGTCACTGGAATGGGCGTGCTTAACCAGTACCTGTCACTCAGGGATCTCGGCCTTTCCGAGAGCCGTGACAAGGCCGTTTTCGAGGCTGTCCAGAATATGACTCTGGAGGATGTCAAAGCCTTCCAGCAGAAGTGGATCAAGAACAGGGAATATAACTACGGGTTCCTCGGACGTGAAGGTGATTTCGACTCCGCCTTCATCTCCACCCTCGGCCCTGTCACCCACCTCACCCTCGAAGATATTTTCGGGTATTAGGCCTAGCGTCTAAACGTTTGATAATCAATATGTAAAGTAGAATCAAAGTGCCGCATCCCGGCACTTTGATTTTGTTTATCTTATTGTCCTTTAATCAGTTGTCTGCCAGCGATCCCCTTGTTATAAAGAAAAATGATTATATTAGATCGATCTTGTTTTTTATTGGTCGCATATGAAAAAGTTATTCAACCTCTTGTTTGCCTTTTCGGCAGTCATGCTAGCCGCGAGTCTTACGGTATCTTGTGGTCCTCAGGAAGATCCTGAGATAGCAGTCGCGAGTGTCTCACTGAGCCAAAGTTCCGTAGCTCTCGAGGTTGGCGGAACGGCCGACCTGACCGCGACTGTCAGCCCATCAAATGCAACTGAGAAGAATGTGACATGGTCCAGCTCGAACCAGTCTGTGGCCACTGTGGTCAGTGGAAAGGTGACGGCGGTTGGAGAAGGTACAGCCATGATCACGGCGATGGCTGGTGGGAAGTCTGGAACCTGCCAAGTGACAGTGAAGAAGAAAGTGATTGAGGTGTCTTCAGTCACTTTGAGTTGGTCAAGTATAAACATTTTTGTTGAGGAGACCTATCCCATGTCAGCCGAGGTGAGTCCTACAGACGCGACAGACCCGACCGTTACTTGGGATTCTGACAACAAGGATGTAGCCACAGTTGACCAAAGCGGTAATATCACAGCATTGAAGGAAGGAACGGCTAACATAACAGCGAAAGCTGGCGCGAAGACAGCGACATGCCAGGTGATAGTGAAGAATAAGGTGGTAAAGGTCTCTTCGGTCACTTTGGACCAGACAGAAGTCACGCTTGAGGAAGGTCAAACGGTGACCCTTCAGGCCACGGTAAGTCCTTCTGACGCGACTGATCAGTCGGTGGCCTGGACGTCAGATCATCCGGATGTGGCCGAGGTCGACGATCAAGGAAATGTGACGGGGAAAAAACCGGGTTATGCCACAATCCGGGTAACGTCTGGGAGTAAGGAGGCCCGTTGCGATGTGACCGTGGCCGCTGCCCAGCAACCCATCAAGGATATCCTTATGGAAATATACAACGCCATGGACGGCCCTAACTGGACCAAACAAAAAGGCTGGGGAACCGATGAGGATCTCTCGACCTGGGAGGGGGTAGGTTTTTCAAAATATGGACTCACGTCCCTTCGTTTTAAAAATGTTGGCCTGAAAGGTGAATTACCTGAGTCCATTGGTAACCTTAAGGACTTGGAAATTTTCGTCATCATGGATGAGCCGGGCATCACGGGGAGTCTTCCACAATCTTTCGCCAATTTGACCAATCTCCAATTACTGGAGATAAGGAACTCAGGCTTACAATCTATTCCGGATGTGTTTTCGGGGATGACATCGCTTCTGACAGTAATTATTACTGGTAACAGCGAGCTGGTCTGCCCGCTTCCCCCGAGTTTGGGTGATTCTCCGAAATTGTCAAGACTATATTTAAATAATAACTGCTTTACCGGAGACTTGCCGACATCCTGGGCAATCTTAGGCGAGAAACTCAACTGCAGCGGTAATCGCCTTACGGGAAAAATGCCACAATCTTTCCTTGATTCCAAGTATCGTAATCATTTCTTTGTTCATTGTTTCCCTCAACAGAAAGGCTATGGCCTCGATGTCTCCGATGTTGAGATCCATGGTTGGCAATACTGGGTGGAAGGGTCTGTGGAGGATCTAGACGGTAATATATTCTCTTTTGAAGATGTCGTGAAGAAGAGTAAATACACCGTGTACATAAACTGGGCTCCATGGTGCCCATTCTCTAAAGTCCTTATGCCCCAACTCAGGGATTTTTACAATAAGTACAGTCAGGACGGTCTTGAGGTTATCGCGACTGTGATGTTCGATCAGAATGATGCCTTATGGAAGAAGCCCCAGGAGCAGAAGCAGGAAATCATTGATAAGGGATATGTCGGTTGGTACAACTTCTACTATTGGGGCGAGGGCTCCGAAGGCAGGAATTATGCGATGGGTACTCCAAAAGCGGAGGTATATGACGAAAACGGGAATATCGTTTTCAGCAGTTTCCAGAGTTATACCGATTCCCGCAACCGTTTCGGCAAGACTACATCCGCAGACCTTATCCCTTTCCTGGAGTCCGTTTTGGGCCCTGCCGAGGAGCCTGACACTTACTCTTCGACTGACTACTCAAAGGACGGCAATGTCATGACCTTGCATAAATCATCGGTCGGCAAGGGAATCAATATAGTATTCATGGGCGATGGCTACACCGACAAGGACATGGCTTCAGGTGGGCTATACGAGAAGGTTATGAAAGAAGCGATGGAGGAGTTCTTCGCCATTGAGCCTTACAAAACCTTCCGGACCAGGTTCAACGTGTATGCCGTAAAGGTTGTCTCGAAGAACGGAAGGATCGGCGAGGGCTATACTACTGCTCTCGGTACGTATTTCGGTTCTTATACATCTTGTAACGGTGACAGGGAGAAATGTTATGAATATGCCCTGAAAGTACCGGGAATCACCAACAGGAACAATTTGCTGGTCACGGTTCTGGTCAATGCGCGTCGCCATGCCGGAATAGCCGCGATGTCCGAATCAATACAGTCTAGTGTGGCGTTTGTCTCCAGCTACGGCAATGACCGTTCGTTCTTCGGGCCGACGCTACGTCATGAGGCTGGCGGACATGGTTTCGCATTCCTGGATGATGAGTATTGGACCTCGAATTCCGCTCCTTCCCAGGCATATATCGAAGACCGCAAAAATATGTACCAGAAGTATGGCTGGTATTCCAATATAGACTTCACCAACGATCCCGCGGCCGTCAAGTGGAGCGCCTTCCTTTCTGACGAGCGTTACAAGGACGAGATCGGGATCTTCGAGGGTGGTTCAACATATGCGAAGGGAGTCTACCACCCATCCCGGAACAGCATGATGAACGAGAACATGGAGTATTTCAACGCTCCTTCCCGCTGGGCTATCTACAAGAGAATCATGGAGTTGAGCGGCGAAACCGCCAGCTTCGACAAGTTCCTGGAGTACGATGCCGTCAACCGTGGGAAGCAACAGTCATCCGCACCTCGGACCCGTTCCGCAAGATGGGAACCAACCGCCCCGCCGGTAGTCGTTCCTTGAGTTCCTATTCCCCTCTATTAAATGCGGAGCGGATAAGATCGACGGAGTCCAGTTTTTCCCAACCGAAGAACTGGACTTCTTCTTTGACTTCTTTTCCATCGCGCCAAAGAGTCACTGTCTCCGTGTATGGATCCCTGCCGAAATGGCCGTAAGCGGCCGTGGGCTCATAGATGGGGTTCTTCAATCCGAATTTTCGGATTATGGCCGCGGGACGCAGGTCGAACATCTTCCCGATTTTGTCCGCTATCTCTGCGTCCGGGATTATTCCGGTTCCCTTGGTATTGACATATACGCTTACCGGCTTGGCCCCGCCAATGGCGTAGGCGATCTGGACCATCATCTCCTCAGCCACTCCGGCGGCGACCATGTTCTTGGCTATATACCTGGCGGCATAAGCGGCGCTGCGGTCGACCTTGGAAGGATCCTTTCCGGAGAAAGCACCGCCACCATGGGCTGAGCGACCACCGTAAGTGTCCACGATTATCTTCCTTCCCGTGAGGCCGGTGTCTCCGGCGGGCCCTCCGATCACGAATTTGCCTGTCGGGTTGACATGGAGTATGAAGTCCCCTTT
>JAEEGK010004659.1_pt1 | contig 33492 bp, 28 predicted proteins | sample 8958771 | NCBI WGS metagenome assembly JAEEGK01 (sample SAMN16246547, study PRJNA631951) | gut metagenome | biome: gut microbiome; feature: rumen; material: SC-attached | host: Bos | place: Iran: Karaj | collected 2018-10 | reverse complement strand
CGAGACCCCCTGGGGCGGCTGCAAGGAATCCGGCTGGACCAAGGAGAATTCCGTCCTGGCCCTCAGCGAATACACCTATCATCATCATATCTGGGTCAGCCTCAGCGAGAAGCCCCACACCTTCTGGGAAAGCATGATCTCGCTGGACTGAGCCGGGCAGAAAGGAAACGACATGGCTGAAATCAAATCCTACAAGATGCTCATCGGCGGCCAGTGGGTGGACGCCGAATCCGGCGAAACCTTCATCACCGTGAACCCCGCCACGGGGGAGCCCCTGGCCCGCGTGCCCAAGGCGGGGGACGCGGACGTGGACAAGGCGGTGAAGGCCGCGCGGAAAGCCCTGCCCGCCTGGAAAGCCCTGACCCAGGCCCAGCGCAACGAGTATATGTATAAGATCGCCGCCGCCATCCGGGAAAACGCGAAGGAGCTCGCCACCTGCGAAGCCCTGGAGCACGGCACCCCCTATCAGGACGCCTTCGGCGTCTGCATGGGCGCGGCGGGCAAATTCGAATACGCCGCCAACATCGCCCTGGCCCTCATGGGCATCCAGATCCCCATGGAGAAAGGCCAGCTGAGCTATTTCAAGCGGGGCCCCATGGGCGTGGCCGCCCTGGTCATCCCCTGGAATTTCCCCATCATCATGCTGGCGGTGAAGGCCTCCGCCGCCCTGGCGGTGGGCAACACCTGCGTCATCAAGCCTCCCTCCATCAATTCCATGACCGATCTCGTTTTTGCGCGGGTCATCCAGTCCGCCGGCCTGCCCGACGGGGTGGTGAACATCATCACCGGCAGCGGCGAGACCACGGGGAAGACCCTCTGCTGCCACCCGGATGTGGACGTGATCGGCTTCACCGGCTCCAGCGAGACGGGGCAGAACGTGCTGAAATACGCCTCCGACACCGTGAAGAAGTGCGTCATGGAGCTGGGGGGCAACAACCCCGTGCTGGTCTATCCCGACGCGGATCTGGATGCGCTGGTGGGCGTGCTGGGCTTCCGGCAGTTCAACAACTGCGGCCAGCACTGCTCCGGCCCGGGCCGCTACTATGTCCATGAGAAGGTCTACGACGCTTTCCTTCAAAAGCTGGCGGCCTTTGCCGACAGCATCAAGGTGGGCGACCCGCTGGAGGAGGGGACCTTCATGGGTCCCGTGGTCTCCAAGGCCCAGCAGAAGAAGATCGAGGACTATGTGGACGGCGCGGTGAAGGAGGGGGCCACCCTCTACTACACCCGCAAAAAGACCCCGGAGCAGGAGAAGGGCGCCTATGTGATGCCCACCATCGTCTCCGACTGCACCCACGACATGAAGATCGCCAGGGAGGAGGTCTTCGGCCCCGTGGCGGTGATCATCAAGTGGCGGGACGGGGACGATCTGGTGAAGCTTGCCAACGATTCCCCCTACGGCCTCTGCGCCCATGTGTGGACGCGGAACCTGGCCCTTGCCCTGCAGCTGGCGGACGCGCTGGAGGTGGGCAACGTCTTCATCAACTGCCAGACCCTGTCGGAGGAGCAGTCCTGGGGCACCAACGTCAAGGCCAGCGGCCTTGGCCGGGAGGGCGGCCTGGAGGGACTGAAGGAATTCACGGACCTGAAAGAAATCACCATCGACTACAAGACCTTCTGAGCGTAGAAAAAGAGGCGGCGGGTCTCTTTTCGGGATCCGCCGCATATCTGTCTGAACTGAGGCGAATATCATTGACTCTGAGCAAATCCCATGAGATCGACATGACGGCGGGGAAGCTGCTGCCCAAGCTCCTTGCCTTTTCGGTGCCGGTCCTTTTGTCGGGCGTCCTGCAGCTGGCCTTCAACGCGGCGGACCTGATCGTCGTCGGGCGCTTCTGCGGGGAAGCGGCTCTGGCCGCCGTGGGCTCCAATATGGCGCTGGTCTCCCTGCTGGTGAACGTGCTCATGGGCATGGGCACCGGCGCCAGCGTCCTGGCCGCCCGCTACTACGGGGCCAAGGACGAAAACCAGATGCGCGCTACGGTGGAGACCACGGTGCTCGTAGCCGCCGTGGGGGGCGTGGCTTTCGCGGTCCTGGGCTTTTTCCTCTCCGGCCCGCTGCTGGTCCTCATGTCCACGCCGGAGGAGGTCCTGCCTCTGGCAAAGCTCTATCTGCGCATCTATTTCTGCGGCCTGCCCGTGCAGGCCCTGTATAATTTCTGCTCCGCCGTCCTCCGCAGCGTGGGGGATACCAGGCGGCCCCTGTATTTCATGGCCATCGCGGGCGTTCTCAATGTGCTGCTGAATGTGTTCTTCGTTGTGGTGGTGAAGATCGGCGTCGCCGGCGTCGCCATCGCCACGGTCGCCAGCCAGTGCCTCTCCTGCGTCCTGGTGCTGCGCACCCTCCGCCGCAGCGACGGCATCTACCGTCTGCGGAGCTGGAAGCTTCACTTTTCCAGGGTGCAGTTCCGCAAGCTGCTGGCCATCGGCATCCCGGCGGGCATCCAGGGAAGCCTGTTTTCCATCTCCAATGTGCTGGTCCAGTCCAGCGTCAATTCCTTCGGCGCGGCGGTGATGGCGGGCAACAGCGCGGCGGGCAGCATCGAGGCCTTCGGCTTCGTCGCCCAGGACAGCATCAACCAGGCGGCGGTGGCCTCCGTCAGCCAGAACATGGGCGGCAGGGAATACAGCCGCACGAAAAAGGCGGTGCTCTACTGCTCCCTGCTGGAGATCGCCTTCAGCGTCGTCCTTTCCGGCTGCTTCATGATCTTCCGCTATCCGCTGCTGGGCATCTACACCAAGGACACCGCCGCCATGGACGCGGGCTCCACGAGGATGCTGGTGCTGGGGGCGGTCTATTTCCTCAACGGCCTGCAGAACATGATGACCGGGGCCATCCGGGGCCACGGTTACAGCTATCTCCCCACGGCCATCACCCTCCTGGGCATCTGCGGCTTCCGGGTGATCTGGATCACCACGGCCTTTGCCGCCACCCACAATCTGATCATCCTCTATCTCAGCTATCCCATTTCCTGGCTCCTCACCGCCGCGGCCCAGTACACCTGCTATTTCGCCACGCGAAACCGGGCCTTCCGACGAAACGAAGCGCAGTACGGCGCCTAAAGCGCATGCAAAAACACCCTGCCGGGCGGCAGGGTGTTTTTTCTATACTGTGGGACCTGTTGTGGGACTGCCTTCAGTCCGTGGAATTGACGGCCTTGTCGAACAGCTCCTCCACGTCCTTGCCGGGGGCCTTGGTGGCGAGGGAGACCACCACGGCGGCGATGAAGCCGCAGATGAAGCCGGGGATGATCTCATAGATGCCCAGGCTGCCCAGAGCGGCCAGCCAGACGATATCCACGACCGCGCCCACCAGGATGCCGGCCACGGCGCCGGGGAAGTTGAAGCGCTTCCAGAACAGGCTCAGGAGGATGGCCGGGCCGAAGGCCGCGCCGAAGACGCCCCAGGCGTTCTCCACCAGACCCATGATGGTGCCGCTCTTGGGATTAGAGGCGATGATGACCGCCACGGCGGAAATGGCCAGCACGACGAAGCGGCCCGCCCACAGCATCTCCTGATCGGTGGCCTTGTTCTTGCGGAACACGGGCTTGTACACGTCGCTGGCGAAGGCGGAGGCGGAGGCCAGCAGCTGGCTGTCCGCCGTGGACATGGAGGCGGCCAGGATGGCGGAGAGGAGGATGCCGGAGATCACGCCGGGGAAGATCAGGCGGACCATCTGGATGAAGACGGTAGAGCTGTCGCCGATTTCACCCAGCAGCAGGTGGCCAATGCAGCCCGCCGCCACAGAGAAGGCGATGATCAGAATGTTCCAGACGATGCCGATCTTGGCGCTCTTGCGCAGCTCATGATCGCTGCGCACGGCCATGAAGCGGACGATGATGTGGGGCATGCCGAAGTAGCCCAGGCCCCAGCCCAGGCCGGAGATGATGGATTTCCAGTCGGTCCAAAGGCTCCAGTATCCGGCAGGCAGCTGGGCGGCAGTCTCCGCGCCCTTCCCCGCGTTCACCAGGGCGAGAGCAAAGATGGGGGCCACCAGCAGGGCGGCCAGCATCAGCAGGCCCTGGAAGAAGTCCGTCCAGCAGACGGCGCTGAAGCCGCCCAGGAAGGTGTAGGCCACGATGATGGCAGCGGCGATATACATGGCAGTGGAGGCGTTGATGCCCAGCACCGTGTTGAACAGGGTGCCGCAGGCCTTCATGCTGGAGGCGGCGTAGATGGTGTAGGCAAAGAGGAAGATCACCGCGCAGATGATCTGCAGCACCTTGCTGCTGGATTTGAAGCGGTTGGTGAGATACTGGGGGATGGTGATGGAGTCGTCGGCGATGATGGAGAAGCGCCTTAGCCGCGGCGCTTCGATGATCCAGCTGACGGCATAACCGATGGCGAGGCCGATGGCGATCCAGGCCTTGCCGATGCCCGCGGCGTAGATGCTGGCGGGCAGGCCCATCAGCACCCAGGCGCTCATGTCCGACGCGCCGGCGCTGAGAGCGGAGACCCAGGGGCCCATCTGCCTCCCGCCCAGGAAGTAGGTCTTCTCACCGCCGGTCTTGGACTTCAGGAAGAAGTAGACGCCGATGCAGATGAGGAAGATCAGGTAGATGACGAATACGATGACTTCCGCGATTCTCATGGGTAAAACCTCCCATTTTTCTGTTTCTCCGATCCCGGAGGAGGGGTCAGCTTGCGATGAAGCGGGTGCCGGCGGGCTCCCCGCGGATCACACGGTAGAGGGCTTCCGGGTCCTTGCCCCGGATGATGTGGGTCTCCGTTCCCGCCTCGGTGGCCCGGCTGGCGGCACGCAGCTTGGTCTTCATGCCGTCCGCGCCCCGGCGGGAGCCCCGGGTGCCCAGGGAGGCGAAAACGCTCTCGTCGATGGTCTCCACCACGCTGCGCAGCCTGGCGTCGGGATAGCGCCGGGGGTCCCGGTCATAGAGTCCGCCCGTGTCCGACAGGAGGATCAGCTTTCCCGCCCGGCAGAGCACCGCCACCTCGGCGCTGAGCAGGTCGTTGTCCCCGAAAAGATGGTCCTCGGATTCGATCTCCGAGAAGTTCACGGAGTCGTTTTCGTTGACGATGGGGATGACCCCCAGGCTCAGCAGCGTGTCGAAGGTGTTCAGCAGGTTTTCCCGCCGCCCCGGCTGCTCCAGGTCGTCGCCGCTGAGGAGGATCTGGGCGATGGTGGCGTCATAGTCTCCGAAAAAGCGGTCGTAGAGATAGAGCATGCTGCATTGGCCCACGGCAGCGGCCGCCTGCTTTTCCCGGATGCTCTCCGGCTTTTTCCCCCATCCCAGCTTGCCGCTGCCGAAGGCGATGGCCCCGGAGGAGACCAGGATGACCTCGAAGCCTTTGTTGTGGATATCCGTCAGCACCCGGCACAGAAGCTCAATGGTGCGCAGGTCGCTCTTTCCCAGCTCGTTCATCAGGGTGGAGGTGCCGGCCTTGACCACGATGCGGTTCTGATAAAGTCCCATTTCCGTCTCCCAAAGGCTTGCATAATGCGTGAATTTACTGTATCATAGTCCCATCAATTACAAAAGCGAATAATTATCATAAGTATCATGAGAAATCATCATGATACGGAGGGGCTTATGGACGTCGGCGTACAGAAATACCTGGCCTTTGTGGAGACGGTGGACTGCGGCAGCTTCACGCGGGCGGCGGAGAAGCTGCACTATTCCCAGTCCGGCGTCAGCCGCATGATCCGGGACCTGGAGACGGAGTGGAGCGTGACGCTGCTGGAGCGGGGGAAGGGGGGCGTGAAGCTGACCTCCGACGGGATGAAGCTCCTGCCCTGCGCCCGCAGCATCTGCGCGGAGGTGGCGCGTCTCCAGGCGCAGGTGGACGAGCTCCAGGGGCTGCAGGCCGGTCTGATCCGCATCGGCGCGCTCAGCGGCGCAGCGGCGGGGCTGCTGCCCGGCTGGGCGGAGGGCTTCCTGCGGCAGTATCCCAACATCGACTTTGCACTGCTGGTGGGGGAGCATCGGGAGATCGAGGAATGGGTCTTCAGCGGCAGGGTAGATTTCGGCGTGCTGGACCTGCCCGCCGATCCGGAGCTGGAAACGGTGTTCCTGGAGCAGGACCCGCTGCTGGCGGTGCTGCCGGCGGACCATCCCGACGCCGGGGCGGCGGTATTTCCCGTGTCCGGCTTTCTGGACGAGCCCTTTCTCCTGCTGGAGAAGGAGAACCGGGCGGAGGCCTCCCGCCTCCTGGAGAGCTGCGGCGTCACGCCCCACGTCCGCTTCACCACTTGGGACGAGCAGACGATCCTCAGCATGGTGGAGCAGGGCCTGGGGGTGAGCATCCTGCCCTCCCTGGCGCTGCGGCGCTGCGCTTACCGGGTGGCGGCGCGAAAGCTGGATGTGCCCGCCTATCGGAATCTGGGCATCGCCCTGCGGAGCCGCAGGACCGCTTCCCTGGCGGTGAAGAGCTTCCTGGAATTCGTGGAGCGATGAAATGGAAAGGAATGGGAAGGATTTGCAATTCCTCCCCGCTTGTGCTAACCTGACGGTGCAGCCCGCCCCTGCGGCGCGCTGCGGCAATTTCGCGAGAAAGGGCGGCGGTTACGGATGCTGTGGATACTGGCGGTCGTCGCGGCGCTTTGCCTGCTGGTGTTCCTGGCAGGGTATTTCCTGCTGGATTTCACCTGCGGACGCCGGAAGCCGGTGGACGCCTGGGATGAACAGGTGATCCACAAGCGGGGCCTGGATCCGATCAAAGGGGACATCCTGGCAGGGAAAGCCTGGCTGGAAGCCCAGCCCCGGGAGGAACTGGAGATCAGGAGCTTCGACGGGCTGTGCCTCCGGGCGCTGTTTGTCCCCCATCCGGCGGCGAAGGGCACCCTGCTGCTTTTCCACGGCTGGCGCAGCAGCTGGAAGACGGATTTCTCCGTGGCCCTTCCTTTCTACCATGCCCAGGGTATGAATCTGCTGCTGGCGGACCAGCGCGCGCAGAATTCCTCCCAGGGAAAGTATATGACCTACGGGGTGCTGGAGCAGCGGGATGTGGCCGCCTGGGTGGACTGCATGGCATCGCGGCTGGGGAAGGAGCATCCCCTGTACCTGGGGGGGCTCAGCATGGGGGCGGCCACGGTGCTCATGGCCTCGGACCTTGCCTTTGACGCGAATGTGCGGGGCGTCCTGGCCGACTGCGGCTTTACCTCCCCCTGGGCCATCATCCGCCGGGTGGCGAGCCGCTCGAAATGGATCCCGCTGGACTTGTCCTCGGCCCTGCTGAACGTCTTCACCAGGCGTTTCGCGGGCTTTGATATGAAGGAGAAAAGCACGGTGGACGCCCTTGGGCGGACGAAGCTGCCCGTGCTGCTGATCCACGGCCTGGCGGATGACTTCGTGCCCCCGGAGATGTCGCGGGAGAACTACGCCGCCTGCGCATCGGAAAAGGAGCTGGTGCTGGTGGAAGGGGCGAAGCACGGTATGAGCTTTGTGGTGGAGCCGGAGCGGGTGAAATCCGCCATCGCCGCGTTTCTGCAAAAGCATCTGACGGACGATTGATACTAATACCCAATAGAAATCTCGGATTCCCAGCGGCATAAATCGCGCCAAACTTCGTTGTCGGCCTTGACGGGCGGCAGCCCGCCTTCGTCCTCCGCCTCGTCTGACACGATTTCTGCTCGCTGCTCGATCCTAGATTTCTATCAGGTATTAGTATGAATCAGAAGGCCGGGGGAGCGATCCCCCGGCTTTTTGCTGCTTGCTGTTTCGGAAAGGAAACCCCGGGGGGCGGTGATTTCACCGCCCCCCGGGTGCATAGAATATGGTTTTTTCACGCCAGGACCTTGCCCAAAATGCGAAGCTCGCTGTATTCCCGGATGGGGATAGGGCGATAAGCCGGGTTCAGGGAGACGAGGGAAGCCCCGTCTTCCTGGGAGAGAATCTTGCAGTAGGCGTCCCCGTCCAGGAGGAATATGCCGGTATCCCCCGGCTCCAGCGTCTGCTGCTGCTTGACATAAACGATCTGCCGGTCCTGAAAACGGGGGAGCATGCTGTCCCCCCGGATGCGCACGGCAAAGGTGGCCGACAGAGGCACCGTCTCGTCCACCTCCAGCAGGGTGTAGTCGCTGCTGTCCAGGAATTGGCCGGTGCCGGCGGAGACGGGCAGATCGTACAGCGGGATCGTCCGCAGCCGGAGGGGCTGCTTTTCCGGGGGATGGAGGGCGAATTCCCCGTCCTGCTCCAGCAGACGGATGTATTCCCGCACGCGCTTCTGCCCCAGGGCGTTCAGCGTCCCGCCGGGGGCCCTGTCCCCGAAGACGGCCAGCACGTCCCGCACCTCATACAGCTCGCAGAGGGCGAGGAATTGCCGGATGTTGGGCTCCGTGCTGCCCCGTTCCCAGCGGGACAGGGCCTTTTGCGAAGCGCCGCAGCCCAGGGCCTCCAGCTTCTGGCTCACCTCGATCTGGCTCCAGCCCCGCTCCGCGCGCAGCTTCCGCAGGATGCCGCTCAGGTCCATACTACCCACCTCCCATCATATACTACCATGCCGTTACTCAAAAAACAAGAGCACCTCCGAAAAATATTCTCAAAAATGAGTAACATTGTTCTTGAAATCTCATAAACTGAGTATTAGAATGGGCGCGGGGGTGAGAAAAACGGACCGCACCATTCTGCACATCGACTGCAACGCCTTTTATGCCAGCGTGGAATGCCTGCGCCACCCGGAGCTGAAGGGGAAGCCCGTGGCGGTGGGGGGCGAGGCGGAAAAGCGCCACGGCATCATCCTGGCGAAAAACCAGCTTGCCAAGGAATGCGGGGTCAAGACGGGGGAAGCGCTGTGGCAGGCCCGGCAGAAGTGTCCGGACCTGGTGATCCTGCCCCCGGACTATGCCCGCTATATCCGCTTTTCCCGCCTCTGCCGGGATATCTATGAGGATTATTCCCCTCAGGTGGAGTCCTTCGGTCTGGATGAATGCTGGGTGGACGTCTCCAACACGCCCAAGCTGGCGAAGCTGGGGCCGACGATGCTGGCCCATGAGATCCGCATGCGGGTGAAGGAGCAGGTGGGGATCACCGTCTCCGTGGGGGTCAGCTACAACAAGATTTTCGCCAAGCTGGGCAGTGACTTCCGGAAGCCCGACGCGGTGACCGTCTTCGACCGGGAAAGCATGCGGGAAAAGGTGTGGCCTCTGGACGCTTCGGAGATGCTGTATGTGGGCCGGGCCACGGAGCGGAAGCTGCGGACCTTCGGCATCCGCACCATCGGGGAGCTGGCCACCACCCCCGTGGACTATCTCCAGCGCTGGTTCGGGAAGTGGGGGCTGCTGCTCCACTGCTTCGCAAACGGGCTGGACTCCTCACCCGTGGCGAAGATCGGGGAGGAGTCCATCATCAAGAGCATCGGCAATTCCACCACCACGCCCCGCGACCTGGTGAGCGAGGAGGATTGCTCCGTGGTCTACTGGATGCTCTGCGAGAGCGTGGCGGCGCGGCTGCGGGAGGGGGGCTTTCGCTGCTCCACCGTGCAGATCAGCCTGCGCAGCAGCGACCTGCTGTGCTTCGAGCGGCAGATGAAGCTGCCGGAGCCCAGCTGCCTGGCCTCGGAGCTCCATGCGGCGGCCATGCGCCTGACAAGGGAAAACTACAGCTGGGCAAGGCCCCTGCGGAGCATCGGCGTCCGGGGCACGGAGCTGGTGCCGGAATCCGCGCCGGAGCAGCTGTGCCTTTTCGGCGACGGGGAACGGCGGGAGCGCTGCCTGAGGCTGGAAAAAACCATGGATTCGCTGCGCCGCCGCTATGGGCACGCAGCGCTGAGCCGGGCCGCCGTCCTGTGCGACCCCACGCTGACGAACATCGACGCGAAGAACGACCACACCATCCACCCCGTGGGCTGGCTCAAGGCCGGGCAGAGCGTGCATTAAGGCGTTTTGCGGCGCAGCAGCCGCCGCAGAATGGCCAGGAGCAGGATGGCCAGCGCCGCCCCGGCGAAATCCAGCCAGACGTCGGCGATGGCAGGTCCCCGGCCGGAAAAGATTTGGATGGTCTCGTCGAGGAAGCCCGTCAGCAGGGCAGAGCCCCCGGCCAGCAGCTGGGGATTCCGGCGGAAGGGGAAGCGCAGGGCCAGCACGACGCCCAGACAGAAGAATTCCGTGAAGTGGGCCAGCTTCCGCACCAGATGAAGGGTCACGTTCTCCGGCCCGACGATGCATCCCAGCAGCGGGCGCAGCAGCTCCAGCACGGCGCTGCTCTCGTTCCGGGAAGCGTCCGTGGGCATGCAGGAATGCCCCCAGATGTAGATGAGCAAAAGGATCAGGAGAACGGTGAGGATTTTGTTGCGCATGGACGGTTCCTCCGGCGGCAGTATCGAACACAGCATAACATACCGGCGCGCTTTGTCAAGCGGCAAAGCGCGCCGGCTTCGGCAAGAGGGCGGCGCATGGCGGAAGCAGCGACGTCAGCGCGAGGCGCGCGCAAATCCTGCGGTTTTCCGACAGCCGCTCCGGATCGGCAATGCGGCGGATACCTCCTGTGCATCCTCTTGACCAAAGACGGCAGGACCGACATAACGATCAGTTTTTTCACGGATGATCCTTTTACCGCGTCGGAGAAAGAAGCAAAAAGCGCGGACCCGAAGCCGAGTGGCTTGGGTCCGCGCCATTTTAAGCTTATAAAGTAAAGAAATATGGAATTGTATTTTCAGACTTAGGGATCAGGAACGGGATCGGTATCGGGATCGGTATCGGGATTGGTAGTGACAGTACCAGTGCCGCTAGCAGCACCATTTGCGGTGTAGGTGCCCCTGGAGTAATTCTTGGATTTACCACCATTGGTGCACTGGACGGTGACATCAGCCTCATAAGTTGTAGCATTCGTGCTCACGCCGACAGAATAGGTATTCTCACCAACTGTGATGGGGGTAGTGACGCTGCCATCGCTCAGATAGGTCGCAACAGCTTCCGCATAGGCGGAACGCAGGTTAGCGATGTCGGTGGCCTCTTTGGACTTCTCTAGCTGGGCGTTAAAGATGGGGATAGCCACAGCAACCAAGACAGCGATGATCGCAACAACGATCAGCAGCTCGGCCAGGGTGAAGCCTTTTTTGATGTTACTCTTCTTCATTCAGTCTCTCTCCTTCAATAATTGTTGCACCGCTCCATCAACGCAAAAGTGATTCCGGGAAATACTATTGTATGATACTGCGCGGCGCTCATAACGAACATTATAATAACACATCTGAAGCTAGTTGTCTAGTAGTATTTTCGTAAAATAAAAACAAAACGATATATTGACATTATTATAGTGCTATAGTGCGCTAATGCGTAATGCCGTTTTGACAGCCTTAATGATAGCTGCAGATAAAACATTCTTCTAAAGACATTTGATATTGAGATGGTATTATAGAGGAATTCACGGTATCGTTAGCATAGAATAGTATTTCAACATAAAAGGTGAGCGCTTCCTCGCTATCAGAGAAAGCGCTCAAAGTGCCGCAAACCCGCCGCCTTTGCCTCTCCCGGAATGGGGTGGCGACGGAAAATTGCTGTTCTAAAACAAATCTATCTTGTTTAAAACTATGTGACTGACGTAGAAAAAACCAGACTATTAAGTACCAGATTTGGAAGCTGCGCCACCCTCAGAGTATTTGCCCTCAGAATACTTCTTTGACTTTCCGCTCTGCGCAGTGACTTCGATATTACCACCGCTTTCACTAACATCATAAGTAAATTCACCGACTTTGAGAGAAGTACCAGCGGTGATACTGCCATCGGTCAGATACTTCGCAACAGCCTCGCCGTAAGCGGAACGCAGATTGGCGATGTCAGTGGCTTCTTTGGACTTCTCCAGCTGGGCGTTGAAGATGGGGATAGCCACGGCAACCAGGACGGCGATGATCGCAACGACGATCAGCAGCTCGGCCAGGGTGAAGCCTTTTTTGTTGTTCTTCTTTTCCATAAGTTTCTCTCCTTCAATAATTCCAGGCTTGATCGCAACCACAAAAAGCAGTTCCGGGAAACACATTCTTGACGGTTACGAGCGATGCCCATAGATACCATCAAATTAGCATAAATATCTGCCAATGTCCAGTATTTTTTACGAAATCATTTCTGTTTTTTCCGGAAGAAAAATGTTAAAATTGACGATAGCGGGTTTGAGGTACCCTGTGGGGTTCCCGCTGCGGCAGGGACGGGAGCATCTTGATCCGGCGCTTCGCGCCGGCTTCCACCGAAGGAAACCGGCTTGAAGCGCTGTGCTGTTCCGTTTTTCGTTGTGCTTCTCCGCCCTTTGTCCCTGCAAGCGCGACCTCCTCAGTGGATGACGACGTTTTTGACGCCCATATCCTCCAGCTGCTTTTTGAGGGACTGCATCTGCGCGTCGGAGGGGGGGATGGCCTCCAGCGCGGGGCCGGGCCGGCCCAGGCGCTCCCATTTCACGACGCCCAGGTTGTGGTAGGGGAGCAGCTGCACCGTCTCCACCGCGTCCCCCAGCTCCAGAATGAACTGGCCGAAAGCATGGTAGGAATCCCGGCTGTTGTTGAACATGGGGATGGTGGGGATGCGCACCTGGAGCTTTGCGCCCGCCTTGGCGAGCTTCCGGGCATTTTCCAGAATGGGGGCGTTGTCCACGCCGATGACCCGCTTGTGAAGGTCGGGGTCCATCTGCTTCAGGTCATAGAGGAACAGGTCGGCATAGGGAAGGATCTGCTCCATGATCTCCCATTTGCAGTAGCCGGTGGTGTCCACCGCGGTGTGGATGTCCAGGGCCTTGCAGGCTTTCAGCAGCTCCAGGGTGAACTGCGGCTGCCAGAGACATTCGCCGCCGGAGATCGTGACGCCGCCGCCGCTGCGCTTATAGAAGGGGATATCCCGCTTCACCCGGTCGATGACCTCCTCCACGGTATAATCCGTGCCGCAGCGGTAGAGGGCGGTGTGGGGGCAGGCGTCGGCGCACTTGAAGCAGCTGGTGCACTTCGTCCGGTCGATCTTCACCACGGTAAACTCGCTTTCGTCCTTGAGGGATATCTTTTTCTCCCCCAGGCTGATGATCTTCTCCGGGCAGGCGAAGATACAGCGGCCGCAGGTCTCCACGCCCACGCAGCGGATCTCCATCCAGTTGAGCTCCGTGGGGAACTCCTGGGATTCGGGGCTGTGGCACCAGGGACAGCGCAGGGGGCAGCCCTTGAGGAAAACCGTGGTGCGGATGCCCGGCCCGTCGTGCACGGAAAACCCCTGTATATCATAAATCTTTCCCGTCAGCTTTTTTTCTTCCATAGCGTCCTCCGTGTCGTTCCGTTGCTTTGCATCTATTATACAGAGAAATAGGGAAAACCGCAAGACCCACGCGGCCTTGCGGTTTTACATCGGAACTCAGCCCTTCAGGAAGTTCTCCAGGCGGTCCAGGCCTTTTTGAATGTCCTCCATGCCGGCGGCATAGGTCCAGCGCAGATAGTTGGGTTCGCCGAAGCCGCCGCAGGGCACCAGGGCCACATTTTCCGCCTCCAGGAACGCCATGGCGAAGTCACTGCCGTTTTCGATGCGCTTGCCTCCCAGGGTGCGCCCGATGACGCCCTCCATGTTCATCATGACATAGAAGGCCCCCCCCGGCATGAGGCAGCTGACGCCCTCCATGCTGTTGATCCGGTTCGCCATATAGGTGCGCCGCTGCTCGAATACCTTGCGCATCTCCTCCACGCTCTCCTGGGGCCCCTCCAGGGCTTCGATGGCGGCCCACTGGGAGATGGTGCTGGGGGCGCTGGTGGCGTGGCTCAGGTAGTTGGACATGATCTTCGAGAGCTTCGCGTCGCAGGCGGTGTAGCCGATGCGCCAGCCGGTCATGGCATAGGATTTGCTGACGCCGTTCACGATGATGGTGTGGGCCTTGATCTCCGGGGAAAGGGCGGCCGCGCTGACGAATTTGCGCCCGTCGTAGACGAGCTTGTAGTAGATTTCGTCGGACATGATCCACAGGTCGTGCTTCACCGCGGTCTCGCAGATGGCCCGCAGCTCGGCTTCATCGTAGCACATGCCCGTGGGGTTGGAGGGGTTGTTGAGGATCAGCAGCTTGGTCCTGGGGGTGATCGCCGCCTCCAGGGCTTCCGGGGTGAGCTTGAAGTGCTGCTCCGGCGTGGTGGGGACGACCACCGGCTTCCCGCCGGCCATGGCGACGGATTCCGTATAGGTGACCCAGTAGGGCGCGGGAACGACGACCTCGTCCCCCTCGTCCAGCAGGGAGCAGAGGGCGATGTAGATGCTGTGCTTCGCACCGGAGGCGATGACGATCTCGCCGGGTTCGTAATGAACGCCGGTGTCGGCCTCCAGCCGTTTGCAGACCGCCGCTTTCAGGGCGGGGAGGCCGGAGGCGGGGGTGTATTTGGTCTTGCCCGCATGGATGGCGTCGATGGCCGCGTTTTTGATGTTGTCCGGCGTGTCGAAATCCGGTTCGCCGGTGCCGAAATTGATGACGTCCTTCCCCTCGGCCTTCAGGCGATTGGCAAGGGCGCTGACGGCCAGCGTGCTGGATTCGTGGATGGCGGACGCTTTCCGGGAAAAACTCTTCATTGGGGATCCCTCCATGCGCTTTCATGATTTTATGAAGTGCATTATACATGCAGTCTTGCAGAAAAGCAAGGGAAACTTGGGATAAAAACAGAAAAAATGCAGGATAGAAAGTCCTGAAAATTCATAAAATGCGACGAAAGGGCGGAACGGGGAATACCGTTCCGCCTTCAGACTGCAGAAAAACCTATCGGCAGGGTTTCGATATGCATGGGGAATTTGTGAAGGGGGACGGGAGGCCCTCTTCACGTTATATCCAGGCAAAATCAGAAAACAATTCTGATTTTGCCCTCAAGCTGTCGACACTTCGTCGACAGCTTGAGGGCGGAACAGGGAATACTGTTCCGCCCGCCGCAATCGATCGGAAGCGCGCAGCGCTACAGGACCGCGCCGCCGATGGCGGTGCCGATGAAGCGAGTGCCCAGGTCGATGCTGAGGCCCTTGCTGTCGATGCTGCTGCGGTTTTCCTCCTCCACGGTGATGCGGATATCGCCCACCACGCCCCGCTTCCGGGCTTCCGCCTCTGCCAGCTGCTTCGCCAGCGCCCGGCAGCGCTCGGCCGCCTGATCCCGCTCCTTCACCAGCTCCTGCCGGTCACTGGCGCAGACGAAGTAACCGTGGATGCCGTCGGCGGTGTGGTTGGGCCGCAGCTCCACCTCGATCTCGGCGGAGATATTGCCCACCACGGCCCCCACCGCGTTGGCGACGCCGGCGTTGGGGGGGATGATGCACTCGGCCCCCAGGGCCCGCGCCACGTCGGGCAGGAAGATATGGATGGGCGCGCCGATGCCCACCAGGGCGGCGGTGGTGGTGAAATCCGCGTCGAAGTAGCCCGCCGTGCCCCGACCGTCCCTGAGCTCCTCCCAGCGCCGGGCGATGATGCGCTCCAGCTGGGGACCCAGGCCCTCGTCCCGCAGGTTGGGGTAGCGGTCCATGAGGAGAATGCGGGTCAGGTTGCAGTAGAGCTTCTTTTTCACCCGATCATAGACTTCGTCGCAGAGCTTCCGCAGCTCCGCTTCCGTCTGCTTCCGGTTCATGCAGCGCAGCAGATAGTATGCGGCGATTTCCGCGGCCTTGGGGTCGTAGGCGTCGAAATCCCCTTTGAGGTGCATGAAGTCCGTGGGGGTGAGGCCGCTGCGCAGCACCACGCCCTCGGCCTCCAGCCGGTCCGTTTTCAGCCAGTAGATGTCCGTTCCCACCGCGGCGGCGGCGCTGCGGATGTCCAGCGGGCCGGCTTTCAGCGCTTCGCAGAAGGCCTTTTCCTCTTTGGTGAAGCCCGGCTGGGAGGCGATATCCCGCACAAGGGTATAGAATTCGTGGATGGGGCGGGTATGGACGTCCTTGCTGTCCAGCAGCCTTTGCAGCACGGGGATGATCTCCGGGTGCTCCTTTCCCAGCAGGCTCAGGGGCAGCACCCGGTCTGCGCCGAGCTCGAAATCATGGACCTTGAGGCGGATGGCGCTGTCGCCGCCCAGGCCGAAGGTGTCGATCTGCACGCCCCGGACGAAGGTGCGCCAAGTCCCGATCTGGATGCCGGAACGTACGCGCACGGGCTTGCCCGCCTTCACCAGGCTCACGTCCGTGGTGGTGCCGCCCATATCCACGATGACGCTGTCCTTCCGCCCGGCCAGCTCCACGCCCCCCAGCACGCTGGCGGCGGGGCCGCAGAGAATGGTCTCCACGGGCCGCAGGCGGCTGAAGGTCTCGCTCATGAGGCTGCCGTCGGAGCGCACGATCACGATGGGGGCGCGGATGCCCAGTTCCCGGAACGCCCGCCCCACAGCGTCCATGAATTCCCGGATGATGGGCACGAGCTTCGCGTTGAGCAGGGTGCCGGAGCCGCGCTGTACGCTGTTGAGGCCGCTGAACAGCTCGCTGGAAAGGACCGTGGGCAGGTCCCGCACGGCTTTCAGCCGGTCCCTGGCCTCCCGTTCCGCCACGGCGCCGTTGTTCATGGCGTAGAGCTCCACGATGCCCAGGCCGTCCGCGTCGGCCAGCCACTCCTTCGCTTCGGCGGTGATCGTCTCCCAGTCGGGGGAGGGGAGCACCTGCCCGTCATAGCTGCCCGCGCCGGGATAGGCGTGGACTTCGCCTTCTCCGTTCAGCCCGTATTTGCCGCCCACGCGGCGGAGGGTCTCGTTGTCCAGCCCCAGAAACAGGAGCTTTGCCCTGCCGCCCTTGCCCTCCACGCAGGCGTTGGTTGCCAGGGTGGTGCTGAGGGCGGCCACCTCCGCCTGGGGCAGCAGCGAGCGGTCCAGCTTCCGCAGCGCGTTCATGATGCCCACGGACAAATCGTTTTTCGTGGTCAGCGACTTGGCGGCGGACAGCACCTGCTTTGTCTCAAACTGATAGATCACGGCGTCCGTATAGGTGCCGCCGGTGTCGATTCCGATCCCGATCTTCAACGATGGTTTTCTCTCCTTTGCGATCCAACCTCCGGGTCCAGGGATATGCGCATATCAGCTCAGCTTCCGCGCCAGCTCCGCCAGGGGACGGACCGCGTCGTCCAGATTGCGGATGGCGTTGTTGAGACTGTCGAAATCCAGCTCGTTCAGCTTCCGTATGGTCTCGGTGACGGCGTCGGTGTTCTTCAGGACCATGGTGTTGGCGTTGGCGACCAGCTCCTCCGCCGCGTCTGTCATGACGTCCACCTTCGCCAGGGTGGTTTCCACCCCTTTCACCAGCTTGACTGCCTTGGGGACCGCCAGGACCAGGGCGGCCAGGATCACCAGCGCCAGCAGAAAGCTCACCCATGCGGTCACGCGGGCATGGCGCGCTTCCTTCTTCTGATAGGCCAGCAGCTGCCGCAGCAGCTCCGTGTTTTCATATTCCGGATACATGTTCAATCCTCCGCCGGCGCCAGGAAGGGGATACCCTCCCGCACGTCCCCGGCCGGGTCCAGCATCCGCAGGGATTCCCGCCGGAGCTTTCCCGCCGCCGCGCTTTTCTGAAGGGGCAGGGGCAGCAGCTCCCGCAGGGGCTTGGGCAGCTTCCCGGCAGCCAGAGCGTCGAATTTCCGCAGCAGCGCCGGATCGTAATTCCCCGTTTCATCCAGGGGGAAGATGCGCGCCGCGGCGGCGGCGTCCACGCAGCGGACGCCGGTGAGCCGCCAGTGGACGTAGCCCGGCAGGGTGGTGACGAAATCCACATAGGGGAGATAGGCTTCTCCCGCCAGCGCAGCCTGCCACAGATGGGCGAGCGCGCCCGCCGGGTCGATGGGGCGGCCAAGGGCATCGGAGAGCGCCGCTGCCGCTTCCGGACAGGGGTCCCAGGCGCCCCGATAAGCGGTGAGGGCGGTGAGGCGGGGATCGAAGGGCATGTAGCCGCCCCCCATGCCCCGGATCTGAAACTGCTGTGTCTCCTCCAGGGGGGAAGCGAATTCCGCCTTGTAGCTTTCGCTCAGCTCCCGCCAGAGGGCCCGGATGCCGGGCCAGATCATCAGCAGGGTATAGGTTTCCACCCCGTCGATCTCGTGGGGCTCCCAGGCCGCCGCCGACGTGAGCAGCCGTTCCCCCTTTTTCCCCAGGAGGCTCAGGCGCAGCTCCTCTCTGTGCAGGCCGATCTCCAGGGTCGAACCTTCCAGAAACATCGTCCTTCCTCCCCGTTACGCCAGCCGGTAGCGCAGCACATTCCAGGAATGGCGGCGCAGGGTGTGCCCGTCCCCGGCGGAGGGGGCCACGTTTTCCGGCTGATCGGCGGTATTGACGGCTTTCAGGTCCTCATGCCAGAGCTGCCGGTGCTCCACGAGCTCCGGCGTGCCGAAGCCCCGCAGGTCCAGCGTCAGTTCCCCGTCCTCCGTGAGGCTGCGGTTCACCGCCAGCACGGTCAGCTCGTTCCCGCTGACCACCGCCGCGGCTTCCACCGCGGGCGTCTCGCCGTAGGCACCGCCGTCGTAGCTGGGGCAGTCGAGGCGGCAGTCCAGGGCCGTTCCCCGGGCAAAGCGGCTGGCGTCCCGGAAGGGGTGGAAGATGGTCTGGGCCCAGGCACGGCCCCCGGTCTCCGTCATGATGGGGGCGATGACGTTCACCAGCTGGGCGAGGCAGGCGATCTTCACCCGGTCGCAGTGCCGGATGAGGGTGATGAGCAGGCAGCCCGCCACCAGAGCGTCCTCAAAGGTGTAGATATCCTCCAGCAGGGGCGGGGCCACAGTCCACTTCTCGATCTTCTTGTCCTGCTCGTTGGAGTGGAACCAGACGTTCCATTCGTCGAAGCTGAGGTACATGGTCTTGGGAGAATGGCGGATGGCCTTCACCGCGTCGCAGATGGCGCTGACGTCCGTGATGAATTTGTCCATATCCCGGCTGCAGGCCAGGAATTCCGCGCTGTTGTCGGAGCGGTTGCCGTAGTAGCTGTGGAGGGAGAGGTAATCCACCTGGTCATAGCAGTTTTTCAGCACCGTGGTCTCCCACTCCCCGAAGGTGGGCATGGAGGAGGAGGAACTGCCGCAGGCGATGAGCTCGATCTCCGGGTCCGCCATCTTCATCATCTTGGCGGCCTCGCAGGCGATGCGCCCGTATTCCTCCGCGGTGCGGTGGCCCATCTGCCAGGGGCCGTCCATCTCGTTGCCCAGGCACCAGGTGCGGATGCCGAAGGGCTGCTCGAAGCCGTTGGAGCGCCGCCGGTCGCTGAGGGCGGTGCCGCCGGGGAAATTGCAGTATTCCACCAGGTCGCGGGCGTCCTCGGCGGTGCCGGTGCCCAGGTTCACGGCCATCATGACCTCGCTGCCCGCCCGCCTGGCCCATTCCTGGAATTCGTCGATGCCCACCTCGTTGGTCTCGATGCTGTTCCAGGCCAGCTCCTGCCGCCGGGGCCGCAGGGAACGGGGGCCGGTGCCGTCCTGCCAGCGGTAGCCGGAGACGAAGTTGCCGCCGGGGTAGCGCACGATGGGCACCCCCAGCTCCTTCACCAGGGCCAGCACGTCCTGCCGGAAGCCCTGGTCGTCCGCCGTGGGATGACCCGGCTCATAGACGCCGCCGTAGACGGCCCGGCCCAGATGCTCGATGAAGGAGCCGAACAGCCGGGGCGACACTTCCCCGATGGGATAATCCTTATCCGCGATCAGACTGACTTTCATACCTTTTCCCCTTTCTGCAGGTCAGAAATGCTTACAACTTCCACGCCCTCCGCCGTGACCCGGAAGCGGACCTCCCGCCCGGCGAAGGGAAACCCGTAGACCCGCGCCGGGTCCCGGTGATAATGGGGGCGGGGGTCGCAGGCAAGGACGCCCTCCAGGGCCGCCCAGGTCTCCTCCGGGAGCTTCGTGCGTTCTTCCGCCGGGCAGGTTACGGGCAGCGTGCCGGGCTTTTCCCCGGCGGTGAAGCCCCCCGCAGCCTCCGGGATGCTGTCGGCATAGGCGATATAGGGCTTGATGTCATAGACGGGGGTGCCGTCCGTGAGGTCCGCGCCCCCCAGCAGCAGGGCCGGCCCATCCGGGCTGTCCCATTCCACCGCCAGCAGCCGTACGCAGCTGAGGCCCAGGGGATTGGGCCGGAAGGGGGAGCGGCTGGCGAAGACGCCCACCCGCGCGTTTCCCCCCAGGCGGGGCGGCCGCACGGTGGGACTCCAGCCCCGGTCCGCATTTTCGGAAAAGCCCCACAGGAGCCAGAGATGGCTGAAGCCCTCGATGCCCCGCAGGCATTCCCTGTCCCGGAATTCCTTCTCGAACACCAGCCGTGCGCGCAGCTGCGGCACCAGTCCGCTCTGCCGGGGCACTGCGAATTTGGAGCCGAAGGGGGAGAAGACCCGGGCGACGGTCTTTAGCTCCATCAGTATTTTCTCCGGCGGACGGTCCGCCCCTTCAGGTGGTCGGCGGCGAGCTGCTGGGGATCGTCCCGCTGCCGCGATGCAGTATAGGCGAGGCACACCGCCCCCGCCGTCAGCACATAGTAGACGGCGGCGCAGAGGTGGTAGGAGGCCCCTGCCGCGTGGAGGGCCAGCATCAGCTCGCAGAGAAAGTCGACGCCGAAGGCGGCGGCGATCAGCTTCTTGTCCGCCGGCTTCCGTCCCCCCTCGAAGGCATACCACATCAGCCGCACCAGGGCCACGGTCAGCGCGAAGCGGCAGATAAAGTCCACGGTGCTCATCCAGAACATTCCCGGCGCGGATTCCGCCAGATTGCGCAGCTGCAGCTCCATGGCGGGGACCTGCTCCTCCGCCACGGAATCCAGCACGGCCTGCAGGCCCTCCCGGTTGACGGTCATGGCCGTGCTCAGGCGCAGCACCGTGTTCAGGGCGCCGAGATAGAGCAGCTCAAACAACCGGTAGCCCAGGCCGAAGCTGATGGGCACCCGGATGGTGGAATGCTGCTTCTTCAGAAACCAGAGCCCCAGGGTGTAGCCGCCCACGTCGCAGGCGGCCGCGATGAGGGCCCGCAGGAGGGCATAGGACCATCGGTCCGCCCCGGCTGCCGGCGCCAGGAGGCGCAGCAGGTTTTCCGAAATGAGGAAGCCGAAAAGGAAGAAAGCGGCCAGGCCCCCCACCAGGGCGATATGGTTGAAGCGCTTGCGGTAGACATACCACATGTAATACAGGGCGGGCAGCAGCAGGCAGACGGCGAAAAGCACCGTCAGCGCCGTGACCAGCCCGGTGGAAAAGACAAAACCGGAATCCAAAGGCGGTCGACCTCCAGTAATAGAAAGGCGCCCTCACCGAGGGCGCCTCAAATTGCAGACAAAGCCTCGCAGAGTTCGCGCTCGCAGGCGCGAAATGATTCGGCATCATTTTTCGCGCGGAATGGGGAGCGGAGTGCAGACCCTTTCTCAGCGCGCAGCCCGGCAAAGCGGTCGTGCGCGGAAGTGAAGCTCAGTTGAAGATTTTCAGGATGTCGTCGAAATCATCCTTGGGCTTGGCGGGCGCGGCGGCGGGAGCCTGGGGCTTGGGCTCGGCGGGCTTTTCCGCCTTGGGGAGCTGGCCCGCGCCTTCCCCGTCGAAGCAGGTGGCGATGACGATGACCCGGATCTCGTCCTCCAGGGTCTCGTCGAAGGAAGCGCCGAAGATGATGTTGGCGTCGGGATGAGCGGCGGCTTCCACCAGGCCGGCGGCGATGTCCACTTCCTCCAGGCCCATGTCGGGGGAGCCGATGATGCTGACCAGGACGCCCTTGGCCCCGTTGATGGAGGTCTCCATGAGGGGGCTGGAAACGGCCATTCTCGCCGCGTCCTCGGCCTTGTTCTTGCCGGAGGCCTTGCCCACGCCCATATGGGCCTTGCCCGCGTCCTTCATGACGGTGGTCACGTCGGCAAAGTCCAGGTTGATGAAGCCGGTGTTCTTGATGAGGTCGGAAATGCTGGTGACGGCCTCCAGCAGCACCTGGTCGGCGATGCGGAAGGCGTTGAGCATGGTGATCTTCTGATCGGAGGCATATTTCAGGCGCTCGTTGGGGATGATGAGGAGGGAGTCCACCTTGCCGATGAGCTCGCTGATGCCCGCCTCGGCCTGGAGCATGCGCTTGCGCCCCTCGAAGCCGAAAGGCTTGGTCACCACGCCCACGGTGAGGATGCCCTGCTCCTTGGCGATATCGGCCACCACGGGGGCCGCGCCGGTGCCGGTGCCGCCGCCCATGCCGGCGGTGATGAACACCATATCCGTATCCTCAAAGGCCTTGGTGATGTTGTTGCGGTCCTCCTCCGCGCTGCGCTTGCCCACCTCCGGGTCGCTGCCTGCGCCCTGACCGTGGGTCAGCTTTTCGCCGATCTGCAGCTTCACGTCCGCGCGGGAGGCGCCCAGCACCTGCTTGTCCGTGTTGATGGCGATGAATTCGACGCCCTGGACATTTTCTTCCACCATGTGGTTGACGACGTTGTTTCCTGCGCCGCCGACGCCGACGACCTTTATATTCACCACATTGTCGGGACCTGTCTCAAAATCAAAAGGCATGGTCTTTTCCTCCCGTACATATTGCAAATTGGTTTTTACTTTATCAGTAATAATGATTCTATATCAAAGATTTCCACAGGTCAATAGGAAAAAGAAAACCGGCGGGCATTTTTTCGCCCGCCGGGTGCGGATTTTCCCTTATTTGTCGAAGAATTTCTTCCAGACGGCGTCCCAGTCGTCTTCTTCGGACACGCCCTTCTCCTGGGGAGGCGGCGCGGCCTTCTGCTTCTCGGCCACCACGGCGGCCTCCTGCCGGGAGGGCGCGGCCTCCTCCGGCCGGTCCCCGAAGTCCGTGGCGATGACGATGAGGCGCAGGGCGTCCATCAGCTTTTCGTCGAAGCCGAGGCCGAAGATGATGTTGGCGTCCTCGTGGGCGCATTCGTGGATGCGGTCCATGACGGCGGTCACATCGTCCATGGGCAGGTCCGGCGAGCTGATGATGTTGACGATGAGACGGCGGGCTCCCTGGATGTCCGTGTCCATCAGGTCGCTGTGAATGACGGCATTGGCCGCTTCCTCCACCTTGCTCTTGCCGCTGGCCTCGCCGATGCCCAGGTGGGCCAGGCCGCTGGAGCGCAGCACGGTTTTCAGGTCGGCAAAGTCCAGGTTGATGAAGCCGGTGCTCCGCAGCAGGTCGGCGATGCCGCCCACGGCCCGGATCAGCACTTCGTCGGAGACGGAGAAGGCGTTGGCCAGGCTGACCTTTTGATCGGTCACCTTGCGGAGATTGTCGTTGGGGATGACGAACAGCGTGTCCACCTGCTCCATGAGGGCCTGGACGCCCTGGTCCGCCGTGCGCATTTTCCGCGCTCCCTCCCAGCGGAAGGGCATGGAGACCACGCCCACGGTGAGGGCTCCGGCGCTGCGGGCCGCCTCCGCCACCACGGGGGTCGCCCCGGTGCCGGTGCCGCCGCCCATGCCGGCGGTGAGGAAGACCGCGTCCACCCCTTCAAACAGCTTCTGAATGGCGTTCTTGCTTTCCTCGGCGGCCATGCGGCCCAGCTCGGGCCGGCTGCCGGCCCCCTGGCCCTTGGTCAGGCGTTCGCCGATGGCGAGCTTTTCCTCCGCGCTGCAGCTTCCCAGAGCGGCGCGGTCCGTGTTGACGGCGCAGTAGGTGACGCCGGTCATCCCGCCGGCCTTCATGCGGCTCACCACGCTGTTGCCGGCGCCGCCGATGCCGACGACCTTCATGTTGATGATCTCTGACATATCTCGCTCCCCCATCCCGCCGGGCTGTCACGGCGGATCGCGCGCTATCCGCATCAGCCCGGGAAGTAGTGCCCCTCCTGCGGCGTGGACATATCCAGGGTCCCCCGGTCTCCCGCGCCCAGGTTATCCACGATCCGTTTCAGCAGGTCCAGCTTCTTGGCCAGGTTTTCCTGCTTTCCCATGCGCACGGTGAAACGGTCGAGATAGCGGAAGTGCAGGTCGCTCACGTTGCTGAAATCCAGGTCCTGCACGTCCTGCCGCATCCCCTCCTCGGTGAGCAGCACCAGCATCTCCTTCAGATAGCTGAGCTTCGTGCTCTCCACGTCGCTGACGCGCATGGTCTCGCCCACCTGGGTTTCCAGCGGGCGGATGCCCCGGACCTGCAGCAGCTCCCCTTCATCGCCCCGGAAGCCGCTGACGGCCTTGCAGTCCTGGCTCAGCAGCAGGATGCCGCTGTCCGTGTGCAGCACGGCCACCGCGGAGGTCTCTTTCACAGTGATCACCATTCGATCCGGCACGACGAGGGAAATGCGGGCGGAGGAAACGCCCGGCAGCCTGGAGCGGATGCGCCGGGAGGCGATGGTGCGAAAGGGCAGCAGTCCGCTGACGCCGGTATGCAGGCCGGAGGCTTCGGTGATCTCCTGAGAGGAGTATATCACATTTCCCTCCACCTGTATATCGGAAATTTCAAAGAAAATGTTCACTGCAAGCAGAATCGCCGCAGCAGCCAGCAGATAGCGAACGGTCCGCAGCCTGCTTTCATTCTGCATTTTCCTTCGGCGTATGCGTGTGCGCCGTTCCAGTGCCTTATCCATAGGTACCGTTCCTTCCGTCGTTACTCGGCTTTTTCCGTCAGTCGGGCTTCCGCCCCCAGGGCGGTCAGAGCCCCCGCCATATCCTCGTAGCCCCGCAGCACGTGCTCCATGCCCCGGATCTCCGTTTCTCCCTCCGCAGCCAGGGCCGCCACCGCCAGGGCCGCGCCGCCCCGCAGGTCGTCGGCGCGGACCTTTGCGCCCCGGAGGGAATCCACCCCCCGGATCACCGCCGTCCTTCCCGCCGTGCGGATGTCCGCCCCCATGCTTCGCAGGGCGGGCACGTGGCGGAAGCGGTTTTCAAAAATGGTTTCGATCATCACGGTGCTGCCCCTGGCCTTCAGGACCGCCGCCATGAGGGGAGGCTGGGCGTCGGTGGGGAAGCCGGGGTGGGGCCGGGTGATGATGGGTCCGGGGCTGACGAGGGGCCCCTGCCGCTCCAGCACGATCAGGTTCTCCCCGGTCTTTACCGCGCAGCCCATGCGTTCCAGGACCCGGAGGATGGGGACCATGTCCCGGGGGGAAGCGTCGTACAGCCGGATGCTGCCTCCTGCGGAGGCGCAGGCCGCCAGATAGGTGGCGGCGGCGATCCGGTCCGGCAGGATGCGTTTTTCCCCGCCCCGGAGCTTCTCTACGCCCCGGATGCGGATGACGCTGCTGCCCGCCCCGGTGACGAGTGCGCCGCAGGCGCGGAGATACTCCTGCAGATCCACGATCTCCGGCTCTCTCGCCGCGCCGGAAATGACGGTGCTGCCGGAGGCGCGGACGGCGGCCAGCATGGCGTTTTCCGTCGCCCCCACGCTGACGGCCTTCAGGGCCACGTTCCCGCCCCGGAGGCGGGAGGCGGCGCAGCGTATCCTGCCGGAAGTCTGGGTGACCTCCGCCCCCAGGTTCTGCAGGGCTGCCAGGTGGAGGTCCACCGGCCGGGGTCCCAGCTCGCAGCCCCCCGGAAGGGAGAGGGTGACCTCCCCGCAGCGGCTCAGCAGCGCGCCGAGAAAGATGACGCTGGAGCGCATCCGGCGCATCAGCGCGTCCGGCACCTCCGGGCGGATGGGGCCGGAGGCATCCACATACAGGGCGTCCCCCTCCTCATAGACCCGGCAGCCCACGTGCCGCAGGATGTCCACCGTGGCTGTCACGTCCGTCAGGCGGGGGCAGTTGCGGAAAACGCTCAGCCCCTCCGTCAGCACGGAGGCGGCCAGCAGCGGCAGCGCGCTGTTTTTCGCGCCCTGCACCCGCAGACTGCCGCTGAGGGTCCTGCCGCCGGTGATCTTTAATACGCTCATATCCGTCCCTCCGCCAGATGAATTCATGTCATCCTATGCAGGAGGGCGTTATGTGTTTATGGGTTTCGCTTTTTCTCCCCGCTGAGGCGGAGCATCTCCTCCACGATGACGTCGAGGGCGTCGGGCCGGTCCAGGCGCCGCTGGGCTTTTCCCATGGCCTCCAGGGCGGCGGGGTCTGCCAGCAGCTCCTTCACGAGCCTGCCCAGGGTCTCCGGCGTCAGGTCCTCGTCCAGGAGGATGCGGGCGCCGCCAGCGGCCTCCAGCAGCCGGGCGTTTTTCTCCTGGTGGTTGGCGGTGGCGTAGGGATAGGGCACCAGCACGGCGGCCCGGCCCACGGCGCAGAGCTCTCCCAGGGTGGAGGCCCCCGCCCGGCAGAGGATCAGGTCCGCCGCCGCCATGGCGGCGGGCATGTCGTAGATATAGGGCCGAAGAAGCGTATAGTTCGCTTCCTTCACCCCGGCCCCGGCCAGCAGCGCCTGCATGTCCGCGAGGCCCGCTTCTCCGCCGCCGCAGGCGTGGAGCAGGCGGAAAGCCCCGGTTTTCTCGTTTTCCGCCGCCAGGGAAGCCACGGCGGTATTGAGGCGCCTTGCCCCCAGGCTGCCGCCGAAGGAGAGGACCAGGGGCCTTTCATCCAGCCCCAGGCGGGCGCGCCCCTCCGCCCGGCTCAGCTCCCGGAAACCGCTGCGCACGGGCATGCCCACGGTGAGCACCTTTTCCGGGTCTTTATAGACGCTGCGGCTCTCGTCAAAGGCCACCATCATCCGGTCCACGTGCTTTTCCAGCATCCGGGTGGTGAGGCCGGGCATGGCGTTGGCCTCATGGAGCAGGGTGGGGACCCCTCTGGCCGCGGCGGCCCGAAGCACGGGGAAGCAGACGTAGCCCCCGGTGCCCAGGGCGGCGTCGGGCCGGAATTCCTCCACGATCCTGCCCGCCTCATGCAGGCCGCGGCTCAGCCGGCCGGCGGAGCGGAGGTTGTGGACGATCTCTTTCGGCTTCAGGCTGCGGTGGAGGTTGCCCACGGTGATCCCCCGGATGGGGAAGCCTTCCCGGGGCACCAGGTCCATTTCCATATTGCCCGAAGCGCCCACAAAGAGGCATTCCGCGTCGGGCATCAGCGCGCGTATCCGCTGGGCGGCGGCTACGGCGGGGTTGATGTGGCCGCCGGTGCCGCCGCAGGCAAAGAGAAATCTCATGGGATATCCCTCATTTATTGGCGATTTCCCGGGAGGCCGAGAGGATCAGCCCGACCTCCGCCAGCTGCACGATCAGCGCCGTGCCGCCGGAGCTGAAGAAGGGAAGGGAGATGCCGGTGGAGGGCAGGAAGTTGGTGACCACGCCCACGTTCAGGAAGACCTGGATGGCGATCAGGCTGGTGAAGCCGATGACCATCATGCGGCTGAACTGATTCTTGCACTGGAGGGCCAGCCAGTAGCCCCGCAGGATCAGCACCGCGAAGAGCAGCAGGATCAGCACCGCCCCCACGAAGCCCAGCTCCTCGCAGATGATGGAGAAGATGTAGTCGTTCTGCGCCTCGGGGAGATAGAGGTATTTCTGGCGGCTGTTGCCCAGGCCCAGGCCCAGCAGGCCGCCGGAGCCGATGGCATAGAGGGACTGGATGATCTGCCAGCCGTCCCCCAGACGCTGGGATTCCGGGTCCAGCCAAGCGGCGATGCGGGCGAACATGTAGCTGGTCTGCGCCTTTTCGATGACCCATTCCGCGTGGCCCCGGATATAGAGGACCAGCATGAGCACGACGACCGCCGCGGCGGCGAACCAGTACCACTTCGTCCCGCCGGCGTACATCATGATGGCGCCCACGGCCAGGATGATGATGGTGGCGCTCAGGTGCGGCTGCATCAGCAGCAGGATGCTGAAAAGACCCAGCACCAGGGCAAAGGGCAGCACCCCCACCCGGAAGGAGCGCATCCGCTCCGGCCCGAAGCGGACGGTCCAGTCGGCAAAGGCCAGGATGAGCGCCGCCTTCACCAGCTCCGAGGGCTGGAAGGTGATGGGACCGACGGCGATCCAGCGAACGGCGCCATTGCCGCGAAGACCGGTGAGCAGCACGCCCAGCAGCAGGCCCAGGGCCGCCAGCAGGGCAGGGAAGGAGAAGCGCCTGAGAAAGCTCAGGGGGATGAAGGACACCACCAGCAGCGCCGCGATGCCCAGGGCGGCGAAGATGGCCTGGTTGGTGAAATACTGCATGGGATTGGCGTCTCCCGTGTCCGTCACCGTGTCGAAATAGGCGATGGCGTAGCTGGCGGAGAGGAGCATGATGAGGCCCACGGCCAGCAGCAGCAGGGTGAGGACCAAAAAGGGAATGTCCAGCCTGCCCCGGCGGGTCCGCTGCCGCCGGGAGACCGCGCTTTCGCCGGGCTCCGGAAGGGTCTCCGGCTGTTCCGGCCTCTGATTGGGAAATTCATACAGTTCCGCCATGGCGTTCTCTCCGTCCGGGTTTCCGTTCCCGCGTCACAGGCCGTAGCGGCTGCGGACGCAGAAGAAGGTGATCACGGCCAGGACCAGGGAGACGCCGGAAAAGACGGCGAACACCTTGATCTCGCTCCAGCCGCATTTTTCAAAGTGATGGTGGATGGGGGCCATTTTGAAGATGCGTTTTCCGTGGGTCAGCTTGAAATAGCCCACCTGCAGGATGTCCGACAGGGTCTCGCAGATATACACGATCCCCAGGGGCACCAGCACCAGGGGCATATCCAGGGCGAAGGCCAGGGCGCACACCGCCCCGCCCAGGAACAGGGAGCCCGTGTCCCCCATGAAGACCTTCGCCGGGTGGAAATTGAAGATCAGGAAGCCGATGAGCCCCGCCGTCAGGGCGGCGGCGAAGATGGCCTGGCTCTCCATCTTCCAGACGGCGGCCAGGCCGAAGAAGCAGACGGCCACCGGCAGGGTCACGCCGGTCACCAGTCCGTCCACCCCGTCGGTGAGGTTCACGCCGTTGACCGTGCCCACGATGACGAAAGCGGCGAAGACAACGTAGACCGCCTCCGGCAGGGGGATCGTCACGGAGAAGAAGGGGACGTAGAGGTTGGGGCTGAGGAAGCCCAGATAGCGCAAAAGCATGACGAAGGCCACCGCCACGGCCAGCTGCAGCAGGAATTTCTGCCCCGCCTTCAGGCCCTCGTTGTGGTGATGCCGCACTTTCATGTAATCGTCGAAGAAGCCGATGGCCCCGTAGATGAGGCTCAGGGCCAGCATGGCCAGGGCGCTCCAGTTGCCCGCCCGGAAATGGGGAAAGGCGGTGAGAAGGACGCTGAGCAGCATCCCGCCGATAAACATGAGCCCGCCCATGGTGGGGGTGCCCTCCTTGCTCATGTGCCAAACGGGACCGTCCCGCTTGATGCTCTGCCCGGCCTTGAGCCGCCGGAGAGCGGGGATCAGCACTTTTCCCAGAAGGACCGTCGCCACCAGGGAAATCAGGAACGCCTGCAAGTAACGCATTGATCAGGACCTCGTAGTTCGTAGAATGGGGGGTGGCACGCTCAGAGGCTTCCCAGAACCTCCGCGGCGATCTCCCGCTCGTCCATGTGGTATTTCGTCTTCCCGACGATCTGATAGGTCTCGTGGCCCTTGCCCGCCAGCACCAGGGTATCCCCCTTCCGGGCGTGCTCGATGCCCCAGCGGATGGCCTCCCGCCGGTCCGGGATCACCGTGTAAGGCGTGTCCAGCCCCTCAAAGCCGGGGAGTATCTCCGCAATGATGGCCTCCGGGTCCTCGGTGCGGGGATTGTCGGAGGTGACGATCACATAGTCCGCCAGCTCGCCCACCACCCGCGCCATCTTGGGGCGCTTGGTCCGGTCCCGGTCGCCGCCGCAGCCGAAAAGGACGCCCACCCGGCCTGCGGCGGTATCCCGCACGGTGCGGATCATGTTGTCCAGGGCGTCCGGCGTCACGGCGTAGTCGATCAGCAGAGTGAAGTCCCGCCCCGTGGGCACCACCTCCATGCGGCCCTTGACGCTTTTGCAGCTTTCCAGGGCGGAAGCCAGCTCCCGGAGGGGCAGGCCCAGGGCCAGGCAGCAGCTGAGGGCCGCCAGCGCGTTGTAGACGGAGAACCTTCCGGGGATATGGAGACAGGCGGGGGCCCGCTCGCCCTGACAGCAGGCGGTGAATTCCACCCGGTCCGGCAGGAGGCGCACGTCCTCCGCCCGCAGATCGGCGTTTTCCCCCAGCCCGTAGCTGACGCAGGGGATCGTGAGCGCCGGAAGGATCTTCTCCGCGGCGGGGTCGTCCCGGTTCACGGCGGCGCTCTTGCTGAGGGCGAACAGCTTCATCTTCGCCTCCAGATAAGCCTCCATGGTCTTGTGAAAATCCAGGTGGTCCTGGCTGAGATTCGTGAAGCAGCCCACGGCGAAGGGCACGCAGCATACCCGGTCCAGATACAGAGAGTGGGAGGAGACCTCCATCACCGCGTATTTGCTTCCGATATCCGCCATCTCCCGGAACAGGGCCATGAGGTCCCGGCTCTCCGGGGTGGTATGCTCCGCGGGGTAGACCCGGTCGCCCACGATGTTCTCGTTGGTGCCGATGAGGCCGACCTGCGCGCCGGTGACGGTCATGAGCAGGCTGCGGATGAGGTTCGTGGTGGTGGTCTTGCCGTTGGTTCCAGTGACGCCGATCACCGTCAGCGCTTCCGCCGGGCGGCCGAAGAAGTTGGCGGCGGCCAGGGCCATGGCCCGTCGGCTGTCCTTCACCAGGACGTAGGGGATCTCCAGAGCCGGCGCCTCCTCGCAGATCACCAGGCCGGCGCCCTTCTCCACGGCGGCGGGGATGTATTTGTGCCCGTCGGTCTCATAGCCCCGCACGGCGATAAAGGCCGCGCCGGGCGTGACGCTGCGGCTGTCGTAGCAGACGTCGCTGACCTCCGTGTCCGGCCGGGCGTGAAGCCCGGTCACCTCGATATCCCGCAGTAGCTCGTTCAGTTTCATCATCCATGCGTCTCCAACAGATCAGGGTTCGTGTCGATCAGGCCGATCTCCACCACGGTGCCGAAGCCCACGGTGTCGCCGGGGCTGATGCTCTGGCGCTGCACCTCGATGGTCTTGGAATCCGTGGGCATGACGCCCGCCGACTTGATAAAGAGCCCGAAGGCCTCGAAATACTGCTTGGCGGCCTGATAGGTCTTGCCGGTCATGTCCGGCACGGTGATCAGGCTCGTGGGCTTTTCCGCCCCGGCGTAGACGATGACGGTGCTCCCCTCCACGATCTTCAGATTTCCCACGGGGGCCTGGTCCGTTACCGTGTCCCCGTCCCCGATCACCTGCACGTGGAAGCCCAGGGACTGAAGCTGGTTTTTGGCGTCCGCCACGCTGGCGGAGCGCACGTTGGGTACCGTCACGTTGAAGGAGGAGCTGCCGCCGGATTCCTCCACCCCCAGGTAGGGGAGAATGTCCGCCAGGATGTTGCCCACGGTGGGGGCCACCATGCTGCCGCCGCTGATGGAAAGGCCGCTGGTGCGGTCCGGGGAGTCCAGGATCACCAGCACGGCGACCTGGGGGTCGTCCATGGGGGCGATGCCGACGAAGGAGACCATGTAGTCCGCGGAGGCCTGGCCGACCTTTTCGGAGGTGCCCGTCTTGCCGCCCACCCGGTAGCCCGCCACGCTGGCGTTCTTGCCGGTGCCGGTGGGGGAGGAGACCACGGTTTCGATGATCTCCCGGACCTTGGCGCTGGTCTCCTCGGAGATCACCTGGCGCACCACCTGGGGGGTGATGTTGGCGACCACGGTGCCTGTCTCGTCCAGGACCTGCCGCACGATGTAGGGCTTCATGAGATAGCCGCCGTTCATGGTGGCGGAAATGGCAGTGATCAGCTGGATGGGGGTGATGTTGAAGGTCTGGCCGAAGGCGGCGGAGGCCAGCTGGGAGTGGTTGTAGGGGTCCTCGAAGACCTTGCGGGACCACCAGATGCTGCTGGATTCGCCGTAGAGGTCGATGCCGGTGCGCTGGAAGAGGCCGAAGGCCTCCATGTAATCGTAAAACCGCTTGGCCCCCAGGCGCATGCCCATGGTGGCGAAGGCCACGTTGCAGGAATTCTGCGCGGCCTGGGCCAGGGTCTGGTCCCCGTGGCCGGAGCGCCGCCAGCAGTGCAGGGGCTCCGTCCGGCCCAGCACCTGCATGGCGCCGCCGCAGTTGAAATGGTCGTCCGGGCTCACCGCCCCGTCCTCCAGGGAGGCGGCCAGGGTGATGATCTTGAAGGTGCTTCCGGGCTCGTAGGTGTCGGTGATGGCGCGGTTGCGCCACTGGAGCTGCAGCAGCTGGAGGTAGCGGTCGTTGTAGTCCTCCTCCGTCATGGTCACCGGGTCCCACTCCGCGTCCAGCTTCGCCTGATAGTCCTCGTTGAGGAGGCCGAAGTTGTTCAGATCATAGTCCGGCACGGAGACCATGCCCAGGATGGCCCCGGTCTTCACGTCCATGACGATGCCCATGCCGCCGTTGAGGATCTCGTTTTCCTCTACGGCCTGCTCGATGTTCTTGCGGAGATAGAACTGCACCGTGGCGTCCAGGGTCAGGACGATGCTGTCGCCGTCCCGGGCGTCCACGTAATCCTCATAGCCGGTGAAGAGCATGTCCGTGCCGTTGGCGGCGGCGGTGCGGACGATGCGCCCGTTTTCGCCCTCCAGGGTCTCGTTGTACATGGCCTCGATGCCGTCCAGGCCGAAGTTGTCCGTGCCCACGAAGCCGATCAGCTGGCTGCCCAGGCTGCTGTAGGGGTAGTAGCGCTTGGTGTCCTCGATGAGGTGGACGCTGCACAGGTAGCCCCGCTTGGCCGCCTCCCCGTCCTTGTAGCGGTAGTTGGGGTCGTCGAGGAAGCCGCCGTTGACATAGGCCCGCACCTCGTTGGCCAGGTCCTGCTCGACCTTGACCCGGATGGTCTTGTACCAGGAGGAGGTATCCTCCCATTTTGCCATGATGCTGTCGTAGTCCACGTCCAGGATGCGGCTCAGGGCGGCGGCGATGGCCTCCTTGTCCTCGCCGTAGCGCACCATCTCGTAGGGGCTGATGTAAACGGTCTCCACCGTGGCGCTCTGGGCCAGGATCAGCATCTTGGTGTCGTAGATGGTGCCGCGGGAAGCGTTGACCGTGGTGGAGCGCACCTGGTCCTCCACCGCCCGGCTCTCATAGAAATCGTGCTGCCCGATCATGATGTGTCCCAGCTGGGCGATCAGCACAATAAATGCAACGATACCGCACAGGAACATCAGGATCACTGTGCGGCGCGTCGTCATTTCATTGGGTTCGTTTTCGTTTCGCTTCTGCTTTCTGAATGCCATCGCCCTCGCCTCTCATGGAAAGCATTTATCTAATCTTACGCGGCGGGGCGGCGCAAATATGCCGCCATCCGGTCCCAAAGCCGTTCCAGACGCCGCAGCAGCGTGGCGGGCTTGCGGTTGGGGTCCAGGATCACCGCCAGGTCCTCCGTGGTGCTGCGCAGGTAAATGGCCTGGTCGGAGTCCGCCTTGATCATGCCGATGGTGCTGCGGGCGGTCTGCTCCACCTCCTCCATGTTGAAGGCGCTTTCGCACTGGATCTCCAGCCGGGAGTGGGCCGCGCGCAGCTCGGCGATCCTCGTTTCCAGGTGGGCGGCCTCGCTGGAAATGGCCGTCAGGCGGGTGTAGGACTGGAGCAGCAGCACCAGCAGCACCAGACAGGCGGCGGCCATGGGCGCCAGACAGGCGGCGATCCGCCGGTTTCGCCGGCGCTGCGCGGCCAGGGCGACCGCGTCCTCCCGCGTGCCCAGGCGCACGCGCTGCCGCGGCTGCGCTTCCCGCGACGGCCTGGCTTCCGGGATCGGGGCAGACGGAACTTCTTCCTGTTCCGGCGGATATTCAATT
>JAEEGK010004658.1_pt1 | contig 33493 bp, 23 predicted proteins | sample 8958771 | NCBI WGS metagenome assembly JAEEGK01 (sample SAMN16246547, study PRJNA631951) | gut metagenome | biome: gut microbiome; feature: rumen; material: SC-attached | host: Bos | place: Iran: Karaj | collected 2018-10 | reverse complement strand
GGTCATCGACGTCTTCCGCAACCAGATGAAGGCCAACCTCGTCTACGTGGATGCCACCGACCGTTTCCTCTCCAAGCTGGAGGGCGTCTCGGATCCCGAGCAGAAGAGGAAGATCATCGGTGCCGAGTTCATCACCGTCTTCGAGGAGGAGGCAAGGAAGATCGAGGGCGTCAAGTTCCTCGGCCAGGGGACCATCTATCCTGATATCCTCGAGAGCAATGGCGTCAAGGCGCACCACAACGTGGGCGGGCTGCCTGAGAAGTTCGGCTTCGAGCTCGTCGAGCCCGTGAAGCTCCTGTTCAAGGACGAGGTCCGCGTGGTAGGGAAACAGCTCGGCCTTCCGGACAACATGGTCTACCGCCAGCCCTTCCCCGGACCCGGACTCGGCGTCCGCTGTACCGGCGCGATCACCCGCGACAGACTGGAGGCGGTCCGTGAATCCGATGCGATCCTGCGCGAGGAGTTCGCCAAGGCGGGTCTCGAGGGCAAGGTGTGGCAGTACTTCACCATAGTGCCAGACTACCGCTCCACCGGTGTCCGCGACGGAAAGCGCCTCTGGGACTGGCCGGTGATCATACGTGCAGTCAACACCAAGGATGCGATGACCGCAACGGTCGAGGAGATCCCCTGGCCGCTCCTCAACACTATCACCAAGCGCATCCTCGCAGAGGTGAAGGGAGTGAACCGCGTCCTGTACGACCTCTCCCCCAAGCCCTGCGCCACCATCGAGTGGGAATGAAACGAGGGGGTCTCGCCCCTTCCCCTTATTATTATATTATAAAGAATAGAAAGAAGAAAAGCCGGGGATCCGGCCGTTTACGGTCGGCTCTTCCAAAGACCGTGGATGTTGCAGATCTCCCAAGCGGTTATCTCCTTCGCATCCGTTCTGAAGAAGGCCTCGGGAGCATCCCCGGGCCTCAGGTACTTCCTCATGTAGGTGCCGTCGGCTAGGATCTCGATCATGACGATATAGTGATCGTCGTTCATGGGATGTGCAGCCTCCTTGCCCACCTTCACGAGTACGCCCCCGTCCTTCCTCTCGATGTAGGGGACATGCTTCTCGGTCGCGAAGTCCGCTGTCTTCTCATCTAGCTTCTTCATCAGCTGTCCGCAGCATACGAGCGTTCCCGCCCCCGCATAATCGACTTCGACGATGTTCCCGCATACGGGACACAAATAGACCTCTCTTTGCGATGTCATGGTATCAATATGAAAGAATCCGTCGGAGTTTATAACGGTTTATAACCCAACTGAAATTATAATTATTCATACCGTGCAAGTCTTTAAATGGTAATTGTTCACATGTAAATTTTTCAGGTGTAATTACTTACTCACATTAGACGAATGTCTAATTTAGTATAATAAATATATAAATATGACTACCAATAGCCTTTAACACTAGTTATTGGTCCATTTTTTGTCACTTTTTTTGAAAATACGTAAGTTTTACGAAAAACCTATTTTTTGAGGAATAAGTATTAAATACTATAAGGTGATATATTACTTTTGCCAAGAAACACAAGTATTCCACAAGAATATCTGTCGTCCGTCGGAAACGTCGGAGACTTGGTTCCGCGGCATCAAGAGACCCTTGATGCCACCGACACTGCATAGTGCCGGTCGGAGTCTCATACGCCCACTCATCCTGCAGTAAAATAGCAGGAGCCGAAAGTCAGTACACCATGATGATCCGGTGCTGGGGAAACCCGGCGTGTGCAGCAATGTGCATCGCGATCATCAGTACAGGAATCCACACACGTCAGGCCCGCTCTCAAAAGGAACGGATAAAGCGTCGCGTCAAGTGACAGCTCAACGGACGTGCGGTACAATAAGTCACACATGTCGGGCCCTCGGAAACGGGGATAATGGCTCGCGAGCATCAGAGACTCGCGCACCCAACCGGTGTGTGGTACACGTATCAACATGGATCTGAAGAGTCGGTCAGCACTGGTGCTGGCCGTACTCCCTCGTCTCGCGGCACCACGCCGCGTCTCGGGGTCAGCGTCATTGACGTCAAAAGCGTCAGTCGTTTACAGCCCCCCATGTTACACGGAATCAGCGTCTTCCTGGTGGTCAGTCAAAAGCTGATCATGTGCTTCCTCAAGCCGAAAGCTGAAGGGAAGGAACAGGCGGCGTGTACACGGAACAAGTGCATGTCAGGCCCATACCCTCACGGGTGTGGATAATGGTGACTCCACCCGCCAGGTGGGAGTGCCTAACTGTCATGCGGTATCGAATCAATGGCAGCACGTCGGCCCAAAAGGCCGGTAATGAAGTGCCAGATCTCCTCCAAGGGGTCTAGTAAAGCAGCTGTCATGTACTAAGGGTTCATGTCAGCTGGTCCGTACGCAAGTGCGGTACATGTGCCTATCCCGCGTCAGGGGATAGGCGGCGAACAGCCGACAGGTAAGCTCCCTCGTGCCATCCGGCACTGACAGCCCAACAAGAAGCCCGGTTCGGTCAGGTATCTCCCGTAAGGGGGGTGGAGCTGGTTCACGGAAACGTGATAAAGCGAACTGGTCGAGCGTACACGGTTCAACAGGACAGGCGGTGGATCAATATCTGCCCCAAACGCGGCCCCGGCCGCGAGTCAACAGCCCTGGATACACGGTTCGGTTTGGTCAGGTAAGCGGTCAAAAGCCGCCGATAAGTAGAGCGCAAGGCCATGCGACAACGGTCTCGCGATAACTGGTCAATGTACAGGATTCAGGAAGCCCCGGTCCGCATCGAAAAGAACTGGATGCAGTAAGCGACGTCAGCGGTTTGGAAGCTGCTGGTGCGTGAAGCGGTGCTTCTCAGTAAGCGTGATGAAACTGGTCAGGCCCTCCCGGAATAGAGAGGATGTCGCAGCCCCGGATTTGGAAGTCCGAAAGCTGTCAACTGGTCAGGTGTACAAGACAGAAGAGCGCCCGGATCGCGGCCAAAAGCCGCGGATGAAAGCGACAGCTGCCACGTCGGTGGCAGGTGCGTCAACGGCCGTTCGTACAGGATGCCAGGCGGATCGGACCTCACCTCGCGTGGGGATGATGCGTCAGCCGGAGAGATGCCGGCGAGCGCCAACGGTCAGCTGTACATAGCCCCCCGCCTTCGCGGCGGCAGCGAATAGGTGTTCAGGCGACCCAGGACCTCCGCGAGGCAGGTCCCCGCGTCAAAGCGTCAAAGGGTCAGGAACCGGGATGGCTCGCCATCACCGGTTCAGTGACGGGATCAGAAACAAAGCTGGTCAGCGGCGTGTCAAAGCGTTGTGTCGTCATGTTTGAGTGAGCGTCAGCGGTCGTCAGCCCGCACAGGCGGGATGGAGCCGGGAATGGTCCGAAAGGATCGCGCCCCCACGGGGATCCCGGATGGCGGTCGTGCCTCTGCCCCCAGAGCAATCTGTGGGTCGGTATCCGAAAGCTCAGCGTGAGGTGCTGGGAACACGGATACCGTGTTGAAGTCTACGTTCCCGCATGGGATCGGAAAGCGGCGTCTGGTCGCGCAAGCGGCCTACCAGTACAGGCTGGTTCGCGCTGTGGCTCAGCAAGAACCTCGTCAGCGGAAAGCTGCGGATCAAAAGTCCGTGCTCGCCGGGTGTCAAAGCCCGAATGCTACCGGTGTGAGGACCGGATCATGCTGTCCATCCTGAGGGACAGCGGATTCACATCCCCCTGGGGGGATGCGAATCCTCCCGAATGGGAGTGCGTACGGCGGAATGGGACTGCCCATGCCTGAACGCGAGTTCAGGGGTCGGTGCTATCGCCCTCACAGCGCAGAAATGTTGCTGTGGTTCCTGTCAACAGGAGAGGTTTCAAAGCCTCGGGTGCAGCCCTCCGGATCACTGCGTCCAATACGCGGCGTACCGGAAAACGAAGCCCGCCATCGAGCGGGAACCGTCAAGACTGACATGTCGCGCGGCCAACCGTTGAGGTTGGGCCCGGGGGTAACCCCGGGTGTATTCTATATACAATTTCGACAACAGACTATCGTCTGGGTCATTTGAGAGGTTATTTAATCAATCACTCGATATGGTGACGTACATGAGGTCGCTGATCGTCTCTGCCTTCGCCGTTGCGGTGATCGCAATATGCATCCTGGCGATGCCATCAGCCGACGCTGAGGATGAGTCGATCGTCTCCTATCAGGGTATGAACTTCTATGTGGAGTCCGGCAGCACCGATGTACGTCTGATCGACATCGATTACGACGCGTACGTCCCCAACCTCGTGATCCCTGACGAGTTCACCCTGGACAAGACATACAGGGTAGTGGGCATAACATATGATTCCGTCTGTTCCCCTGTGGTCACGACCATCAGCTTCCACGACAACCACTATCTGGAGGACATCGACGCGACCGCGTTCGACTGCCCTAACCTCCAGGCGTTCACAGACCTGAACAATGTCAAATACGTCGCCGAAGGCGGCATCCTCTACGGCAAAAGCGGCCCCGACATGCGCAGCATAGTCAAATGTCCCGCCGCCATCGCCATCACATCCTACGAGATCTCGGATTGCGACGCCATCCTGCCGTGGGCATTCAGCGGCTGTACCGGGTTGCAGGAGATCACATTCGGGACCGACGTCAAGCTGACTGAGATACCGCCATGTGCATTCCAGGGTTGCACCTCGCTTTCCAAGATCGGTTACGACAGCACCGACGGTTACAACAACCTTCCAGAATCGATCCTCCTCATAAGATTCAACGCGTTCTACGGGTGCACCTCACTCGGCAACATTCGCATGCCGGACTCGCTGCGCATCATAGAGGACTTCGCGTTCGCGGGATGCGGTTTCGAGCGCTTCCACATCAACACCGGGATCTCATACATCGAGGACAGGGCATTCTCCGGATGCATCAATCTCACTTCCTTCGAGTACATCTTCAATCAGTTCTACGACACCCCCGGATACGCGGTGATCGACGGAATACTCTATTCCGACGGCCGCATCAAGACCCTCGTCTGCTACCCTGCGGGAAAGACCGGCGAGACCTACACTCTGAACGAGAAGGTCTCCGGGATCTCCAGAGGCGCGTTCTCGGGAACGAAATACCTGAAGAACTTCGAAGTCAACACCCTGCTCACGGCCGTGGACATATTCGCATTCGAATCCTGCACGAGCCTGGAGTCCGTCGACCTCAAGGGCAGGGTGACCACTCTGGACATGTGTGCGTTCTCAGACTGCGTCAACCTTAGGACCGTGAATGGGATGTCGGGCGTGGTCACGATAGGCGAGAGCGCGTTCGAGAACTGCGGCATCACGAGTGTCGATCTCCCGTCCTCGATCAAATCCATCGGCGGATGGGCATTCCACGGGAGCAAGCTCACATCCATCACAGTGCCAGACACAGAGGTGAGCATAGGATTAGATGCGTTCCTAGAGTGTACGGACCTCAAGGACATCACCTTCGAGGGCGACAGTTTCACCCTGGTTCCCGGATCCCTCAACATCGGTACCGAAGGTTCCCCGGCAGAGGTCACCGTCCACATAATCAGGACCGCATCGATACCTCCCGATGCATGCAACGACGGCTTCACCACCGTCAAGATAGACAAGGAGGGGGAGCACCCCTATCCGTACGAAAACCTGATAGGGGTGTTCGTATGCCTGCTGATCCTTCTGGGCATAATCAGGATCATCAAGGAGGTCTGACATGAATCTGATCTCCCGTCTCATAAAGTCGTTCAAGGACGTGAAGGAGAACAAGATCATCCTCCTGGCGATGATACGCAGGAACACCGCCGGCAGATACAAGAACTCCTATCTCGGATTCGTATGGCATCTGCTCCTGCCGGTGCTGATGATCATCGTCCTGTACATCACGTTCTCCTCCATCAGGCCCCGCCCGATCCCCGATTTCTGGATCTATCTGAGCTCGGGCATGTTCCCCATATCGTTCATATCGAGCAGCCTCCGCGGACGCGCTGTGGTCAGCAACGCCAATTACATAACCAAGATGAAGTTCCCGAGGGAGATCGTGGTCATAGCAAGCGTCCTCACCGATTTCCTCTCGGTGCTGTTCGCCTACACGATCATAGTCATGGTGATCCTCCTCGCTGGACAGCCCGTGAACTGGCTGGGTGCCGCGGTACTGCCGGTGGAGCTCTTCCTGATGCTGATATTCTGCATAGGTTGCTCCTTCCTGGTATCCACCGTCACCGTGTACATCAAGGATGTCGGTTACTTCATGTCCGTGGCCATGAGGCTGGTCTTCTGGATCACACCCACGTTCTTCATGATCAACGAGGCCTCCGGACTTCTGGCCGATATCGTGTACTACAATCCGTTCACATACTTCGTGGAGACCTTCCACGACATCCTGTACTACGGCATAGTGCCGCACACGCTGTACTTCGTGACATCCTTATGTCTTGCCATAGGATTCTTCCTCGTCGGTGCGGCGGTGTTCTTCCACTACGAGAAGAAGTTCCCGGAGGTGCTCTGATGTCCGACGAATACGAGGCCGAGGGGCAGCAGCCCGCGGAGGTCAAGGACGACGTCGAGGTACCCGAGGCGCACGGGGATGCGGAGACCGTGATCTCCATCAAAGGGATGAGCAAGGCCTACAGGATCGTCCAGCCCACCATCCTCAAGAAGGGCAAGATCAGCCTCAAGAACCGCACCGATTACCCGATCTTCGACAACATAGACCTGGAGGTCAGACGCGGGGACATCCTCGCCGTCCTCGGACGCAACGGATGCGGGAAGAGCACATTCCTGAAGATAGTGTCCGGCATCATAGAACCCGACAAGGGTACAGTTGAGGTGAAGGGCAAGATCGCCAGCATCCTCGAGCTGAGCATGGGTTTCCACGGAGACCTGACCGGAAGGGAGAACATCATCCTCAGGAGCCAGTTCTACGGCATCCCGCGCAGCTACGTCCTGGAGCATCTGGACGACATCATAGAGTACACCGAGTTGGGGGTGTTCATAGACAACCCCGTGAGGACCTATTCATCGGGTATGAGGTCCCGTCTCGCGTTCTCCGTCATGGTGAACGTGGATGCGGACATATTCCTCATCGACGAGGCCCTGAGCACGGGGGACATGGCGTTCGCGTCCAAGGCGTCCGAGCACCTGAAGGAACTGGTGCGCAGCGGGAAGACGGTATTGTTCACGTCGCACAGCATGGGCACCATACGCCACACATGCAACCGCGCCATATGGATCAACGACCACAGGATAGCCATGGACGGTCCAGCGGGGGAGGTTGTTGATGCCTACACCCGTTCCATCACGGACTCCTTCGAGGAGACGGAGGCCCTCGCCAAGGGCGGATCGCCGGTGGCACAGTACCGTCTCGCCACGTTCTACCGCGACGGCAACGGTGTCGCGAAGGACCCCGAACAGTACAGGAGATGGCTGGAGCAGGCCGCTTACAGGGACCACCCTATGGCGATGTCCGAACTGGCGGACATCCTGGTATCGGAAGGCGACAGCGAGCGCGCGATGGAGCTCTACCGCCTGGCCGCGCAAGGCGGCGATTTCGAATCCCGCAGGAAGTACTCCGTGATGCTCGGCGAGACGCAGCACGAGGTGGAGGTCCTGAAAGGCGTCCTCAAGGGACTCACCGATTCGGGATATCCTTACGATTACTACAACTACGGCTACCTGATGTACCGCGCGGCACTGGTGCCCCAGGATTACGAGGAGGCGTTCAGGTACGTCACCATGGCATCGGAGGCCGGCTGGACCGACGCGGACTACCTTCTGGGCCAGATGTACCGCGACGGGAAGGGCGTCGAGAGGTCCGTGGAGAAGGCGGAGGCGTTGTTCGTGAAGGCGGCCGAGGCCGGCCACCAGAGGGCGATGACCCTCCTGACGGACATGTACGGCGAGGGGAAGTACGTTCAGAGGGACCCCGAGAAGGCGTTCCGCTTCTGCATGATGGCGGCCCAGAGCGGCAACCTGAAGTCGCAGTACATGGTGGCGAACATGCTCGCCGAGGGTCTCGGGACCGAGAGAGACCCCGAGGCGGCGAAGCAGTGGTACGCCAGGTACGCAAGCAGCTCCCTCAACGAGTTCCGCAGGACGGCCATGGATTCCCTGAGGTCCCGCGGGGACCCCGACGGTCTGTACCTCGAGCTCCTGAAATCCAGCTCCCGCAGCCTGGATTCGCGTTCCATGATGTCGCTGGCATCCAAGTACGCGGACGGGAAGGACGTGAAGAAGAACAAGGATGCGGCATTCCAACTGACCGAACGCGCCTCCGTGACCGGCGGATCCGCCAGGACCCGTCTGGGGATCATGTATCTCGAGGGTACGGGCGTGGAGAAGGACGAGGCCAAGGCCTTCGAGCTGTTCAGGTCCGCGGCCGAATACGGCGACGCGTCGGGGATGTACAGGCTGGCCCTGATGTACAAGGACGGTATCGCCTGCGAGGAGAGTCAGGCCAACTACCGCATGTACATGCGCATGGCATCCGAATGCGGCGACCGCGAGGCCCGTGCGGTGGTGTCGAAATGGGACGGGAGGATCAAGCGCCGCAAGGCGAACAAGAACGGTCCCACCGATCCCGAATGATCTTCCGATGCCTTTCTGTTACCTTTTTTATACATGTCAGACAACTATATGACATGACTTTTCGAAGCCCCAGATCGGTCCTTTAGTGACCCCTTTATTTCCTGTGAAAAATCAATCTCGTTGCTTAATCCAGTTCACGAATCAACATCGAAATCGTTTTATCTCTATCTCGATAATTACTCAAAAGTTAACTTTACTGCTTAACAAAATCCATAATAACGTTAATTTTGAAATAATGTTATGAGAATAGTTAACGTCTGACAGATGTCCGACAATTTTTATATACCTCCGATGAGAATATTACTAACGGGGAGGGAGAAGTCTGAGGGCTGCACTTTACACGAGAGTCTCGACGGAAGAGCAGGCAGCAGACGGATTCTCTTTGGATGCACAATTGAACAAACTGAAGAGCTACTGCAAGCTCCAAGGTTGGGAAATTGCTGGAGTGTATTGCGAGCAGGGCCAATCCGGCCGCGATACGAAAAGACGTCCACAGTACCAGAAGATGATGTCCGAATCGGACAGCTGGGACGTGGTCCTCGTCTACAAGCTGGACAGGATCCACAGGAACAGCATGAACTTCGCCCGGATGCTCGAGGAACTCGAGAAGAAAGGAAAGGAGTTCTGTTCGGTCCAGGACAACTTCGACACGGGTACGGCCATGGGGCGCTTCGTGAGGGATGTCACGGAGCGCATCGCTCAGCTAGAGAGCGAACAAACCGGAGAAAGGGTGAAACAGGCTATGGATTTCAAGAAAGCAATGGGAGGAATCGTATCCAGGCTTCCGTTTGGATACACCAAGAAACAGAACACCGCAGTCACGAACGACGAGCAGGCTTTCGTCGTCCGTGCGATCTACAGGATGGTCGACAGGGGATTCAGCGTCGACGACATCGTGAAGTACCTCGATAAAGGAGAGGTCCCCACGAGCAACGGACAGCGCTGGAGGAGATCCACCGTCTACAACATCCTCAAGAACCCGATCTACGCGGGATACATCAACCGCGGCGGGGTCTACATCCAGGCGAACATGCCTGCGATCATCGAGAAGGAACTCTTCGAGAGCATCAACGGTCCGATCGCAACCAAGATCGAGCGCAAATGATCTCCGAAGGCGGAACTCGCGCGGCCCTCTATGCGAGGGTCTCGACCGAAGAACAGGCGGAAGAGGGTTACTCCCTCGACGCCCAACTCGATGTCCTCAGGACGTACTGCGACATCCACGACCTGACGATCGTGGAGGAGTTCGTGGACGACGGTTATTCCGGAAGGATCACGTCGCGTCCGGCATACAGGAGGATGTTCGACCCTGAGGTCCGTTCCACGTGGGACGTACTGGTCGTCATGAAGATGGACCGTATCCACAGGAACAGCCGCGAGTTCATGAACATGATGGACGACCTTTCGCGTCACCATCAGCAGTTCGTCTCCACGTACGACAAGATCGACACCAGCACGGCCGTGGGAAGGTTCGTCATGGACATGATCCAGCGCCTAGCGCAGCTGGAGAGTGAACAGACAGGGGAAAGGACCTACATGGGCATGCACCAGAAGGCGGAGGAGGGCAGCGGGATCCTCGGATTCAACGCGCCCTTCGGATACGTCTTCGGGGAGTCGGGTCTCGAAGTGCAGGAGGAGGAGGCGCCAGTGGTCAGGGAGATATTCTCATCCTACCTGTCGGGCGCCACTATGGACGAGATCGCCTACAGGCTCAACCGTTCGGGGAGCCTCACCAGACGCGGTAACCCGTGGAACAAGTTCAACCTGCGCACCATCCTCCATAACACGGTATATGCAGGCTACCTCCACTGGGAGGACATCGTCTGGAAGGGCGATTTCGATCCGATAATCGATACGGATACGTTCGACAGGGCCCAGGAGATGATGGCCGCGAGGATACGCAATCCCAAGCACAGGCATTGCATCTCGCTGTCCGAACTCGGCTCCTCAGACGCCGTCAAGGCGTGAGCGACGTTCATCTTATATACCGCATCGAAGATTGGCCGTATATGTCAAAGAAGAAGCAGGAACGCATGGTCAAGATCGTGGCCATAGCAATCGTGGTTCTGTTCCTCGGCACCGCCATCGCAGTGGCCGTCTCCGAGCTCGTCAGCTGATCTTCCCTTTTATCGAATCGTACAGCGCCTGCGTCTCCGATTCGGTCGGCTGGTTGAAGGCATAGTAGTATCCCGAGACGGTCTTTATCACGATGCACGGGGTGCACGCGTCGTAGGAGGCCAGCTTGTACGTCCCCAGGGAGTTCCTGTAGGTTCCGCAGCTGACCCTGGTGTCATGGTATCCGGATGTCCTGCTGCCTCTGGAGAAGTCGTCGTCGACGTATATGTCGCCGATGTCCGAGTACTTTATCGAAAATTTCGCCATCGGAGCGTCGACGGAAACCGTGTTCTCTCCCACTGTCACGTTGATGTCCGTCGTACCGGATGCTGATTCCGTGATTAGTATGGGCACCGCCACTATGGCGAACAGCAGCATGATGAACACGCCCCAAACCAGCGTGGGGCTCTTCGGCACCAGTTTCCTGTCGCCTATGCGGGATCCGCTGATCACCCTCACAACGCCGACGATGACGAAAGCTATGCCGGCGAACAGCAGGAGTATGAATCCGACGATGCCCCAGACGCCGGCCATTATCAGCGGTACAGCACAGGCCACTATGGCCATCCCGATGGCCAGATGCAATCCCAGGATCGAGGACGCATAGGTCTTCTGCTCCGCGTTCATCGTGTCCCATCTGGGTCCGTTTGTGTAGCTGGAACCGGTGCCGTTGGCCCACATGACCACGCCGACCGAGGAGATCACGCACATCAGCGGGCAGACTATGGTCGGCATGATACCAGTCCCACCAAACCCGATGTATTCGTAGATGAGGGCCATGCATATCGCGATGGCGACAACGTCTGCGAGGATCACATGCTGCCAGCGGAGGCGGTATCCCTCATCCATGGGACGTAATCGCAATCCGGATATAAGAATCAGAACGGGGAACCCGTGTCCTTCCCTATGTACCTGAAGAAGAACGGTGCGAGGTGCTTAACCACGAGGTTGGAGATCAGTATCGGCAGCGTGATGGATGCGGCGTAGAGTATGAGCTTGACGCCCATCTCTATGGGCGGGAACCACATGCCCGTGGGGATCTCGTAGAAAGGTATCAGGAGCAGCTTGATGACGAAACCGTTCAGGAGCATGAGGGACAGGGTGTGCCTTCCCAGATAGCAGATGAACGTGGATATGAACGGGATCTTCGACAGGAAGATGCAGATGAACACCTCCGTCATGATCATCGCCGCGGCGTTGACTGCGAACGGCGGAACGGACCAGCCCCCGTTCTCCCCGAAGGACGCGTCGTTGAACCCGGTGCCCGGTGGCGAGAGGTAGGTGAGTACGGCGCTGACGAGTATGCACACACCGATCCCGAGCAGCACATATCTGTTCTTCCACCCTCCGAACTCCGCTGTCTGCACAAGTTTGAACCTGCCTGCGTACGCGCCGAGGAGCATGAACATCAGGGCGATGGGGAGCTCGTGGCAGTGGAACGGGAGGTTGTTGGGATAGTATTGGACGAGGAGCGTCTGCACTGCGGTTAGAATGATACAGGCAAGCAGCATCCTCTTCCAGCTGCAGATAATGCGGTCGGCCACCAGATAGAACAGGAGGAATCCCACCAGCATAATCTGGATATAGTAGTATCCGATCGCAACCGCGCATTTCGCGTAGTAGTTGGGCTCGGCGTAGGGGAGCCACAGCGTGGGGCTGCAGTAGAACCACTTCAGCGCGTTCAGGTAATCGTCGAACGACGGGGTGTTGGGGCCGGCTATGGCCATCTCCAGGCACAGGATCAGCGGCAGGATAAGCGAACATGCGACGTACCCGAGTCCGAGGATGAAGAGACGTTTCTTGACGTTGTTGACGAATCCGCGGTTAGGTCTGTAGAAGTAACCGGATATGGCGAAGAATCCTAGCAGACCGAGGTACAGGGCCTGTACGACCAGCGGCATCGAACTGCCTTCGGTCTCCCCCTGCTGCATGGTCGGGAAGATGAACACGTGCACCGCTATGACGCCCAGTATCGCGATGCCCTTGTACATGTCAAGGCTCCTAACACGGGGCTTCTCAGCGGATTCTATATCCGACACGTGACGGATTATCAGAACAGGGTATTTATTTGTGAGTATCAACTTAACGCCGATTGCAAAACATATCCTTTTTATTCGGACGATTCTTTAGTCAATCAGGTCGATAAGATGCCTTCCGACGTTTACTTCACAGACTTCCGCAACGAACTGGGACACTCCATGCTGGACAAGATGATATCGCTCATTAAGAAGGCTGGAATAGATAAGATCGATTTCAAGGACAAGTTCGTGGCCGTGAAGCTGACCTTCGGCGAATGGGGGAACGTGGCGTTCGTCCGTCACCAGTACGCCAAGGTCCTCTGCGACTACATCAAGAGCAGGGGCGGGATGCCGTTCCTCACGGACTGCAACACACTGTACGCCGGATACAGGAACCAGGCGCTCCTGCATCTGGACGCCGCCTACATGAACGGTTTCTCCCCGCTGTCCACCGGTGTGCACACGATCATAGCCGACGGACTCAGGGGAACGGACGAGAGGGACATACCCGTCAGGAACGGGGAGCTCTGCAAGACCGCCAAGATAGGTTCGGCCATCGTCGAGGCGGACATAATCATCTCGCTCACGCACTTCAAGGGCCATGTCGTCACGGGATACGGCGGCGTCCTGAAGAACATCGGGATGGGCTGCGGTTCCAAGCAGGGCAAGATGGAGATGCACTCCTCCGGAACGCCGGTCATCAACAGGGACAAGTGCATCGGATGCGGCATGTGCTCCAAGAACTGCGCCCACGAGGGCGTGAGCATCATAGACAAGAAAGCGGTGATCGACGAGAAGAACTGCGTCGGATGCGGACATTGCTTCTCGTTCTGTCCCAAGGGTGCCATAGAATGCAGCTGGAAGGGCGCATCGGCCGACGTCTACAGGAAGATTGCTGAATACACCCAAGCGGTCATCCAGGACAAGCCCCACTTCCACATCAGCTTCGTGAAGGAGGTCTCTCCGTTCTGCGACTGCGACCACGGCAACGATTCGCCCGTGGTCCCCGACATCGGTGTGTTCGCGGGATTCGACCCCCTCGCCATCGACCAGGCATGCGTCGATGCGGTCAACAAGGCACCGATCATCGAGAACAGCTTCATCGGCAAGCACGCGCACGACGAGGGCGAGCACGACATCGGCCATCTCGTCAGTCCGGATTCCGATTGGGAGGCCGGATTCGCCCATGCTGAGAAGATCGGCGTCGGTACCAGGGACTACAGGCTCATAACTCTCTGAAGTCCCTCAAACGGCTCAGAAGGGGCTTCTCTTGGCCAATGCCATCCGCCTGCCCACGAACACTAGCAGGAGATGGAACGCCAGTGCCATCAGGAGGTCTAGGATCACCGCAAGGAACGGTCCCGCGACCTCGCACAGCCAGTAGTCGTCCGCGTAGGGTTCCAGCATCCATCTCATGATGAGGCAGGCGGCCCCGAAGAACACGTACATCCACATCGTGAGGTTCCTGCCGATGTAGATGAGGGGACCGATCCTGTACCTGTCCTCGGGCACCCTGAAGGTCCCCAGGAACAACGAGAACGCCAGCACTATGGATCCCATGTATATGGCGGAGGAGTCGCCCACCAGATAGACCTCGGTGAAGGTCATGGCGGTTCCCAGCGCGATGAGCCCCCACACCGCTGCATTCGACAGCTTCTCGTCCAGCCATACCGAGTGCTTGTGCATGTAGTATCCCATTATGAAGAACGGCAGCAGGATGAACGGATAGAGGATGTCCGCGATGTCGAAGATGTACGTGTCGCCGATGTGCCTCACGCCTGCGATCGGGAGGAATTCCCCGAGGATCAGAGAGACAATCACGATCGGTATGGCGATGATCAGCGTCCAGATGTAATCGATCTTCAGCTTGTATAGGATCCACCACAGCACGTAGATTGCGAACAGCGCATAGATGAACCATATGGGCTGGGTGGATTCCAGTCCGGTCACGCCGTTGTAGCAGTCGAACTCGACGCTGGGGCTGTAGACGAGGAACTCGGTCAGGATGTACTGCGCATCCACCTTCCCCGCCAGCAGCAGTACCGTACTGAACAGCAGATAGAACAGCTTGTAGATGACTATGAGATACAATATGTGCCTCAGTTTCAGCCCCATCCTCGCCTCGACGTGGCCATCCGAGGAGTAGCTGAAGTATCCAGAGGTGAGTACTAGGATGGGGATGGCGAACCTCCCGGCGTCGAAGATGAAGTCGTTGACCATCACGCCTTCGACCGTCGCTTTCGAATAGTAGTGGGCGCCGGCGATGAAGAACATCAGGATGGCGGTGACCGTGCGCAGCGCATGGTTCTCCTTCCTGACCTTTGCATCCGTCATCGGGATATGATGTCCAATCTGGGGTTTAACGGTATTCCTCGGGCTTTGGAAAAAAGTACGGCCGTATCGGGCGGATACGGCCTTTGGGGTTTCAGTTGGTCTTCCTGAGGGAGAACAGGCACAGTCCGTAGAACAGCAGGCCGTAACCGATCAACACGCAGAGGGACACCCACGGGAAGTCCCATCCCAGCGCTGCGGCCCTGAGGCATGCCGAGGTCTGCGACAGCGGGAGTGCGCCTATGATGTTCTTGGCCACCTCCGGCAGAGCGTCCAGAGAGAACATGGTGCCGCACAGGAACGTCATCGGCAGGATGACGAAGCTGTTGAACAGGTTCATCCTCGGAAGGTCGGGGACGATCATGCCTGCGGCCACCCCCAGCATCGAGAACACCATGCAAGACAGTATCATGCACAGGATCAGCATGGGGGTTATTTGCAGGTCGTCCGAGAGGAAGTACCCGATGGTCAGCATCAGCAGTCCGCACATCATGCTCTTCAATATACCCAGTATGGATTTCCCGAGTATCAGCGAGGTTTTGGATATGGGACAGAGGAGCATCTCGTCGAAGCTCTCGTAGAATCTCTTCTGCACCATCAGCTTGTTCGCCACGGTGGTGAAGGATGACGTCACGGTGGTCAATGCCACCACTCCGGGGATCATGAACGCCATGTACGACACGCCCTCCATGGTTATGTCCTTGCCGAGACCGTAACCGAACGCGACCAGATAGAGCACCGGCGTGACGATGGATGTGGCCATCAGTATGGGGAGGTTCCTCTTCAGGTAGTACAGGTCGGACATGGCGACCCTTATCGTGTCTCCGATCAGGCTCATACCCTCAACCTCTTCTCGGTGACCTTCATGTTGTCCCTCCCTGTCTCCTCGAGGAACACGTCCTCCAGATGCGTCCTGCGGCTGGCCGGGTTGTGCTCAGACATCTCCGAAGCGAAGTCCTGCGCCTCGTTCCAGTCGCTGAAGAACCTGTACTGCCTCTTGCCCTCGTCCGAATCGTATTCGACGGTCCACTGCCCGATCCTGGCACACAGTTCCCTCGGGGTACCGGATTCCTTGATTCTCCCCTTGTCTATGATGCTGACGACGTCGCACAGCGACTCCGCCTCGTCCATGTAGTGTGTGGTGACGAACACCGTGGTACCGCGCTTGTTCATCTGGCGTATCATGTCCCAGAGCATGTGCCTGGACTGGGTGTCCAGCCCCGCGGTGGGTTCGTCCAGGAAGAGTATCTTCGGCTCGTGCATCAGCGCGCACAGGATCGCCACCTTCCTCTTCCATCCCCCGGAGAGGTTGCCGACCAGCTTGTCAAGGTAGGGCGTCAGTCCAATCATGTCGGCAAGCTCCCTCAGGCGGGGCTCGATGTCCGCACGGGGGATCTTGTGGAGCAGTGCCCTGCACACTATGTTCTCCCTGACGGAGATGTCCTTGTCCAGCGCTATGTGCTGCTGCACCACCCCTATCAGGTCCCTCGCCTTGCGGGGTTGTTCGACTGTGGAGTAACCCCCGACAGAGAGTCTCCCCTCGGAAGGCTTCATCATGGTTGTAAGTACCTTCACCGTCGTCGTCTTTCCTGCCCCGTTGGGCCCGAGGAATCCGTAGATGATGCCCTCCTCTACCTTCACGTCTATGCCGTCCACGGCGGTGAAGTCGCCGAATCTGACCACGATGCCCTCGGCATCGATGATGTATGGCATCGGATCACCTCATCTGCCCATGGTGTAGATCATCGCGTTGACGATGGCGGCGGCGATGTTGCTCCCGCCCTTGCGTCCCTTCGCCACAATGTACGGCACGTCGTCTTTCATGATGATCTCCTTCGATTCCACGACGTTCACGAACCCCACCGGGACGCCTATCACAAGTGCCGGTCTCAGGCCCTCCTCGGCGATCATCCTGTGTATCTCGTAGAGGGCGGTGGGTGCGTTCCCCACGACGAATATCGTCGGTTTCCCGAGTCTGGCACCTTTCTGCATGCTCACCGTTGCGCGGGTGGATCCCTTGGATTTCGCCTCGTCGATGACGTCGGGGTCGCTGATGTAGCAGTGGACCTGCCCGCCGTAGTCGCCGAGCCTCATCTTGTTGATGCCGGCGGCCGCCATCTTCGTATCGGTGACTATGTCCGCACCGTTCCTGATGGCATCGATGCCTATCTTCGCGGCGTTCTCGGAGAACGTCAGGTTGTCCGCGTAATCGAAGTCCGCCGAGGTGTGGATGCACCTCTTGATTATCGAGAACTCAGGTTCCGGCCACGTGCGGCCGTTAAGTTCCTTCTCGATGGTCGCCATGCTCCTCTTCTCGATCTCGCGTGGCGTCATTATCTCAAAAGCCATTTTTCTCACTCCTTATATCGTTAAAGCGTTTGTCGGGATTCCTCCCGATGGATGTCATGCACTTATCGGTATAAAAGTTGGGCTATCCTAATCGAATAACCTTATCTATTGAATGGATGTAACATCCATATCGGAAGTATGGACATGCAGGACGATTGCATCATCGATGTGAGCGGATTGGTGAAGCGCTTCGGAGAGAAAGCGGCCATTGACAACGTGAACATGAAGGTCAGGAGAGGGGAGATGTACGCTTTCCTCGGGCCCAACGGTGCGGGGAAGACCACCACCGTCCGTGTCCTCAGCACGCTCACCGGTTTCGACGAGGGGACCGTCATCATCGACGGCCACGACATCGTCAAGGAGCCCCGCGAGGCCAAGGCCGCCATAGGCGTCATACAGCAGCACATCAGCCTCGACAAGGACCTCACCGTATGGGAGAACATGATGGCACATGCGATGTACCAGCAGATGCCGAAGGCCGAGAGGATCAAGAAGATCGACCAGCTCTCGGAGTACATCGGTCTCGGCGATTACTACAACTTCAAGGTGGACAAGCTCTCGGGCGGATGGAAGAAGAGGGTCGCGATAGTGTGCGCATTGGTGCACAGCCCCAAACTGCTCTTCCTGGACGAGCCCACCGTCGGTCTGGATATCCAAGCGAGGAGGGGATTGTGGGACCTTCTCAGGAAGCTCAACAACGACGGCATGACCATTTTCCTCACGACACACTATATCGAGGAGGCGGAATCCCTGTGCACCAGGGTGTCCTTCATAGAGAAGGGGAAGATCATCGCCGATGGTACTCCGGAGGATCTGGCTCATAAGATAGGGTATTTCACTGTGGAGTCCTTCGGTAAGGACCACAATACACAGTACGCATACTTCCAGACGAAGGCGGAGGCGGACGAATACGCAAAGCAGTTCGACGACACCATGACCGTCACCGTTCGCAGGACCAACCTCGAGGACGCCTTCGTGGAGATGACCGGCAACAGGATCGGCGACAATGGATTCATGCTGCAGAAGGCAGCCAACCCCAAGGAGGCGAGATGATGTCGTTCTTCAGCGAGGTGTATGCGGTAGCGTGGTCGGATCTCCGCTTCATGAGGCACAACATCCTGCAGATCATGGTGTCGAGCCTCATGCTCCCGATACTGTACCTGCTGGCGTTCGGTTACGGACTGAAAGCAGGGGATGTGGACCTCTTCGGCGACGGAAGTGTCATGGTTCCGTACCTGACCTTCGTGATACCGGGTATCATCGCTCTGACATCGTTGTCATCTTCATTCAACTCCACCGCAACCAGGATGAACGTCCAGAGGCTGTACTACAGGAGCTTCGACGAGATGATGATGTGTCCTCTGAGCAACACCGCGATCATCATCGGGAAGACCATACTGGGTATGGTGAGGGCGCTGATCAGCGTAACCCTGATGTTCTGCATCGGCTGTGCCCTGGAGCCGGATTTCCTCACGTGGATGAATCCCGGACTGTTCGTGCTGTCCGTGGCACTCTGCTGCTTCCTCTTCGGGCTTCTCGGAGAGACCGCCGCGCTGATGGTGAGGTCGCACTCCGGGATGTCGCTGTTCACCAGCCTTGTGATCACCCCCATGACCTTCCTGTGCGGCACGTTCTTCTCGGTACAGGCACTGCCCGCGGCGTTCCAGTGGATCCTCTACGTGTTCCCGCTGACCGAGGCCAGCCTGTGCATAAGGGGTGCCGCGCTCATGGGAGTCAGCGACGCGTACGCCTTCCCGTTCTGGGCGCTGGGCGTCATCGTGGCGTACATAGTGGTGCTGTTCTCCATAGACCTGTACCTCATCAAGAACAGGAAGGTCTGAGCGCCTCCCGTTCCTAAACCTTTTGATCCCTTTTTTGTTTGATCTCGTCATCCAATTGAATTGTCAGGGTTTCTAAAACCTGTCTGTTCATCATAATCAACAGTTCTGAATATTTTATCAAACATATTAGCGACAAATCGAAAACGCTATTGTTCTGAGTTGGATGTATAGGCAAACTAAATATACCAAGCGACTATAGAGCAAATGGATAAATCATCCAAGTGATAAGATGAACGGTAAAATGACCGCATTGCTGGGAATTGCCGTTGTTGCAATCGTAGTGGTTGCTGGAGTCGTGATTGTTAATAATAACAACAAGGACTCTGACGACAAGTACGTTGCAGGTGCATCGCATCTGCAGATCCGCGGAAACGCCAACGACGACACCACCATCGATGCCAAGGATATGGAAATCCTCGACAAGATTATTTCCCAAGAATACAAAGCAGAGGATTATCCTCTCGCTGATGTCAACGGAAATGGAAACGTCGACGATACTGATAAGCAGCTGTTACAGGATCTGATCGACCGTAAGGCCGGAACGAAAGTATATGTCGTCTGTCTCAACAGGGACGGAAACACCACATTCCAGGAGATCACATACCCCCTCAGGAATGTTGTAACCTACGGTACTAACGCGCAGCTCCCGACTCTGTACGCCAACGGCGGACAGTATGTTGCGGGTTACTTCAAGAGCAGCTATACCGTCGCTGAGGGTTCAATCAGCGACGCTGCTAGGGACCTTAAGGGAGATGCGAGGTCGATCCCTACCACCGCATGGGCGAACTTCACCAAGCTGGATTCGGATCTTGAGACAGGAGTAGGTGCACTCATCGTGGATTACAGTGGTATCTCCGCCATAACCGACAGTTATGCGGAGGACATCACGGATGGAAAGATCCCGTTCCTGGTATTCTCTTCGGCTGATGCATCCGCTGAGGTTACAACCGTTCTCACACTTGGATTCCTCTTCGGAGGCGAATGCGAGAAGATGGGTCTGGACTACGCCACCAAGAGTTGGGAGGTCATGAACAAGATTGGAAAGGAGGTCAGTAGCATCTCCGATGACAAAAAGACCACTTTCATCGCATGCACGATGTACATCTACATCTGTCAGAATGATTCCACGTTCGCTACCAGTGCCATCGCAGCCGGTGGAATGCCCTATTACAAGACCAATTCCTCATTTGCAGAGGCATACAAGGGAGCCAACTCGGTGAAGATGGCGAGTGTCGAAGCCCTCTCCAACTACAAGGACATCGGAGCCATCATCAACAACCGTTCGATGGATTGGGGTCTCGATCCCTCCGAGGTCAAGGCGATGATCATCGGCTCCTGGGATCATGACAATGCAGGCATCTCCTCGACCCAGTACTTCAAGGGCTTTGATAACAAGCTCGCTTATATCGACAACATCATGCCTGGTGCCGTTAAGGTCGCATACATGGCCCACGCCCTGTACGGCGACAAATTCAGCATCGATTATGCAAACGATGTGCTCCTGCAGTTCATCAACTCCGGAACACTTCCGTTGAAGGGTCAGACCCTCAACACCATCGTGCCCTATATCGACAAGGGCATTTATGACAAGGCAGTCTCATCCTCCACGGTGAATGTCGGTGATGACGCTGTCAACATGGCCTATTCACTCCAGACCAACTACTCCGGAAAGTACAAGACTGGAGCCGCCGAGGCAACTCTCTCCTTTGCTCCGGGTTCCAATGCCGACAAGGCGACCCTGGCTGTTGCAAACGGCAATGCCGATCCCGACTACAACAAGAACACGATCGCAGTGACCAAGAGTGGTGACGCAAAGACCGCTTACACAGTGAGGTATTCCGAGTATGCCGCATTCGACGGATACACTTCGGCAACGCTCTCATCCGACTTCTACGGTGCATATGCATGCTACAAGAATGATGCCGGAACCGGTACAGCATACCTCACAGCGTATGTCGAGAACGTCCTTGTCGAGTGTTATCTCTACACCAGCGAGGACATTGCGGTTTCCGATCTCCAGACACTGCTGACCGCTCTGTTCACCGCCGTCACGAACCCTGTGAATTATGACGGTCCCGCAATTCCGGAAGGCGAATCGTCGGGTGCCAAGCTCATGGCCGAGACACTCGCTGCAAATGCAGCTTGGTCGGTTTCATCCAGTGTTGATGCAACCAGCGCATCTGCTGTTGCAGTCTTCGCTACCAAGAACGGAATGGGCAATGATACGACCTGTGACGTGCAGATCCTGTCAGATTATGGTTCGGTTTCAACCTACGCGACCCTGTCCGCGGCAGTGGATGCCCACTCGACCGAAGCAGTTGCAAAGGGCAACGGGAGCTACGTCGCTTACGCTGAGTCGATCGATGGAGTACAGCTCCACGCGATCTACGGACACATCGCTGAGAAGAAGTACTCCTACGTGTACTTCGTCATGAGATGCGGTGACCTGATCGTCGATTGTTCGGATGCGAAGGTCAGTATCTACAACGCAACCGAAGCCAACCTGGAAGCCGACACCCTGGCGTTCTTCACCCAGATCGCTAACGCACTTAAGGCCTAAAACCAATTAGCGGGGGTTTCCCCCGCCTTTTGTTTTTATTATTCGGAGATTATTTTATATTAGATGGACGTATCGACCAATCGATGCAAATCACCATCAACGGTCTACAGTTCTCTTACACCAGCACACCCATTCTGAACGATGTCAATGCGGATCTCAGCGGGCACAAGCTGGTTTCCATTCTGGGGCCCAACGGTGTGGGGAAATCCACATTGATCCACTGCATCAACAAGATCCTTACCCCCAAGGGCGGTGTCGTCCTGATGGACGGAAAGGACGTCAAGGAGATCACTATCAAGGAGATGTCCAAAAAAGTAGGCTACGTCCCTTATTCCGCCAATGATTCATTCCCCCTGTCTGTCGTGGACACGGTAATGATGGGCAGGCACCCGCACAGCAAATGGGGGTCCCTGGACAACGATCTACGTATTGTCTACGAGACCCTTGAGATGCTGGGAATATCCCACCTCGCCATGCGCAATTTTAACGAACTGTCTGCGGGACAGCATCAGAAAGTCATGCTGGCCAGAGGGCTCGTTCAGGAGCCTGAGGTCCTGTTGCTAGATGAACCGACATCGAATCTGGATGTGCGTCACCAGATAGAGGTCACCAAACTCCTCAAGAGGATGACCCAGGAGAAGAACATCCTCACCATTATGATCAGCCACGATATCAATATCGCTGCCAAGTACTCGGATGAGATCATCATGATGCATCAGGGCAAGATCTATGCCACAGGTACTCCCGAGGATGTAATCAACGAGGAGAACCTGCGTGCGGTTTATGGGGTCGAAGCAAAGGTAATCACAGATCTGGGGGCACCGCATGTCATCCTGCGCGATTCAATTCCGACTGACGTCAACAATGTCGAAGGGGTCAGATCGCCTCTGATGGCAGAAAGCCTCAAGACATCTCCGCAGCCGTCGACCGAAGAGGAGATTCAACCCACACAGGTGCAGGCATGACTGAACCGTCAGAAGACGTCCAGAAGGAAGGGTTCATAGAGGAATACCACCACCTCATAGCCAGGCGTCTTATCTTCCTGGCGTTTGCAATCGCCGGAATCGTATTGTTCGTAGGATTGCTCTCCATCACCAATTATCCTGACCTGTCCATCGGGCACGCATACGAGATCATAATAAAGCACATACTGGGCAGACAGGATGAGTTTGACAGGTACGAGTTCTGGGCAGACAGGTACATTTGGAATACGGCTATGCCCCATGCCCTGATGGCGATAATCGCGGGTGCATCCCTGGCCGTATGCGGAACACTTATGCAGGCATTGATGGGGAACCCCCTTGCGGACCCCTACAGCACAGGGATATCCTCGGGTGCTTGTTTCGGTGCCGTTTCCGCCATCGTCGCAGGATCGTTCTTTGCCACAATAAATGGTCAATCTGGACTCATATTCAATGCATTCATAGGCGCCATGATCCCCGCCATCCTAATCATCATCATTGCTTCAAGGATCAGGATGACTCCGGCTACACTCATCCTCCTGGGAACGGCCCTTTCGTACTTCTTCAATTCACTCATTACCTACATGATGGTCACCACAGATGCCGATACGCTGAAGTCCGCTTATCTTTGGCAAGTTGGCAATCTCACGAACATAACCTGGTCATCCCTTCCCGCCGCGGCGGCCATATCGGTCATAGGCGGCATAATCATCATGAAACTGTCCAACAAACTCAACATCATGGCCAACGGAGACAATACGGCCATAAGCCTGGGCGTGGACATCCAGAAGTTCAGGGTGATGTGTCTGGTCCTCATGGCCATCATGACAGCCGCCATCGTTGCGTACACAGGGATTATCGGTTTCGTCGGTCTCGTCGCACCCCATCTGGTAAGGTTAGTCATAGGCGGGGACAACAAATTCGTCGTCCCGATATCGATGGTAGGCGGAGCTTTCCTACTGCTGTTGGCAGACTACATAGCATTCCAACTATCCAACATCCCCATCGGAGTGGTAACCTGTGTCATAGGGAGCCCACTCTTCTTCATCCTCATAATATGGCAGAGCAGGCGTACGGGGGCGATATACTGACCTTCGATTCGTTCCGTTCCGTCTACATGAACAAGAATCGGATAAAGGTCGTATTCATAGTCACCTTCATCCTGATTGCGGCCCTGTCCTTCTTCTTCACCCTCGGGTTCGGCGTTTACAAGATATCGCTGATGGATTCCATAGAGGCTCTTTTCAACCATTTGACGGATAACATCCAGGATCCCGACGATGATTACTACATCTTCGATGTACGCGTACCAAGGGCGATCGGGGGGATATGTGCCGGGGCCGCGCTTGCGGTAGCCGGTGTCGTGATGCAGAACATCTTCAAGAATCCCCTGGCGGACCCATATACCATGGGCATATCCTCGGGAGCATTCCTGGGTGCCGTCCTCTATATAATAATGGGCATATCATTCATCCCGATACCTGGTCTGTCCGGCGGTATAGGGAATGCTTTCCTATTCTCCCTAATACCGACTGCCATCCTGCTTCTAATATCGATGTTCAAGAAACTGACCCCGACAGCGATGATACTGACCGGAATTGCCATCATGTTCGTTTTCAGTTCAATATGTCAGATCATAATGGTAACCTCGACCTCCGAATCGATGGCAAGCGCTTACGAATGGAGGGTGGGCTCTCTTGCAAGGATGAAATGGGAGTACGTCACCATGATGGTCGCCTCCACCGTCGTACTCTCAGCGGCCATCTGGATCCTTTCGGAGAAGTTCAACGTCATGTATGCAGGGGACCGCGCGATGCAATCCCTGGGTGAAAAACCTCTGCTTATCAGGCTGATGACTCTGATTCTCGCCTCTCTTCTGACGGCGGGCGTTGTCGCTTTCACGGGGACCATAGGTTTCATAGGTCTCGTGGGACCGCATGTGGCAAGAATATTCGTCGGTTCGAACAACAGGTATCTGATCCCTGCCTCGGCCGCGTTCGGTGCCGCATTCCTGTTGCTGGCAGACACCATCGCAAAGGTCTCGGGCATAAACGGTCTCCCGGTTGGGGTCATCTGTTCGATGATCGGCGGACCGCTGTTTATCATAATCCTCATCAGACAGAGGAAGAGCGCCTGGGCATGACAGACCTGATTTGAGATGGATAAGGTCGATCTGTTCGATAATACTCATGTCAACAACCAGTTGCTTGAAGTCATTTCCAGCATCATCACCAATCCCTCTCTGATTTAGGTGACGTCCAAATACTTCGATGGGGAGGTGCACGTTAGTGTCAAAATCAATATATATTTTGACACAGTAATAAAAGCATGGACTATTCTGATTTCCCCAAGACGGACCGGTTCTTCGGAGGATCCGAAAGGAAGATCGCCGTGAGGATAAACGGCGAACAGTGGATCCTCAAATTCCAGTACGACGACGGGATGAAGATCAGATACAATCACGTATCCGAGTACATAGGCTCTCATGTCTTCGAATCTCTCGGTTTCGATGTTCAGAGGACCGAATTGGGCATATATCACGGGAATCAGGTGGTCGCTTGCAGGGATTTTGTTCCCGAAGGGTGCATGTTCGTTCCTTTCAACGATGTAGGCGAAAGCACCCTCGAACAGGACAGGGACCGCTTCCAATATTCATACGGCGACATAATGGACATGCTCCGCCTCAACACGAAACTCACCCGTGTCGATGAGACCGTGCGTTCCTTCTGGGATACATACATAGTCGATGCGCTCATCGGTAACTTCGACCGCCACGGGTCCAACTGGGGATTCCTTAAGTGTGGCGGCAGGTACAGGTTGGCACCCGTCTTTGACAACGGTTCCTCCCTCTACCCCCAGATGATCGACGAGGATATGATGCGCGAAGTGATGTCTTCAGCGGAACTCACGGCGGACCGTGTCTACCGTTTCCCGACCTCACAGATAAAGCTGGGAGGGAGCAAGAGCTCCTACCACGACGTGATCTCGAGTGGCGAGTTCCCCGAATGCAACGATGCATTGCTTCGCGTATTCCCCAGGATAGATCTATCCAAGTTGGATGCCATCGTCGTATCCACGCCATTCATTAGCGAAGTTCACAAGCGGTTCTACATGCACATGCTGAGGGCAAGATACGAACTGATGCTCAGGCCGGCATACGAGAAGGCGATCGGATGAACAGCAGAACCGAATCGGCAACCATCGTCTGGACGGACGGTCTGGGGATAAGATACCGCATATGCAGGCTAGACTACGAGGAGTGGGACGACGGTACGTTCGAATACAGATTCGTCCCGGATTATCACGTCCTCGACATGATACCCGATAACGAATACGGGGGGATTCCGGGACTCGACCTGTCGCTTCGCAGGGAAACATATGTCAGGAAGAACATCGAACCCACGTTCATGACCGAAAGGAGCCCTTCCCGCAACCGTTTGGATGTCAATGAACTGATGGCGGATGTGGGATTGGACCGCTATGACCGTCTTGAATGGTTGATCCGTACAGACACACGCTATAATGGCGACAATCTCAAGGTCGAGAGATATACGCCCCCCTCCCGCAGGGAGTTCGTTACCTCAAAGAAGCCCCTGCTCACGGTCGCCAGGGAACTGCTTTCGGCCATTGCAGAAGGTTCCACGGTGTCTATAGATGATGCGCCTCTCTCATCTGGTGAAGCGACCGCCTTGGGGCGTTCGTTGAGGATGATGCTCAATTCGGACAGACTCTCCAATCCGAAGCGCTCTGAACCGACCTCTCCCGGAAGGAAGAGGAAGGGTTTGTGCCCGGATAACGCTCTCTGGGCAAGGAAACAGATCGATTCCGGAGAATCTGGCGAGAAGGTCGCCGAAGCGTTGGGCGTAAGCAGATCCACCCTGTACAGGCGCATGAGGGAATACGGGTTTACACTATGAACGGGCAGCGATATCCGCAGTCTTCCGGAATGTCTACTCTGCGTCTCTGGACTGCTGGGTACAACCTTTGTGTGTCAATGGTATCCTCAAATAACTTCGCTGTCAGAAAGGATATGGGTTCACGTGCCCACAAATATCGCCTGAACAATTCGTATCGCGCATGACGTGTTCACAGTGCGTTATCGCAAAAAAACTTCACAACTTTCCAAGTTTTGCAGCCGATAGTATTTAAAGAAGCAAAAATCACCTGTCGGTGATCTCCTCTATGCGTTCCTCAAACTCCAGGTAAACGTTCTTGAGCTTCTCCCTCATATCGGCGTCGGCATCCCAGAATCCCCTCTCGATGGCCTCCTGCAGGCGCGAGAGCATGGATACCATGGCGTATGGGTTCTCGTCCTTGATCCACTCCCTGGTCTCCTCGTCCAGGACGAAGCGCTGGGCGAGGTCGTCGTACATCCAGTTCTCGACTATGTCGGACGTGGCGGACCATCCCACGGTGAAATCGAACAGTTTCGACAATTCCTTCGCGCCGGCGAACCCGTGCTGCTTGAGCCCGTTCAGCCACTTCGGGTTGTTGATCTTGCTGCGGAATATGTAGGCGCACTCCTCTTCCGCTGTGCGCAGCTTGAGATTCGCCGTATCCGAGGAATCGCCCATGTACGACACGGGCTCCTTCTTCCTTATGGCCCTGACGGCGGCGTTCATACCGCCGAGATTGTCCATGTCGTCGTCCATGTCCAGCATGTCGACGGCCCTGGTGTTGTGGTTCTTGACAGTCACGTCCATCGAACCGAGGCGCTTCCTGAACAGTTCCGGATACGCCTCTCCCTGGAGTCCCTTCCCGTACGCGTAGCATCCGTTCTTGACGTAGATGTCGCCCAGATCGCACACCGTATGCCACGCACCGGTCTCGATGGCGTTGGAGATGCCGCATCCGTAATCTCCCGGTGCGTCCCCGAACACCCTTATGCTGGCCTGCCTGCGGGCCTGGTCGGCGGGGATGCCCGCGGCGATGGCCTCCACGGTATCCTTCCTCAGATTCGCCGCAAGGTAGTTGGAATCGTCGTCCTCGTCGAGTTCGGCGATCTTCATCACACCTTCATCCAATATCCTGCACAGGTTGGGGAAGGTGTCCCTGAAAAGGCCGCTGATGCGCATCGTTACGTCGATCCTCGGTCTGCCCAACTCCGACAGGGGGATGACCTCCAATTCCTTCACACGGCCTCCGTAGCCCGTCCAAACAGGACGCAGGCCCATGAGCCTCATTATGTATGACACATCATCCCCGCCGGTCTTCATGGTGTCCGTGGCCCAGAGGATGATACCGACGCTCTGCGGGTACGTTCCGTTGTCCTTCACGTACCTCTCGACCATCTGCTCGGCCATCTTGGAGCCGATCTCCCAGCTGGAATGCCACGGCACCCCGTCGGGGTCTATCGAATAGAAGTTCCTTCCCGTTGGGAGTATCTGGGCCCTGCCCCTTCCGGGACATCCGGACGGTCCGGGTAATACATACTCGCCGTTGAGGGCATCGGTGATGCTCGTCAGCTCATCCGTCATGTGGCCGATGGCATCGCGAAGGAATCCGCAAATGAATTCCACAACCTTGTGCAGGTCAGCCTTATCGCCGCCTATCATGGAATCGGCGAATTCCAGACATCTCTCCGTATCGAAACCGCGTTCCTGGATTCCTTTGACTATCTCGAACGATACCGAATCGATCTCGTCGGAGGCCTCTCCCTTCAGCCTGCCGTCCGGGAGCATCCCCGACGGATCCTTCAGAAGATCCTCCATGTCCAGACCGAATGATGATGCAATTGTCTCCCTCAGTGACGGGATGTCAGCGTTCCTGTATCTCACCAACGAATAGACCATCTCGTCCATGCGCTCGCCCGTGGGCACCTCCCCCAGGATGTGGAGACCGTCCTTGATCATGGCATCCTTGATGTCCAGTATGTAATCGTAGATGCGGTCCGCGTTGGCCGCGATGACATCCGTATCGCAGTCGTCGGCGATACCGAGGTCCTTGAGGATGTTCAGTTTCAGACATACGTCCTTCATGGACTGCAGGATCGACGGCAGCTTCTCGTCCTGCTGATATTCTTTCGCTTTGATGTACGCCTGGACGACGCTCTCCAGCTCGTTTATCTCGTCGTATCCGCCCGAACGCGTCATGGCGGGGATCATGTGCGTCGTGATCACGGCGTAGCTGCGCCTCTTGGCCTGCATCCCCTCGCCGGGGTTGTCGATGATGTACGGGTTTATGTTGGGCAGATTGCCCAGGATGATATCTGGATCGCAGTCTTTTGACAGTCCGGCACCTTTACCGGGGAGCCACTCCAACGTACCGTGGGTACCGACATGGATAACTCCCGCGGCCTTGAAGACGTGCTTCAGCCATCTGTAGAACGCCAGATACTGGTGCGGCGGCGCCTTGCGGCTGTCGTGATAAGCCTCGGTGTCGCATTTGCCCCTGTCTGGCTGGAATCCGATGAACACGTTGCCGTTCATTATCCCCGGCAGCAGGAACTTCCCGTCCAGCGTATGCAGGTCGCCGGGGGGGTGCCCCCAGGCGTCCAACCATCTGTTCCTGACCTGTTCGGACAGCTCGTTGAACCAATCCAGGTACTGCAACGTGGATACGGTGTCCACGGATGCCTCGCGCAGCTGGATCTCCGATTTCCAGTTGTCGTCGTTGGTGACGCCGGCAAGCAGGCGGTCCACGAGTTCCTTACCGTCCTCGGGCAGCCAGTCGAGGGTGTATCCGTCGTCCTTCAGATAACGGAGCATGTCTGAGACGCTCTGCAGCGTGTCAAGACCGTACCCTCCGCCGGCCAGATCCTGCCTGGGCGGGTACATGTAGATGAGTATCGCTATCCTCTTCTTGTCGTTCGGGATGTGCCTGAGCATCGCCCATCTGTATGCGGTGTCGGCGATCATCCTGCACCTGTCCTCGATGGGCACCTGCCTGTAGAACCCTTCCTCGTCCATCTCGGACCCGCCGTACGGGACGAGATCGATCTGGCCGTCGTATTCCGGGTTGACGACGCTCATGGCGATGTCCGCCGCGTTGAGTCCGAGGGGACTGTCCAGCCACTGCTTCGGGGGATTGTACAGCGATATGGCCTGTATCACGGGCACGTTCAGTCTTGCGAAGAAGTTGTCGTGGGATATCTGGGTACCCGTCCCCGGATCGGCTATGACGGTCTGGGAGAATCCCATGGTGTTCACCACGCAGTCCACTATGGGCTTGCCGTCGCGTATCAGATACTTGTCGATTATGTTGCGTATCCCGATGGACCCGATGCGGTTGTTCTCGTGGGTGACCATGAATACCGGGAGCGCGACCGCCCCGGTGGCCTCGACCTCCCTGATCAGGAAGTCTATGGCATCCGTGTTGTGGACCAGCCAGTACTTCTGGTGGAAGAACACCGCTATCACAGGTCTCTCGGAGTTGTCGATGCCCTTCGTCCCCTTAGCTATGGGCATCGTCCCCCTGTCGGGATGATAGACACCTTCGGTCATCGGCTGTATGGGTTCGGGGATCTCCAGATGCAGTCCGCCGAAGGTGTTCAGCGCCCAGACGGCGGTGGCGTACATGTTGTCGTCGCCGTTTATCTCCTGGTACTTCAGGATGCGGTCGTAATCGTCGTCCCCCTGCCTGAACAGGTACCTGTACTGCAGTGTGGTCTCCGCCTCGGTGCACTGGAGGATGGCGGACACCTTGTTCGCTTCCAGGGCCTTCCTGACCTCGTCGAAGTGGCGGAAGAAGGATACGTCGCCGTGGACGTGGATGATCATGAAATCCAGCGAGGGGACCAATCTGATGAAGTCGGCGAGCCTGTCGAGGTCCTCGTCGAGGGCGACGCTGTCTACATAGTGGACGTTGAGATCGTAGTCCGCAAGCTTGGACTTGGCGTAATCCATTACGCGACCGTCCTTGACGCAGATGCCCATCACGGCTAACGTTACCACTATCTCACCAACCGAAGACATGTATTTCTTGGGTATTTATCGTATTTTCGAGGCCTATACCGCTCCAGGGTATCCGTTTTTTTCAAGTTTTTATGAAAAATACCCCGTGAGTGTATCTAAAAACCATCGTTTTTCCGTCAATTGGCTGTTATTGCCAATGCATCGTAAGAACGGGTCTCCTTGCCTTTTTATAAATAAAAATAATCGCGGAGGCATGGACGATAACGCCGTTATGAGGATCGTGTTCCTTTCGACTCAGACGGCGGACGCCAAATTCATGTCCGATCCCGCGGAGAGGCTCCGCGACGTGGGCATCATACCCGAGGTGTTCGCGCTAAACACCGAGGATGCCGACGACGACGTCCTTGTCTATCAGGAACTCCTGAGACACGTCCGCCAGGCGGATTTCGTCTTCATGAGGTGCATGTCCGACACGCACCGCTTCAAGAGGTTCGACAAGTTCGAGACCGTTCTGAAGGAGATACGCGGACGCGTGCTCATCTTCAGCGGGAATCCCGAGATCACCATCCTCAACCGCCCGCTCTTCAGCGGTACCGACGAGGAATACGCACAGGTCACCAAGTATGCCGCGTCCAGAGGTCCGGACAACGATTACGGCATGCTTCACTGCGTAGCATACCAGATGGGTTTCACGCAGGTGCCGCCGCCGGAACCGATCGTGCAGAGGCACCACGGATACTACCACAAGGGCATGGACAGGGACATATCCCGCGAGGACTACCTGAGGACGCTGGATCCGGATAAGATGACCATCGGGATACTCTTCGCCAGCAGCGCATGGATCTACAGCAATCTGGACGCGATCGATGCGCTGGTGGATGAGATCGAGCGCAGGGGCATGAACGCGCTCCCCGTGTTCTTCCAGGCCGTTTCGTATAAGAGGGAGGGGGAATGGAGCACCGAGGACACCTTCCGCGAGTTCTTCCTCGACAACGGAAGACCCCTGGTGGATGCGGTGATAATCCACACCCAGTTCTCCGTCATGTACAACACCCGCGACGAGATGGGCGTGGGAATAGCCGACGAGGACAACTTCTACTCAAAACTGCTGGACGCCCCGATGCTCAACACCATGGCGGTCACCGGCGACTACCATGACTTCGAGGACGACAAGATCGGTCTGAACAAGCATGCCATCGTCAACAACGTGGCGTTCCCCGAGATAGACGGGGACATAATCACCGTTCCGATAGCATACACGCCGAAGAAGACCCGCATGAAGCGCAGCATACCCATCCCCGACAGGATAGAGGCCGTCGTGGACATGGCCTACAGGTGGGCCAGACTCAGACACATACCCGCATCCGAGAAGAGGGTCGCGATACTCTTCTGGCAGTCCAGGCCCAATTCAGGAGTGATAGGAAACGCCGCCGGACTGGATTCCATGGAGAGCGTCGCATCACTGCTGAAGGAGATGTCCGGACGCGGATATTCGATCGAGAACGTGCCCGAGAACGGGCGTGCGCTGATCGAAGAGATTCTGTCGGGGGTGACCAACGATCTCGACAACCTCTCGCTTGAGACCATGAGGAAGAAGGCTGCCGATCTCGTGGATTCCAAGGATTACATCGCAAATTACAACGATACCGTTCCGGAATGGGACCGGAAGATGGTGGAGAACGACTGGGGACAGCCTCCCGGGGAGATATGCGTCGACGGGAAGAGGATCATCATCCCCGGCATCAGAAAAGGGAACGTGTTCGTCGGATACCAGCCCCTGAGGGGTTCCGCCGACAAGATGGAGCAGGACATCCACAGTCCGATACTGTTCACCCAGCACCAGTACATAGCGTACTACAGGTGGCTTAAGGATGTGTTCAAAGCGGACGTGATCGTTCACGTCGGTACCCACGGCACCCTCGAATGGCTGCCTGGGAAGAACACCGGGATGTCCAACAAGTGCAACCCCGATTTCGTGCTGGGCAACATGCCCAACCTTTACATCTACATAGTCGACGACCCCGGAGAGGGCATCCAGTGCAAGCGCAGGATAGAGAGCGTGCTCATCGGACACATGCCCCCGTCAATGGCCCGCGCGGGAGAATATGACGATATAGCGCAGGTGGAAGGGCCTCTGCAGCTGTACATAGCGAACAAGGACACCCCCGACCCCGAACGCAGGAAGGAATTGGTGAAGAACGTCTACGACGCCGTCAAGGAGCACAAGATGCTGGACGACCTCGGCCTGGAGGAGGACCCCGGTGCGGAGGGATTCGAACAATACATCATTCCGCTGCACGAGCACCTCTCGGAGATCAAGGACGCGCTCGTGAGGTCGGACCTCCATGTTCTCGGGAAGGTATCCGAGGGAGCGCATCTGGACGACATGGTATATTCCCTGATGAGACTGGACAACGGTCCCGTGAGGAGCCTCAGGGACGCCTTCGCATCCAATCGCGGCGTGGACATACAGGCCGCCCTCGCCGACCCGTCGGGGACCTCTCCCACGGGCGAACTCAACAGCGCCGTCACGGACAGGACGGATGCCGAACTGATGGATTTCATCGTCTTCGCGCGCGGCTGCGGATACGACCTGAAGAAATGCGAATCGTACATACTTGAGAAGCACGGAAAGATATCCGACGAACTGAGGGATTCCGTGCGTTACATGTGCCTCACCGTGGTCCCGAACATCCTAAGGATGTCCGACGAGATAGTCAACCTGCTCCACGGCATGGAGGGCGGATACGTTCTGCCGGGACCTTCCGGGGCACCCACTAGAGGCAATGCGGACATCCTGCCCATGGGGAGGAACTACTTCTCTCTGGATCCCGACGCGATCCCTTCTAAGGTATCGTGGGAGATAGGCAAAAAGATGGCCGACCAGATGATCGAGCGCTACGTCTCCGAGAAGGGCGGATACCCCAGGGAGATCGGTTTCGTCATCTGGGCCACCGAGACGA
>JAEEGK010004655.1_pt1 | contig 33521 bp, 33 predicted proteins | sample 8958771 | NCBI WGS metagenome assembly JAEEGK01 (sample SAMN16246547, study PRJNA631951) | gut metagenome | biome: gut microbiome; feature: rumen; material: SC-attached | host: Bos | place: Iran: Karaj | collected 2018-10 | reverse complement strand
CATGAAAGGCCTTCCACAGTCCCAAAAAGACCCCAAGACCGCTGCTCAGTTAAGACAGCGCACCTTCTTCAGGGAAGTCCAGAACCTCGTCGGCCAACTGACCGCCGAGCAACAGAAGTTCCTGATTACGGAAACGCCCCAAGGCATGACACGCCGCAACATGCTCGCCAAGCAGCTCGCGGAGGATCCTGTTGTCACCGACGACAGCAAGACCGTTGACCTGGCCAACCTCAAAACCATCGGCGACGCCCCGACCGCCGACCTTCCTGATGTCACCATTTCGGCTGACACCTTGGAAGGGTCGCCAGTCCTGAAAATGCAGTGGGACGCCGACAACGATTGGCGCAGCACCCATGCCGACGAGTACCCGACCATCTTTGTGGCCAATGTCACGCAGCGCAAGATCTTCCTCGTCAATTCCACGGCGGCAGTCGGCGCATCAGGTGAAGCTGGCTTCACCGTACCGCTTTCCGCCTACGGCGAAGCCTCCGACACCTTCAGCGGATTCATGCTGAGCACAGGTCGCAAGATTTATCTTGTCGGTTTCGGCACGTTGGGGGTCGTGAACCGTCCCGCCCGTCCACCCAAGAAAAACAACTAATGTCTAACCCTTAAAACAAGAAGACTATGGGAAAAATCAAACAAGGAATCCTCGGCGGATTCAGAGGCACAGTCGGCACAGTTGTCGGCTCCTCGTGGAATGGCATTACCTACATGAAAGGCAAGCCGCAATCGGTAAAGAACCCCAAGACGGACGCACAGCTGCAGCAACGCGGTTTCTTCAGGGACCTGCAGCAGCTCGTTGCGCAGCTCAGCGATGAGCAGCTTGCCTCGCTCTTCCCGACGGTCATGCGCGGCATGACCCGCCGCAACATGCTCACGCGCCAGCTGGCCGCTGCCGCTGTCGTGACAGACGACATGAAATCCGTCGACCTCTCCCTGATGGAGGGCATCGGCAACGGTGAGCGCATCGACTCTCCAATGCTCGAAAGCCTCGTTTCCGAAATCGATGGCTCACTAGCCATCTATGCTGAAGCTGCCGCAGCTGAGGCCATCGGCAAGCCTGCCGAAGCGAACTTCATCGTGGTCGCCTACAACGTCACCAAGCGCAAAATCGGAGTCTTCAACACGGAAGAGACCGACCCAAGCTTGGGTGTGTCCGTGCCTGTCGGCAACTGGGCAGAAGAGGGCGATTCCGTCCGTTTCTACCTCACTTATGCTGCATCAGGTGAAAACGTCTATCTCCGTGGCTTCGGCTCGTTCATCATCAAGACCCGCGCCGAAAAGGTAGGTCGTAAGATCAACAAATCCTGACAGCCATGACCACGTTTGAATGGATTTCGATGTTGCTGGCTCCTGTCACTGGTGTGGCCTCCTGGCTCGCCGCTACGCGGCTCCGCCAGAACCGCACCATCCGAGAGATGCAGCAGACCATCTTCAACCTGGTTGAGGAAAACAAGCGCGTCTACGCCGAGCTGACCGAGGCCCGCAAGGAAATCGTCGGGCTGTCCGCTCAGGTCGCACAACTCACCCTTGAAAACGCTGAGCTGAAGCAATTGATCGAAAACCTGTAAGGCCATGAAGACACGCTGTTTTCTCTTCCTGTTGTCGGTGTCGATAGTGCTATGTGCCTGCGACGCAAAGCGCCGCGCCCAGCGTCGCATCCGTCGCATCGTCGAGCGATGCCCCGAGCTGCTGAGTGTTCAGACTCATCCCATCGACACCTTCATTGAATTGCCACCTTTGGCCGATTCTGCCGTGATGCCCTTGGCTCCGTTGCTTGACGGCCAAGCCGTCAAGATCCAAACGGAGCAGGGCACCTTCACGGCAACGGCCACTAACGACAGCCTCACAGTCACCTACGAGGCCGAGCAAGAGCCCATCCATTACGAGGACACCTTGCGGTATTCGCAAGTCATCATCGAGGAGCCACCACCGTCCAAGAAACCGCCCAACTTCCTTTGGGTCCTGTTGGGCATGGTTATCGTCTTGGCTAGCATCCTCGCATTCGTGATGGTAGTTATTATAAAGATGGTGAAGGCTTCCTGATGGAGGCCTTCTCTTTTTTTGCCCGTCGCGCGATGGTGGGTGTAGCGGCTCTGTCGTAGTGTAATTGTTAATCCGATGCCGGCCAAAGGTTGCGGAGGTAGGTTTCGCATCTTTTAGGAAGCTCAATGGCCGCAACCTTTGTCCGTCCTCGGCTAATAGTGGGTTTCCGTTTCCCCGTTCTCGTTTCTCCTTTCCGCTCCGGCAATGATAGGGATTCGGTGTGCTGCCTGGCTGTCAAAGGCTGCGGAGGTAGCTCGTCCCTTGTGGGAAAGCTTTATGGCCGCAGCCTTTGACAGCCAGTCAGGCTCCAGCGGGAAAAACGATTGGAGGGCTTGCTGCGCAGTGTTCGGCATCAGGCCTGTCATCGTCCTGCCCTTGCCTGAAAAAAACATTATGCCACGCCCAGCATTTTCTGGAAAATCCCTATCTTTGCACCCGACTCCGTAGCCATAAAATGGAGTTATCTGTTACTTTGGAAGCCGAAAGCCCAATTTCATCGGCTTCCATTTTTATAGCATTCGGGGCTGCGGCCTTCGGCAACAGCCCCGTCTCTATATTATTTATAAGGACTCAATCATTTTCTGCTTCTGCTGTTCACTCACCTTTCGGTATCGCGATATGGCCTTACTGCCTTCGGCATGGCCGCTCATTGAGGCGATGTCCGCATCCCTGAAGCCTGCATCGTACAGGTTGCCGCAGAAGTTCCGTCGCCCCATGTGGCTACTGGCCACCTCCGACAGCTTCACTTGCTTCTCCAATCGCGTCACCGGGTCCAAGATGGTCACGGTGTGGTCGATGTCTTCCACTGCCTTGAACATCTCTTTGATGGCATCGTTATAGTTCTGATTCGAAATGAAGGGCAGCAGCTTATCGCCTTCCGTGTCCTTGTATCGTTCAAGAATGATCTTGGCCGTAGGATGCAACGGAACCGTCACTACCCTGCCGCTATGATTCTTCGTCTTGCCCGCAACGTATTGAAGGTATTTCCCATCCACGATGTTGGATTTCGACATACGCAGCAAGTCACCCACTCTGCATCCTACCAAGGACTGGAAAACAAAGATATCCCTTTGCACCGCCAGCTCTGGACGTTCACTGAAATCAGCCTCAAAGAGTTTCTTTCTATCCTCATTGGAGAAGAAGAAAGGCGTACCATAAACAGCCTGGTCCATCGTATAGGTAAGAAAGATGTCTTCCAACCTGGCTCTTTTGACACGTAGAAGCCAATGCCAGAAAGCCTTGACATACTTGATTTGGTTAATCACATAGTTCAAGCTCCTCTTCTCCACCCCTCTTTGGCGGACATATTCATATCCTTCATAAATGGATTCAAAACGGCTCTTAGGCTTATACTGCCCATCGCTGTCCTTCCTCCACAAGTCGCACTCATTGATGATAAAATTGCGGAAGGTGTAGATATCCTCGGTCTTAATCTCGTTGAGCTTATACCGCTTACCTTGATACTTCTCCATCCTATCCCACAATCCATACCCGGTCATATACGTCTTCTTTCTGACATCGCCAATCACACCGTTATTATACTGCTCTTCGATATACTCATCGAAGGCACTGAGGAAATAGCGATTCTCCAACTTCTTTAGTTCTCTTTTCTTCGCTGCCTCCATAGCGGCTTTATGCGACTTGGTTTCCAGTGTCCATCTCGTTTGGACGAGCTGATTCCCATTGATAACGACTTCCTCTTCCTGCTCAATCCATTCGATGTCGTTCATCCATTTGGCCAGCATATCGGGTTCAGGCTCGCTGTTACCAAGTTGCTCCCAGCAACGCAGCAAATAACTTGTAAGTTCATTGAGTCGTTCACGGATTCCCTCGCAGTCATCGCGATACTTGTTGTTTTTCTTGCCCTTGGGCATCCCTTTTTCAGCGTCCCAATTTCCCGCTGTGATGAAGATTCCCGTGGCCATTCTTTTCACGAAATTCCTGTTGCCGCTAAAGCGCATCTGGATTTCGCCTCTTTCATCATCTTTTTTGATGTACCTTGAAAGGTAAAATTTAAGTGTAGCCATAAAATAAAAGTTTTAGTATTGAGTTATTGTATCTGTTAGATGCCCAAGAAGGGGAAGCCCATCCCCTCAAAAGGCACTGCAAATATACAAAATCCGTGTCAACGCCGTGTCAACCAAACCCACAAAATGTGTTATTTCGTAGTAATTTGTTTTAGTTCTAAATAACGGCCACGGATAATAACAACACTGAAATTCAATGAATTATGAATAAATCCTCCCCGAAATCACCTCTAACGAAATCCATTACGGGTTTGTTGAAGTAATCCCGGAGAGACTACATAGCCCGCCAAACAGCGGGCTTTTTTATTGTCAACTATTTGAACTATGAACAAGCTACAAGTCATCATCAGTAACCAATACGACCCCTTCCTCAACCGCGCCGTGGAGCAATACCTCACGGACCATCAGGAAGGAGACACCGTCACCTTGTACCTCTGGAAAAACCAGCAGACGGTGGTCATTGGCTACAACCAGAACCCCTATTCTGAATGCAATGTCAAGTTGTTGCTTGAAGAAGGCGGCCATCTGATGCGTCGCGGTACGGGCGGTGGCGCGGTTTATCATGACTTGGGCAACATCAACTTCTCCTTCGTCGCCGACAAAGACCTATACGATGTGAGGAAACAGCTTTCTGTCATCCAAGACGCGCTCCTCGCCTATGGTCTGCACGCCGAGATTTCGGGACGCAACGACCTCACCTGTGAAGGACGCAAATTCAGTGGCAACGCCTTCGCGAAAGGCCAGAAAAACAACCTGCACCACGGCACCATCCTCATTAAAACCGACGGCGCCATGATGCAGCGTTACCTCATCGTCGACAAGGCCAAACTGATGAAAAACGGCGTGAAGAGCGTGGCCAGCCGTGTGGTCAACCTCAGCGAGCTCGTGCCTGAATTGACTTCAGAGAACATCAAGAATCCATTGATCTCCTCCTTTGAGAAGGTTTACGGGAGCGAGGCCATCACCCTCGACTTCGACACCTTAATAAATAACCCCGAGGTACGTGCCATCGAAGCGGAGATTTCGTCGCACGACTTCCTCTTCGGCCGCTGGGAGCAGTTCAAGACCACGAAGAAGGCCCGTTTCGCATGGGGCGGCGTGGAGATTGCGCTGAAAATCGACGAGGCCAGCGCCAAAATCAACGGCATTCAGATCGCCTCGGACTGCCTTGAGCCTGACACCATCCAACAAGCCGAACAATTGCTGCAAGGCGCTAGCACCAAGTCAGCACCCAATGATGATTCAGGTAACGAAATCATCCACGACATCATCCATTTGATCTACGGCTGAACAAAAAAGCGTATTTTTGCAGGCTGATTGAGCAAGTTAAGGTCCCTGAGCCCGTCGAAGGGCCGACTAATTTTATGACGGTGCTTCGACAGGCTCAGCAACCTGCTCTAACTGAACAACCGATAACTATCAACTGATAATGAAATACTATCTTCTCCCCTTAGGCTGTCAGATGAACTTGAGTGACACAGAGCGCGTGCGCACGGTGCTCAACGGCATGGGCTTTGTGCAGACTGACAACGAAAGCGAGGCCACCATCCTCGGCATCATCGCCTGCTCGGTGCGCCAGAAAGGCATCGACAAGGTATATGGCCGCATCGAGAAATGGAACGCCATGAAGAACCGCCAAAACGTCATCACCTTCGTGTCGGGATGCATCCTGCCTGCCGACCGCCTGCGTTTCCTCAAGCTCTTCGACCTGGTTTTCGCCATGAACGAACTGCCCAACCTGCCCGAGATGATCCGCCAATACGGCATCGTCACGCCAGCTTCGCTGCGCTACGGAGAAGAGATTGAATACCAACCTGTGGTCAAGCCTTTGGCACCGCTGTTCCACAAGGACGACAAGATCAACCCGTCGGCCAACATGGATAAGTTTTGGGCCATCACGCCTACGCAGACCTCCAGTTTTGAGGCCTTCATCCCGATCCAGAACGGTTGCAACAAATTCTGCACCTACTGTGCCGTGCCCTACACCCGTGGCCGCGAGGTGTCGCGTCCCTCAGAAGAAATCTTAGCCGAACTGAAGGATTTGGTCGAAAAAGGTTACAAGAGCATCACTTTGCTCGGACAGAACGTCAATTCCTACGGTCTTGATAAAAAAGGCGAAGAGATTGACTTCGCAGAACTGCTGCGTCGAGTGGGCGAATACGGCAAAGCCAGCGGCAAAGAGTTTTGGGTGTATTACACTGCGCCACATCCTCGCGACATGAAAGACGACGTCATCGAAGTGATGGCACAATACGACTGCCTCGGCAAGCAAATTCACATCCCCATCCAGTCGGGCGACGAGAACATGCTTCAACGCATGAACCGCCACCACGACTTGGCCACCTATAGACATATTATCCAGACCATCCGCGAGAAACTGCCTACAGCCACCATCTTCACCGACATCATCGTGGGCTTCACCCATGAGACCGAGGAGGAGTTTGAGAATACACGCAAGGCCATGGAGGAGTTCAAGTACAACATGGCATTCATCGCGCAATACAGCGTGCGTCCTGGCGCCGTGGCCTCGGAATGGGACGATGACGTGCCGAAGGAAGTGAAGCGCGAGCGTTACCACCGCCTTACAGAAGAACTGATGAAACACAGCCTTGTCTACAACCAAGGCCTCATCGGGAAGACCGTCAAAATGCTGGTGGAGACGCAAGACCGCAAGAATGGCTACCTCACTGGCCATACCGAGGGCAAGATCGTCATCCGCTTCGCGTCAAGAGACACCAACCTTATTGGGCAGATCGTGAATGTCAAGGTTACTTCGGCTTCGCCGTTGTCGATTGAAGGAGTGTTAGTTTAGAGTTTAGAGTCGATGAAGAAAGTAGCGTTCAAGACTTTGGGATGCCGCGTCAACCTGTATGAGACCGATGCCTTAGCGTCGCGTTTCAAGGCGGCGGGCTATGAGATTGCCGACAACGACAGCGGTGCCGACGTCTTTGTCGTGAACACTTGTACCGTCACCAACACCAGCGACCAGAAATGTCGTCAGGCCATCCGTCAGATCAGGCGCAAACACCCAGAGGCCTTGATTGCCGTCACGGGCTGCATGGTCAACCACAGGAAAGAGGAACTGCTGCAATCCGGCATAGCGGATTATGTCATCGACAACGAGCGCAAGGCCGCCTTGTTCGACATCATCGACGAGCATTTCAAGACGGGTCACAGCGACCCTGAAGGCTACGACCGCGACCTCTTCAGCTATCAGCCTGCCTTCGACACCTTCCACACGCGCAGCCTCATCAAGATCCACGACGGCTGCAACAACTTCTGCTCCTACTGCATCATCCCCATGGTGAGAGGCAGGGCTACCAGCCGTCGCGCCAACGACATCTATGACAATGTTCGCGAAGTCGTTGCCCATGGTTTCAAGGAGGTCGTGTTAACGGGAGTCAACATGGGTCGTTACCAATCAGAAGGCACCAACTTCGAGCAACTCGTGGAGAACATCCTCAACATCGACGGTGACTTCCGCATCAGGGTCTCCTCCATCGAACCCGACCAATTCAGCGACCATTTCCTCAGCCTCTTCCAACACGAGAAGTTGGCGCCCCATATGCACATCTGCCTGCAGAGTGGCTCCGACGACACCTTGAAGCGCATGCACCGCTTCTACACAGTCGCCCAGTTCCGCGACATGTGCCAACGCATCAAGGCCTTCCGTCCCGACTTCAACCTCACCACCGACATCATCGTGGGCTTCCCGGGCGAGACCGAACAGACCTTCAAGGAGAGCTGTGACTTCGCTAAGGAAATCGGCTTCAGCCATATCCACACCTTCAAATACTCGGTGCGCAACGGCACCAAGGCCGCTGCCATGCCCGACCAAGTGCCCGAAAGCATCAAGACAGAGCGCAGCGAGGTGATGCGTCAGATCTCGTTGGACAACAAGACCAAATACTTCGAGCTGATGCAAGGCAATAGCCAACGCATGCTCATCGAGCGCATCGACAGCAAGGGGGTGGCTCGGGGCTATGGAGAGAACTATGTGCCCGTCATCCTCAATGCAAAAGGAATCGAAAAGAACACCTATATTAATATAAAGCTGGGCGAAATTGTCAACCAAGGGAACGAAGAAAAGATGGCATTTATCGGAGAATCAATAAGTTAAAGAATTAAATGAAAAAATTTCATCTTTTTGGGTTCCAATTCAGAGAAAAGTTGTAATTTTGCAGCCCGAATCGAAAAGAATAAGTAATAAGGAATTAGAGATATGGCAAATCACAAATCGTCAATCAAGAGAATTCGTCAGACAGAGAAGAGACGTTTGCACAACCGTTACTATGCCAAGAACATGCGTAACGAAGTGAAGAAATTCAGAGCTTTAACCGACAAGTCAGAAGCCGAGAACCAGCTCCCGATGATGTACCACATCATCGACAAGGTTGCCAAGCGCGGTATCATCCACAAGAACAAAGCCGCCAACCTGAAGTCGAAGCTGACGAAGTTCATGAACAAATTGGCATAATTGGAAGTTTTATTCATACATGTTGGTGCCTCTTCTACTTTTAGTGGAAGAGGCTTTTTTGCTTGAGATAAGCCGAAAATCACTATCTTTACCGCTTCAAACTACCCAACATGAGCAAAAAGAAATCCATCAAGGAATGGGCCGAGGACGACAGGCCACGTGAGAAGATGGCCGAGAAAGGTAAGGCTGCCATGAGCGACTCGGAGCTTTTGGCCATCCTTTTGCGCACAGGCAAAGCGGGGCAGTCGGCCGTTGACCTGGCTCGCGCAATCCTGGACAAAGCCAACAACAACCTCATCAACCTCTCCAACTTCACCCTGAAGGAATTGGAAGATTTCAATGGCGTTGGCAAAGCCAAGGCCATCACCATCATGGCCGCCCTCGAGCTCGGCAAACGTCGCCGCGGAGCCGAAGCCAGTCTGCCCGACGAGGTCAAGGACTCCAAGACCTCATTCGAGCGTTTTCTTTCCCATATCGACGACATGAAACAGGAGCATTTCCTCGTCATGTACCTCGACCAAAGCTTCCACGAACTGAAGGTGGAATGCATCAGCAACGGGGGGACGACTAACGTCATCGCCGATCCAAGGATCATCTTCAAGCAAGCCTTGAACTACGGCGCCACCTGCATCATCTTGGGGCACAACCACCCCTCGGGCAATCCTCGTCCCAGCAAGGACGACCGCCAGCTGACCCAAAAAATCGTGTCGGCCGGCAAACTCTTGGATATCGCCGTCGTTGACCACATCATCATCGGCAACGAACGCTATTACAGTTTCCGCGACCACGGAGAAATGATCTTCTGAAACAACAAACACCCATGAAACTCGTCACCATCATAGGGGCAAGGCCCCAGATCATCAAGGCTGCCGCACTGAGCCGCGCCATCAAAAACCATTTTTCTGACCGCATACAGGAAGTCATCGTACACACGGGGCAGCACTACGACGACAACATGTCGCAAGTCTTCTTCGACGAGCTGCAGATACCGCGTCCCGACTACAACCTCCATGTCGGCTCGGCTTCGCATGGCGTGCAGACCGCCCGCATGACCGAGGGCATCGAGGCGCTATTAATAAAGGAGCAACCCGATTTCATCGTGCTTTACGGCGACACCAACTCCACTTTGGCTGGAGCCGTGGCTGCAGCCAAGATCCATGTGCCTATCGTGCATATCGAAGCGGGGCTGCGCTCGTTCAACAAGAGCATGCCTGAGGAAATCAACCGCATCGTATGCGACCACTGCTCTACCCTGCTCTTCACGCCCACCAAGGCAGGCTTGGAGAATCTGAAGCGCGAAGGGTTTTCTATCGATGAAGGCGGCGTTTCGACAGGCTCAACGACCGCAGTTCCAACCATCGACAATCCGAAGGTCTACCACTGCGGCGACATCATGTACGACAACAGTCTGCACTTTGCCGACATTGCGGAAGAGAAGACCGACATCCTACAACGCATGGAATTAGTTGGTAAGCCTTTCATTTTAGCCACCATCCACCGCGACAGCAACACGGACCATCCCGAGCGGCTCGGCGCCATCTTTGACGCATTGATTGAGCTCTCAAAAGAGAATCAAATCGTATTGCCTTTGCATCCCAGAACGGCCAAGTTGTTGAAGACCAATTTGAGCAACGAAAAGCAGGCTTTGGTTTTCAGCAGCGCCAACATCAAGCTCATTCCTCCCGTCTCCTTCCTCGAGATGATTGCCTTGGAACGTCACGCCCAACTCGTCATGACCGATTCGGGCGGCGTGCAGAAGGAGGCCTATTTCTTCAAGAAGCCTGGCATCATCTTGAGACCTGAAACAGAATGGGTGGAAATCGTGCAGACCGGCAACGCCATCCTCGCCGACGCCGATGAAAGCCGCATCATGGAGGCTTGGCAACACTTCAAGAACAACCCGCCGACTGTTTTCCCTGAAATCTTCGGTGATGGCCATGCAGCGGAATTCATGCTCGACAAAATTATTTCTTGTAAAGTGTTGTAGATTAAGAAAAAAGTCGTACCTTTGCACCCGCTTAACAAGCAAACCTAATTAACAATTTAATCATTTAATAATCAAACAGTTATGAATCAGTACGAAACCGTTTTCATTTTAACTCCCGTTTTGTCTGAAGATCAGATGAAGGAAACGGTAAAGAAGTATGAAGATCAGCTGACCAACAATGGTGCAGAGATCGTTCATGAAGAGAACTGGGGCATGCGTAAGCTTGCCTATCCCATCCAGAAGAAGTCCACGGGCTTTTATCAACTCATTGAGTACAAGGCCGAGGGCAATGTGATCGCCGATGTCGAAACCGAACTGAAGCGCGACGAACGCGTTCTCCGTTTCCTCACCGTGAAGCTCGACAAGCACGCCGTTGCTTACAACGAAAAGAAACGCAAGAAAGCCGAAGCCGCTGCCGAAGCTCAAGCCTAATGTTGAACAATTAAAAAGGAAGAAAAATGGCACAAGTGAACAACAACAACGACATCAAATATCTGACTCCCATCGCAGTCGATACCAAGAGAAAGAAATACTGCCGCTTCAAGAAGAACCGCATCAAGTACATCGACTACAAAGATGCCGACTTCTTGCTGAAGTTCGTCAACGAGCAGGGTAAGATCCTGCCTCGCCGCATCACCGGTACTTCAACGAAATACCAGCGCAAGGTTGCCCAGGCCGTCAAGCGTGCCCGTCACCTCGCCCTGATGCCATTCGTAGCAGATTGTTTGAAATAATTTGAAGGAGGACAACACATGGATATCATTCTGAAACAAGACGTCGCCAATTTAGGCTATAAGAACGACATCGTCACCGTGAAGGCTGGTTACGGCCGCAACTACCTCATCCCGCAGGGTCTGGCCATCCTCGCCACCGAGCGCAACCGCAAGATCTTGGCCGAAGAGATGCGTCAGCAGGCTCACAAGGAACAAAAGATCAAGGATGAAGCCACCGAGAAAGCCAAGGCTTTGGAAGGCCTGAAGCTGCAAATCCCCGCCAAGGCTGCTGCCACGGGTAAGATTTTCGGCTCGGTCAACAACATCATGATTGCCAACGCCATCAAGGAAGCCACCGGCATCGAAGTGGACCGTAAGAACATCGTCCTCAATGAAGACGCCATCAAGGAAGTGGGCGACTACACCGCCAAGATCAGACTCCACAAGGAAGTGGCCGTCGACATCGACTTCAACGTTTTCGCTGAATAATAGGATAAACTTTTTCATAATTTTGGGGGCTGTTCCATCATTGGGACAGCCTTTTTTGTATTTTTGCCTATATGATTACCAAGAACACCATAAAGCAAATCGCATCCCTCCGCCAGCAGAAGTTCCGCAAGGAACTCGGCCTCTTTGTCGTAGAAGGACGCAAGATGACAGAGGAACTGCTCCAATCCAATTTTGAAACCGTGGGGCTCTATGCCACTGAGGCCTTCCTCGCCGACCATCCTGCTTTCGCTAACGCTGAAATCGTTAGCGAAGTGCAGATGGACCAAATGAGCAGTCAGGACACGCCGCCCGGCATCCTTGCCGTAGTGAAGATTCCGCAACAAAGCGAAATCAAGACGACGTCGCGACTTGTGCTCGCCTTGGATGGCATCGCCAACCCAGGCAACATGGGCACGCTCATACGCACGGCAGAGTGGTTTGGCATCCATGATGTGGTGTGCAGTTCTGACTGTGTGGAGCTTTGGAACCCCAAGACGGTGCAAGCCACCATGGGTTCGCTTTTCCGGATGAAGGTATGGTCGACTGACTTGCCTGCTTATCTCAAGCAAGCCAAGGCTGATGGCAAAGCCATTTATGGTGCCTTGTTGGACGGCCAGAACCTGTTTCAGATGCATGGCAAGCCCGAAGGCATCCTCGTCATCGGCAGCGAGTCGCATGGCATCAGGACCGACGTTTTGCCTTGCATCACACACCCCATCACCATCCCACGAGTGGATGGCAGCATAACCGAGTCGCTCAACGCCGCTGTAGCAGGAGCTATTCTAATGGCTGAGATGACAAAATAAACAATGACGAACAATAAAAAAACCGCCCCGAAAGGAGCGGTTTTTTTCATTCAATCGTTGGGATTGATTACTTCACGATGACAACGCGCTGGACGCTGTTGCGGCCATTGTTGTCATAGATGCTGAAGAAGTAGACACCAGCCTCAACATCCATGTTGATGTTGTTGACCATGCCGCCGAGCTTCTCAACGCGGATCAGTTGGCCAGCCACATTGTAGATAGCCACGCTGTTCAGGTTCTCGCCTTCGAGGGTAACCATCGAAGTGGCGGGGTTAGGATAGACACTGGCCAGTTGGGCAATGGTCTCTTCAACGCCATCAGTGACGGCGAGGGTGATAGGAATCTCAACGTGAGGCAGTTCTTCATCGTTGGTGTTGATGATGAGATCAGCTTCATAGCTCGTACCCATATCAAGACCAATGGAATTCAAGGTAAGGGTGAAGGTCTGTGACTGACCGCTAGGGATAGAACCCATTTCCTGACTGATAGTGGCCCAAGTGCCAGGAATGAGCTGGCCTTCGCAGTTGACCGTAATCAGCCATGCACCTTCGAAACTACCAGCACTATAGCAGTGATCAAATGATCCGCCTTGCGTGCTGAGCCAGTTGCCGTCACCAGTTTCACCATAATGGCCTTCATCCATAGTCAGAGGATATTCACCAGCGGTTTGTAAGAGCTCGACAGTTGCCCAGATAGTTTGTCCGTCCATATAGACGTCTTCATCGAAAGTAGCGGTAAGCCAAACACCGAGTTCAGAAGAAACAACAGTCTTTTCGGCGAGGAGTTCACCGGGCTGGTTGTTGGCACCTTGTCCATAAAGACGGAAGGTATAAGTATTATCTTCTGATTTGTAAGTAGAACCAACTTGGTACTTGACCGAAGTGATCTTCATACCCATAGCAGCACCTGCGTAGGCAGTTGCGGGAAGACGCATGGCCATCTCACGGGTGTAAGGACCTCCTGTGGAACCAATGCCTTGAGCTTCTTGACCATTGTGATAGGCAAGTTCACTGGTTTGTGTGCCAGCACCGCCATGACCAAAATCAACGTAAGCGTTCCAATCGCCGATAGAGTTACCGGTGTTGCTGATAGTAACATCAACCGTAACGATTTCGTCTTCTGGAAGTTCTTCAGAGATTGATTCGGGAGTAACGCTTAAAACAGGAGCGGAAACACCACCAAGTTTGTAGGCATACACATTGTCAATGTAATAGTCCGAAACAGCGGCACTGGTCGGAGGATAGAAGTCCATAGCGGCAAGTTGACGTGAACCAGCGGTGCCGTCGGCTTGGAGACTGTACTGCCAAGTATAGATTTCCTCATCATCCACATAGAAAGTTGCCTCGTCATTGTCAAGGTCAACCACATACTTCACAGTGAACCAACTGTCGAAGGGGCAATCGAAGTTGGTGGTTACGCCACCAGCTTTAATTGAAGTGCCGTTGTCAGAGGTCTTGTACCAAACCTCCGTGGCCCATTCGCTTCCGCTGCCGTTGAAGATGTGGAGAACGTTGTTGTAGGCATCCTTGCCATTAGGAATGTACATATCGAAGCCGAGTGTGTAGGTACCGCTTGTGGCATCACTCAAAAGAAGAACCTGGTCGTTGCCATAGGTAAGATGACCGCACTTGGTGCCTTCGAAAGAAGCGACAACTCCATCTTCGGCACCACCAGGAGCGTTGCTCCAAGTGGTCCACCAATCGTGACCGGCAGCAATGGCTTCAGCAGCAATCTTGTTGCCCTCGGTGTACTCCTCAAAGTCATCTTCAAGAACCACCTCAAGGTTCATAACCGGCTGCACATCGAGATTGTCGATATAGTAGTCGGAAACAGCAGCACTGGTCGGGGGATAGAAGTCCATGGCACCGAGTTGACGAGTGCCAGCGGCACCTTCAGCTTGAAGGCTGAATTGCCAAGTGTAGATTTCGACATCATCCACATAGAAAGTTGCCTCGTCATTGTCAAGGTCAACCACATACTTCACAGTGAACCAACTGTCGAAGGGGCAATCGAAGTTGGTAGTCACATTAGCGGCTTTGATTGCAGTGCCGTTGTCAGAGGTCTTGTACCAAACCTCTGTGGCCCATTCGCTGCCGCTGCCATTGAAGATATGGAGGATGTTGTTGTAGGCATCCTTGCCATTGGGGATGTACATGTCAAAACTGAGTTCCCAAGTACCAGTAGTGACATTACCAAGATCAAGCACCTGGTCGTTACCATAGGTGAAGTGAGCGGCCATAGAGTTCTGTTCGGCGAAAACACCGTCTTCGGCACCGCCAGGAGCGTTGCTCCAAGTGGTCCAAGGATCACCATAGGTCTGAGCAATCTTAGCGCCGGCAACGCCGTCGTTAAAATCATAGCTCATCTGTGCGAAAGCATTGCCAAAAACAAAGGCAATCATTGCAATGAGTAAAGATACTTTTTTCATTTTTTTGAACTTTTAGTTAGTATTAAGTGGATTGTTCATTCAAAAAATCGCGAAATACGCGCTGCAAATATAACCATTTTTTGTTTGTTGCAAGAGGATTGAGGTTTTTTTTAGTTGAGAGTTTAGAGTGTAGAGTTTAGAGTCAGTTTATAGTTGAGAGTTTAGAGTTTAGAGTTGGGATTTTGCTTCTTTCCAATAGGCAATCATCTCTTCAATGCCGAGGTGTTGCACGCCTTTGCCTTGTTCGCGAGCCTTCTGCTCCACGTACGCAAAACGTTTGCGGAACTTTTTGTTGGTCTTTTCGAGGGCGTCGTCAGAATTCACGCCAATGTAGTTGCCATAAGCCGCCAAGGCAAAGAGCAAGTCGCCGTATTCTTCTTCGATATGAGTTAGGTCGTCGGGCTTTTTCAGTGCTTCATGGAGTTCACTCTTCTCCTCCTCCACCTTCTTCCAGGCCTGCTCGGCATCGGGCCAGCGGAAGCCCACACCGGCGGTCTTCTGCGCCATGCGGTAGGCCTTCAACAGCGACGGCAAGCCTTCTGGCACACCGCCCAAAACGCTGCGATTATGCTCGCGTTCCAGCTTGATCTTCTCCCAGTTTTGCTCCACTTGTTCCGCATTCTCAACATGCTCATTGCCAAAGATATGCGGATGACGAACAATCATCTTGTCGCAGATGCCGTTGAGCACATCAGCGATATCAAAGGCACCCTGCTCCTGCCCTATCTTGGCATAAAAGACAAGATGGAGCATGAGGTCGCCTAACTCCTTCTTCACTTCGTTGAGGTCCTCGTTGAGGATGGCCTGGCTAAGTTCATATGTCTCTTCAATGGTGAGGTGACGCAGGCTTTGAATGGTCTGGGTGCTATCCCAAGGACAGCCCGCACGCACGGCGTCCATGATATCTAGTAAACGTTTGAAGGCTTGTAGTCTTTCGTCCATGATAGTTTGATTTGAATTTGCAAAGGTAAGGAATATTGTTGAGATTCCCGCAAGCGGGAATGGAGTTTGTACCCAATGTGAAAAGCGGCGGTTTGAAAAGTTGACGGATCGTAAACGTTCGAAGCCGCCGCGGTTAACAACAACATCAGAACTCCATTCCCCGCAGGGGAATCTCCCTATTATCATAGAATTTTGTACCTTTGCAGACTCAATGGAACGACAAAAAAGCCATATCATCTTATTCGCGCTGCTTACCTTATTATTAATAGGGGAAACGGCAACTGCGCAGCTGAGCCAAAAGAATTACGAGATTGAGGCCAAGATGTATTATGGCTACATGTACTTCCAGAACGATGAATATCACTCGGCTTTGGGGCGTTACAGCCGTCACACCCCTAGTTACGAGGTCTCGCTACATCGCAACACCTACGGCGAGCATCGTTGGGAGGTGCTCCACAACTACCCTTCCATCGGACTCTCCTTTTATTACTCGGGCTTTGGAAACGACAGTATCGCGGCGGAGCTGGGCAAGGTGTTCGCCCTTTACCCTTTCATCAACTTCCCCATCACGCCGGGCACCAATAGCAGGCTGGCCTTCAAGTTGGGGGTGGGTATTGGCTATCTCACCAACAAGTTCGATCCGAAGGAGAACTACCACAACTATGCCATCGGCTCGCATGTGAATGCCGCCGTCAACCTGTCGTTCGAATACCGCCAGCGCATCACTGACCGACTGCATTGGGTGGCCTCAATCGGCCTCAACCACTTCTCGAACGGAGCCACACGCGCGCCCAATATGGGCATCAACATCTTCAATGTGGCCACAGGCTTCTCATGGTATTTGGCACCGCCCAAAGCCTATCTCGACACAAGGCTCCGCCCGAAGAACTACCTTTTCGAATTTGACGGCAAGCGGCATTTCGTCACTGACTACCAATATACGGTTGGCTTCAAGGACCTGAGCCAACAATATGGCACCCATCAGTATTTCTTCGTCCACGACGTCGCGGCCAACTTCATGTTCCAGCTCACCGAGCGCGACCGCTTGGGCCTTGGCGTCGAGCTGGTCTACGACAACTCCGACAAGATCACCAAACCCGACTGGGACATCTATCTGAAACCGGGAGTCTTGCTCGCCTACGAGATGATGCTCGACCGGGTCAGCTTCATGTTCAATGTCGGCCTGCGCAACAACGTACCGCTCAACTCAGGTAAGATGGGATTGTTGTTCTACCAGAAGGTCGCCGCCCGCTACTACCTCAACGACAACCTGTTTACCACCCTCGCCTTCACCACCTATGACATCAAGGCCGACTTCATCAGCGTCGGTTTAGGTTACCATATCCAACACAAGTACTATCTACCACGTTATGAAAAGAAACGCCATCGCAGTCCTGTTTTTCCTCGTTAGTATGCTGACGTCCTCTTGCACCAAGATGGATCAGCTCTTCAACAACGGGAAGCCCGTCACCGAGCAGCGCGAAGTAGGCCAACACTTCAGCGCCATATCGATGTATAATAACGTGAATGTCAAGTTAGTACAGAGCAACCGCCCTCATTTGGAGCTGACCTGTCCCGAGAACCTCATCGAGAAAGTGACCACTGAGGTGACGGGCGACACGCTCATCATCAAGAACGAGAACGAGCACAACTGGCTGCGCAGCTACGACTACAGCATCGACCTGACCGTTTATTACGACAGCCTGCGCGAAATCACCTACTTCTCCAATGGCGACTTACGTTGCACCGACTCCCTGAAAGGATATAGCACGCTGAGCATCGACACCATCAGCATCGACTCACTCAACATTGACACCATCGAGGCCTATTGGAACCGCGGATTCACCCTCAGGATCAAGGAGGGCAGCGGCGACATCGACCTCTGCTTAAACTGCGACGTATTGAAGACCGTGTTCAGTTACGGCACCTCGAAAGTCACCTTACATGGCACTGCAGGTTATGCCGAGCATTACATAAAAAGCTATGGCTGTATCCATGCCGAGGCGCTCAACTCCAACATTGTCAAGGTGATGTCGGAGTCGACCAACGACATCTATGTTTGGGCCCGAAGCCAACTCGTTGCCTACCTCAGCAGCATCGGCAACGTCTACTACAAAGGCTATCCCTGGATAGAAAAATACTGTATGGGCGACGGGCAAGTCATCAAACTGGAATAATTTTGAAATCCGAAAACGCAAAAGGCATTTTTGGTACGATATTTGTAAGTTTTTTGGCGATTGACATATTAATATCAAGAACAAATAAATACCCAATAAAAATGAAAGCATTAAGACTTCTTCCGCTTCTGGCCTTGATGGTCTTCGCCAGCTGCTCAGCGAACCGTCAGGTGGCTAAAGACGACACCTACTATTCGCCTTACGGCAATAGCGGCGAGCGTCTGGCCAAGAGCAACGGCTCATACGTGAGCCCCAGCATCAGCAGCAACTCGGAATATGACTATCAAGCCTACTATTCCGACAGCAAGAACTACGTCAACAATGCCGAGCCCGTCTATCAGACCACGGAGACGGTGACCGACACCAACGGCGTGGTGTACACCACCACCGAGACCTACTACGATGCCGACTTCGCCAGCCGCATCAAGCGTTTCGGCACGCAGGCCTCTTCCACGAGAAGCTATTATGACGACTACTACACTGGAGGAGACACCTACAACATCTACGTGAACGGTTACGATCCCTTCTATTGGGACTATACGCCTAGCATCTACATTGGCTGGGGTTATCGTCCCTACTGGAGAACCTACTGGGGTTGGAACTGGAACTATTCCTGGTATCCTTACTCCTACTGGGGCTATCCCTACTACTACTCCTACTGGGGATGGGATCCTTACTGGTCATACGGCTGGGGATACTACGACTACTGGTATCACCCCTACCATCACCATCATCACCATCACCACGACTGGCACGGTCACGGCTATGGCGGTGGCAACCACAACGGTGGCAACGGTAGCCTCGGCAGCTATGTGGCCAGTGTGAGACACGGCAACAGCACCGCCGGCTCTATGAGCAGCAGTCTGCAGAGCGACGGTCGCAAGCCGAGCAATAGCGGCAGCATGTCGGGCACCACAGGTGCAGGTGCAGCCAGCAGAGTGAACGGCAGCAGCTCAAGTCGTCCTTCGGCCAGCAGCGCCACAGGTCGCACCAGCGCCAACGGTAGCGTCAGCAGACCTACGGTGAGCAACCGTCCCACCACGAGCAGCCGTCCTTCGGTAGGCACCAATGGTCGCACGGGCAACGTCTCAGCCACCCGTCCTTCAAGTGCCAGCAGCGGCCGCACGGGCAGCCAGAGCGGCGAACGTCAGACCTACACCTCGCCCAACAGCACCCGCCCCTCACGCTCCAGCTCTGAATATGTGCGCCCACAAAGCTCGTCGCGTCCCTCCACTTCAGGAACGAACAGAAGCAGCTCGTCGAGCAGCGGTAGTTACAACAGAAGCAGCAGCTCCAGTGGCTCCTACAACAGAAGCAACTCCTCGAGCGGCAGCTACAACAGAAGCAGCTCATCCAGTAGCTACAACAGGAGCAGCAGCTCGTCGAGCTCAAGCCGCAGCTCGGGTAGCAGCTACAGCGGCGGCAGCCGCAGCTCAAGCTCAAGCAGTCACAGCTCGGGCGGAAGCCATAGCTCAGGCGGCGGCGGTCGTAGCTCAGGCGGTGGAAGAAGATAAATAACAACACGCAAGTGATATTTGACAAGAAAAGACTACCTTTGCAGTTGCAAAATGCAAGGTAGTCTTTTTTATTCCAATGCCATGAAGAGAATCGCAATCACTACATTCGCCCTGCTGTTCACCCTAGCGGTGTTCGGCCAAGGCAGCGACGACGCCTGCCTCTTTTCACAGACCTATTACCAAGGCACTGCCAAAGCTCTTGGCATGGGCAACGCCTTAGGCGCCGTCGGTGGCGACATGACCTCCGTATGCATCAATCCCGCTGGACTGGGCATCTATAGGAGCAGCGAGTTCACCACCACCGTCAATCTGCTGGACAATCACGCTCGATCCACCTACTATGGCACATCCAACGGCGCCAACCAGATGCGTCTTTCCATCCCCAATGTAGGCTATGTGAGCACCAAGCAAAAGAGCAACTACCGCAACCTGCGCTTCACGCAGTTTGGTATCGGACTCACGCGGACCAACGACTACAACACCCATGCCTTTGCAAGAGGCATCAACCCCACCAGCTCGAAGATCGACGACTACCTCGCACAAATCGATGGCTTTTCGGAGAGCGACATCCAAGACGCCTTCCCTTACACCATCTATCCGGCTTGGAACACCTATCTTATCGACATCTATCAGGATCAACAGGGCGAGTATTATGGAAGCCCCGTGCCTCAAGGCAACATCTGGCAAGGGCAGGAAAGCGAGTTCAAAGGGCGTTCCGAAGAATGGACTTTTGTAGGTAGCGCCAACTACGCGGAGAGGCTATTCCTTGGCATCAGCGCCAACCTCGGCCACATCAAACGTGTCGGTTACCGCAACCTCAAAGAAGAAGCCCGCGAAGGCGACGACACCCCGTTCAATGAATGGAGCTTCAGAGAAGACCTGAGTTCGAACGGCCTCGGAGGCAGCGTGAAGGTGGGCATGATCTATCATGCCAGCCCTGTGGTCCGCATCGGTGCCGCATTCCATTCGCCGACCATCTATTCCATCGACGAGGCATGGCAGACCCAGACCGAATCGAAAATCAACCTGATAACCCGGAAATACGTATCGCCCGAGTCGAACTACGAATACACCTTCATCAGCCCTTTGAAATGGGTGGGTAGCTTGGCCTTCGTCATCGGATACCAAGGGCTGATCAGCCTGGATGCCGAATACATCAACTATGGCGCTGCCCAATTCAGGGCCAACGACTGGGACTATAGCGAGGTGAACCAAAGCATCAAAGCGACCTACGGCCGCACCTTCAACTTCCGCTTAGGCAGCGAATGGCGCATCGGGAGTTCCTATCTCAGGATGGGAGCCGGCTATTACGGCAGTCCCTTTGGTTTGGGCAAAACAGGCGGCAGCGTAAAGAAGGCCTCGTGCGGTATCAGCGTGCCCGTCTCCTATGACTCTTCTTTCGACTTCGCATACGAGTTGTCGTACGGCAAGACCTACCGCTACCTCTATGACGCCGGTGAGCTTGGCATAGAGCCTGTCACGCAAAACAGTTTCAGGCATGTCTTTGCCACCACGCTAAAGGTAAGATTCTAAACAAAAAAAAGAGCCGCTCGTGAGCGGCTCTTTTTTATATCATAGCAATCGATGATTACTTGTACTGGTTGATAATGCCCTTGTCGACCAAGATACGACCGCAGTATTCGCACACGATGATCTTCTTGTGCGTGCAGATGTCCAATTGGTGTTGAGGCGGGATGCGGTTGAAGCAGCCACCGCAAGCCTCGTCGAAGATGCCGACGACGGCCAGACCATTGCGGGCATTCTTACGGATGCGCTTGTAAGCGACCAAGAGACGGTCTTCCACCAACTTCTCGCACTCGGCTGAACGCTGCAGCAGCTGTTCCTCTTCCTTCTCGGTGCCTTCCACCAGCGAATGCAGTTCCTCTTTCTTTTCCTGGAGTGAGTTCTGCAGCTCTGTGAGACGGAGCTGGGCTTGAGCCACCTTGGTAGCCACGTCGTTGTCCTTAGCCGTAATCTCACGGATGCGTTTCTCGGAGAGTTGGATGTCCAACTGCTGATACTCGATCTCCTTGGTCAGTGAGTCATATTCGCGGTTGTTGCGGACATTGTTCTGTTGTTCTTCGTACTTCTTGATCAAAGCCTCAATTTCCTTGATCTTGATCTTATAGTCGGAAATATCTTTCTGATGTTTCTTGCTTTCGTCTTTCAGGTTGGTGATACGGGTCTCAAGACCAGCGATCTCGTCTTCCATATCCTGAATCTCGAGCGGCAGGTTGCCACGATAGGCACGGATCTCGTCAATCTTGGAGTCGACCTGTTGCAAGGTATACAAAGCCACCAGCTTCTGCTCGACGCTTACCTCCACCGGGTCTTCCACCGGTTTGGGAGCCTCTTCCTTCACGACAGGAGCCTCCTCTTTGGGTGTTTCTGCTTCAACCTCAGCCTTGGCAGCCTTTTTGACCGTCTTCTTGGGCTTCTTTTCCTCAACAACTTCCTCCTTCACTTCAGGTTCAGCAGTGGCTTTAACAGCTTTCTTTGTTGTTTTCTTTGTTTCCTTAACTTCTTTAGCCTCAGCAACTTCAGCCACTTCGGCCTCTTTATTCACTTTCTTAGCCATATGATTGATTTCTATTTATTTACAAAATAATAAACCGCATTCGTCCTAGTTTCAGCGATTTCGGCTGCAAAGGTAGGAAATTTTTTCCGAATTAGTTCAACTATTAATTCTTTCGTAAACTGTTCGGTCTCAAAATGTCCGCCATCGACCAGCAAAACATTGCCTTCGGGGATAAAAAAGTCGTGGTATTTGATGTCGGCGGTGAGGTAGGCATCGGCTTTTTGGCGCAAGGCGTCCTGCATGAAGGGGCTTCCCGAGCCACCACAGAGTGCGACCTTCTTGATCGGACGACCTGTCAAGGCGGAATGGCGCAAGCAAGGCGAACCGATGACCTCGGCGACAAGGCCTAAAAATGCGGTCTCACCCATAGGATTCTCGAATTCACCAATCATTCCAGCGCCACAAAGCTCGGGTTCGGCCTCGGAAGGCTGAAGCAGATGCAGGTTCTTCAGGCCAAGTCTTTCTGCCAGCACGCGGCTCACACCCAAATAGCTGTTGTCCAAATTGGTATGCATCGAAATCATGGCAATGTCATGCTTGACGGCCTTCATCACGGCACGTTCGATATAGGTCTCAGGCGTGAGATGCTTCAAGCCATGGAAAATCAAAGGGTGATGGCTGACAATGAGGTCGCAGCCTTTGGCAATGGCTTCGTCGATGACTTCCTCGATGATATCCAAACACACCAAGGCCTTGCGGGCTTCTGCGTTAAGGTCGCCGACCTGAAGGCCAGCGTTGTCGTAACTCTCCTGCCATTGCAACGGTGCCACTTCGGTGATGCAGTTCAGAATGTCTTTTACGGTCATAAATTCAAAATTGAGGCTCAAAATTAGGAAAAAATGTCTAATTTTGACCCCTACAATGAGAATTTTGCTGCTACCTATATCGCTTTTGTACCATATCGTGCTCAGTATCAGGCACAAGCTATACGATTGGCATTTATTGAGAAGCACACAATTCGAAAAGCCGGTAATTTGCGTGGGTAACCTCAACCTGGGTGGCACGGGAAAAACACCGCACACGGAATACCTGATCAAACTGCTGAAAGACGACTACCGTGTGGCGACCTTGAGTCGAGGCTACGGCAGGAAGACCAGAGGCTTCAAAATGGCGGAAACGACAAGCACTTATGAGGACTTGGGCGATGAGCCGCTGCAATACTACAAGAAACATCCCGGGATTCAGGTCGCGGTTGACGAAGACCGTGTGGAAGGAGCCTCCCTGCTTTGGGAGCAGGGGGGCGAAGTTGTGCTTTTGGACGACGCCTTCCAACACCGCAGTATCAAGGCAGGATTGAATCTCCTTTTGACGGAATACCAACATCTATATTGCGACGATTTCCTCTTCCCTGCCGGCAACTTGCGCGACGTGAGATCAGCTGCCAAACGTGCCGACATCATCGTGGTCAGCAAGTCGCCGGAAGCATTGGCAGCAGAGGAAAAACAAACCATTATCAACAAGCTAAATCCTACGGAAAAACAACAGGTGTTTTTCTCCCATTTGGAATATGCATCATTGAAGCCTTTGAACGAGACGGCTAAAACAAAGACCGCCGAGAATACAGATTCGGTCTTGGCATTCTGTGGCATCGCTGACCCCGAGCCTTTCAAAACAGCATTGGAAAAGCAATACAAAAACGTTGTCGTTCTGCCTTTTGCCGACCATCACGCCTACACCGAAAACGACATAAAGTCCATCCTTAAATGCTATAAGAACCTTGGAGGCGAGAAGAAAATCATCGTCACTACAGAGAAAGATGCCGCTCGATTGACAAATTCTCCTTATCTTTGTCAGTTTGATGGCGCTCCGTTATACGATTTGCCCGTCAACGTGCGTTTCCATGAAGAAGAAAAGTTTAACGAAGAAATATTGAGATATGTACGACAAAATCATCACCACTGTTGAATATATCAATCTGAAGACCAAAGGCTTCAGACCCGAAATAGGCATTGTCTTGGGTTCGGGCTTGGGTGGCTTGGCCAACGGCATCACCGTGCAGCACACCCTTCCCTACTCAGAGATACCCAATTTCCCCGTCTCGACCGTGAAAGGCCACAAGGGGCAACTGCTGTTTGGCACCATCGCTGGTCGGCGTGTGGTAGCCATGCAAGGCCGTTTCCACTATTATGAGGGTTACCCGATGAGTGCCATCACCTTCCCCATTCGTGTGATGATGCAGTTAGGCATACAGTTCCTCATCCTCAGCAATGCTGCAGGCGGACTGAACCCAAGCTACAAGGTGGGCGACATCATGATCATTAACGACCAGATACATATGATGCCCAACCCACTCATTGGTCAGCACGACGAGCGTTTCGGCGACCGCTTCCCCGACATGAGTGAGCCCTATGACAAACGACTCATCCGTTTGGCCGACGACATCGCCCGAGAGAAAGGCATCGAGGTACAACATGGCGTGTATTGCTCCACTTCCGGTCCGACCTACGAGACGCCTGCCGAATGCCGTTTCTTCCGCATCATCGGTGCCGACACCATCGGCATGTCGACCACCCACGAGGTCATCGTGGCACGCCAAGGCAAGCTACCCGTTTTCGGCTTGAGCATCGTCTCCGACATGGGCAATATCTATGGAGAGGAAAAGACCGTAACCATCACCCATGAAGAAGTCATCAAGGCCGTGAACGCCGTGGAGCCGAAGCTCATCACCCTTATCACCGAACTCATCCGCCGCAGCGCCGAAATCAAGTTCTGATGGCCGTCTACTTCGTCACCGATTTTCATCTGGGCATTCCTACGCTTGAGGATAGCAAGGAACGCGAGCGCAAGCTGTTGCGTTTCTTCGACATGATTCGTCCCGACTGCGAGGAGCTCTACCTGATGGGTGACCTCTTCGACTTTTGGTTTGAATACAAAACCGTGATTCCGAGAGGCTTCGTCAGGCTGCAAGGTAAGCTGGCCGAGTTCACCGATGCGGGCATTCCCGTTCACATGTTCATCGGCAACCATGACCTTTGGAGTTTCGGCTACCTACATGACGAGCTTGGGCTTGAGATGCACCGCGAGCCTGTCATCAAAGACATCAAAGGCAAGAAGTTCTTTTTGGTCCACGGCGACGGCCAAGGGCCAGGAGACAATGGCTACAAGTTCTTGAAAAAAGTGTTTGAGTGCAAGTTCAACCAATGGCTGTTCAGACATTTACATCCTGATATTGGCATTGGTTTGGCTTTAAAATGGTCGCACAACCACCGCTTGAAAAAACTCAAGAACGAGGTGGAGCGAGGCTATTACGATGACATCCCGAACACCCGCCTCTACCAATACGCACAAGAGCAAGCCGCACTCGACCCAAGCATCGACTTTTTCGTCTTCGGCCACCAGCACAAGCCCATGCAATACAAGACCGGCGACCATGCCTTGACCACCGTTGTGGGGAACTGGATTTATGATTTCACATACGCGGTGTTTAATGGGGATAAAGTTGAGTTGAAACGATTTGAGGAAGCTTGAAAGCGTTACAAATTGTAACATGTTGAAATATGCTAATGGATGAAGATACCCCATCTTTCATTCATCAATTCTAATTATTCCAGCAAAAATCAAGATATTTGGAGAACCTTCTATTCTTAGATATATAGCATCTGGGGCTGATTCGTTTTTACTGAGGTCATAAAAGAAAAACACTGTTGCCACATATGTTCCAACTCCTTCCATGTTTTCGAAACCATAAAAAGTTCGCGTTAATACATTATCACTCGACTTTTCTTCCTTTTTCTCGACAATAGTTATTGTATATGTCAACGCATCAGTAGAAATCACTAAAAACTCTTTGTCTTCAATAATTGCAGAAACAATAGGACAAATCATGTCAACATTTGATGCAATCGGCTCTCCAGAATCCGTTTCTATGGCGGATATCTTGTGAGAGACGAATTTTTCTACCACCTCTTGTGCTGAAACTACCATTGAAGCAAGAAGCAACATCAAGATAATAATTGTCCTTTTCATTTATAATACTTTTAGGTATAATATTAAAAGAAATAACAGCAATCGGACACCCTATCGAGAAACCTCATGCTTATCAAATCTCTTAATGTCAACAAGTATATCTCCTTCTTGCGTCACCAATATTCTATATCCATAATAATAATACTGGTCTTCCGTCAAAAACCAATCTGCTCCTTCTTCTGAAGATTTCGTATAATATGGAATTAATGATTGGTATAAATCTTGAATACAATTATCGGGATAAGCCTTCCCTCTCATTATTATCATAGTTACCGTGTTTTCATAAGGATCAAATTCAAAATCATTTATACCAACTCCATCATTTTCATACATATAAAAGTCTAAACTTGAATTACTATACCTATAAGTTCTCCCTACATGTCCTTTAGCAGGGTAATAACCATAGTATTCCATTGTAGCCTTGAATTGTTCTACAGAACAATTTACCAATGCCACCAAATTCTCTTTGGTTGGAGTAATTACAGTTTTGGAGAAACTATAGATTTTCCTTTGCGCAGTTGTCAACAAAACCTGAGCATTTAGTGAATGCGCAAATACAAAGAAAAAGGAAAAAACAAATAGCACTCTTTTCATAGTTAATCGATTTCTAATGATTTAATTTTACTAATAGAGATTCTTTTTTCTATAACAATACTTGTCCACAAATGTTCATTCACACCATCATTTTTGTTTTCATTTGCCGCACATCCAACTTCTTTTATTGTTCCAGTAATAGAACTACCGTCTTTCAAAAGCACTACTACATGTCTATCTTTCCATTCGTCAGTTTCCTCTGTATGTAAATTCCAAAGTTGAGTTTCATCAAAGATTTTGCTTTCCATAATAAAACTATTTATTGTTCATGATAATCCCACCTTTTATAAAGATCATTCCACTTGTAATAACCTACTAGTGTTCCATATGAGTTGAAAACATCATAACGCTCATACAAAGAATTCCACTTTCGATATCCTATAACATTACCTCTTTTATCCTTAATATCTTCTCTATCATATAAAGAGTTGTAGTTTCTAGTTTGTTGCAAATTCCCATTTGAATTTTTTGTTTCTGTCCTATCATAAAGATTGTTATATGATTCTGTCTTTTTTAAATTACCATAAGCGTCATAATACTCTATTCTTTTATAAAGATCATTATATTTTGCATAACCTATCATTTTACCAAATGTATCGTAAAACTCTGTCCTCTTGTATAATTCATTCCATTTTTGTGTATAATCTTGTCCCATAGCCACTATATTAAATAATAAAAGGACAAAGACAACTAATAACCTCTTCATATTGTATGGCCTAGTTATATCCCATTAGGCTCTTCGGGATTTATTAATGAACTTCGCAAAAATAAATAAAACAAACTGAAAATCAATAAACTATATTATAACAAAGTTTTTGTCATTCTTATAACTAATAGTTTTACAGAAGTGTCAAACTGCATTTACTACTTTTTACCTTCCCAATAGTCCGAATATATCTTGAAAAAGTTGCGATCCATTATGTCACAAAGCTTTAGAAGAACATCTGTTGCTATCCACTGGCTCTTAAAGATATGGTAGATGTTCTGCCGCGAATAGTTCAATTTCTTAGACAACCAAGTAACGGTCCGCTCTTGCCGAGCGAGTTCTTCTTTAATAAGGTGTCCGATATGTGGTGCTTCCTGCGTGGCCATGTCCTATAGATTTGGATATAGAAAAAGCGTGGAATTGTTCTTGCTTGACACTCAGGGTTTCCACGCCCCGCCAATCTAACAAGTATTCCACGCCGTACAAATACGGCGTTTAATCACCTGCCCTTGATTGGCTTGTCCTAAAAAAGACTATGTGGAAAATTTGAGTGTCAAGGACAACAGCAAACGCTATTTATTGTATGTCAAATGTTTGGTACTAGTTTTCTTGCTTTTATTTAGATTTTAATGGATTAATATATTCAAAAAGTCAGAATACTTCAATATGGGAATACCAGCATGTTCTCTAAGATCAGTAAGGTCTTTGTCACCACTTACAATATAATCAACAGGCACACTTTCGGCCAAGGACAAAAGATACAAATCCTTGATGTCACGGATAGGCGATTCTGCCTGAACAGTACTATCCGTAAAATAGCAAACATCATAAACCATTTCGAAGAAATAGAAACGCGTTTCCTCGGAAATAAGTTTGTCAAACTTTGGTCGAGTAATGACAGTATGTATCTCATCCAACAATTGTTGGTTGACAAAAACCTCAACATCTTGGCGATTCAGCACCTCAGACAACGACGAAAGTTGTTTGCCGATCATGAACGAAATCCAAAGGTTTGTATCGAACAGGACTTTCATTCTCCGTACCGTACTGCATTAACTTCTGCCGCAATCTCCTCATCCGTCATCACGGGAGACGTGGGACAAGACTTAATAAAGTTCTCTATCGATGCACGACGCGGACGTACTTTCCAACCCATTCTGGCAAATAACTCTTCCATAAGGCTGAAATCACGTGGCGGAATTGAAACTACATAATCTTCCATAATAACTATCTTTTGTTTTATGCCGCAAAGTTACAACTTTTTCGTAAAATATGGAAATTCCCAAAGAAATCACTATTTTTGCAATCCGCATTCTGGACTGCTTCGCTTCTTCCCTCGCAATGACGGTGCCTCGCAGTGACGCGAAGCGGCTCAGGAGAAATCTTGAATCTTTAAATCTTTGAAATTCAAATTTTGAATCCTTATGCAAATCACGAAGAATTACATTGAAGCCAACAAGGAGCGTTTCCTTGAGGAACTCTTTGGCTTGATCAGAATTCCATCTATCAGTTCAGAATCGGCCCACAAGCCGGATATGATCCGTTGCGCCGAATACTGGCGCGATGCCATCCTGGCCGCTGGCGCCGACAAGGCCGAGGTGATGCCCACCGAGGGCAACCCCATCGTCTACGGCGAGAAGATCATCGACCCGAAACTGCCTACCGTGCTTGTTTACGGCCACTACGACGTGATGCCCGTCGACCCCATCGACCTGTGGCACACCGACCCGTTTGAACCCGTTATCAAGGATGGTAAAATCTGGGCTCGCGGCGCCGACGACGACAAAGGCCAGTCATTCATGCACGCCAAGGCCTTTGAGACCATGGTGAAGACCAACACCCTACCCTGCAACGTGAAGTTCATGCTCGAAGGCGAAGAGGAAATCGGCTCAGGCAGCCTATCGAAATGGGTCGTGGATTACAAAGACCTCGTCAAAGCCGACGTCATCCTTGTGTCCGACACCTCGATGATTGGTCCTGATGTGCCGAGCATCACCACGGGTTTGCGTGGCCTCGCCTATTGGGAGATTGAAGTCACCGGTCCCAACGCCGACTTGCACTCCGGCCTCTTCGGCGGCAGCGTGGCCAACCCGCTCAACACTCTTTGTGAGATGATTGCTAAGTGCATGGACGAAAACAACCACATCACCATACCGCATTTCTATGACGACGTCATCGAATGCTCTCCCCGCGAGCGCGAACTGCTCAACATGGCACCTTACAACGAGGAAAACTACAAGAACAGCCTCGGTGTGAAAGCCCTGCGCGGCGAAGAAGGCTATACTAAAATCGAGCGCGTCGGCATACGTCCCACCTTCGACCTCTGCGGCATGTGGGGTGGCTACACGGGCGAAGGCGCCAAGACCGTGCTGCCTTCGAAGGCTTACGCCAAGCTCTCCTGCCGCCTCGTGCCCAACCAAAACAATGAGAAGATTGCCGTGTTGGTGAAGGACTACCTAGAGAAGAACGCTCCCGACTATGTCACCGTGAAGGTCACGCCGCTGCATGGCGGACAAGCCTATGGTTGCCCTGTCGACCTACCGGCTTACAAAGCCGCAGAAGCCGCCTACATGGACACCTATGGCAAACTGCCCATCCCGATGCGTTCGGGCGGCTCGATTCCGATTATCGCCAGATTTGAGGAAGTGCTGGGCATTAAGTCCATCCTGATGGGCTTCGGCCTTGGCGAAGACGCCATCCACTCGCCCAACGAGAACTACCGCCTTGACCACTTCTACAAAGGCATCGAGACCATCATCGCCTTCTATCAGCATTTTGCCAAAGGCGGCGAGATTGCATAAAGAATAGCTATTTATTGAAACGAAAAAGAGCGGCGATTGCCGCTCTTTTTCGTTTATTTCGAGAACATCACCTTCTCGCTGTTGAACATTCGAGTTAGCCCCCAAACGGCGAAGCCCGTGTAAACCACATTGGCCGCTAAGGTAACGATGACCGGCATCCACCTCATTTCGTGGGCGAAGACAGCCGTCATCACCTGGATGGAGTTATAGAAGGGAATCAGGTAGGCCGTCAGGCTCTCAGGCGTGCCACTTTGGAACATGGGTGTCAGACCGCAGAACATCACCACCAACATGAAAGGCGTGATCATCGTGCCCGCGTTCTTCACGTCTTTGGCCAAGGCAGAAAGCAAGCTGACAGCTGAGGCCATGATAAGCACAGAAGACAAAATGATGAGTAGCAAAACCGTGTAATCTGCGCTCGTGTAGTTGAGCCCCAGTTCTATGCCAGCCTCGTCGGCTTGTATCATCTTAGGCAATGACAGCACGATACCAATGAAACTCGAGATACCGCTCAGCAGTGCAATGCCGCTCAATGAGACCACTTTGCCCAAGGCCAGCTCATTCCTCTTCAACGGCGTCACCAACAAGGTGGCTATGGTGCCGCGTTCTTTCTCGCCAGCGATGCTACTTGGCGCTATGGCCATCACACCACTGAAGAGCATCATCAGAATGAGCATAGGGATGAGTTTAGACAAGATGCTACCCAGCACATCGTCCTTATTAGCCATGTCGAATTGAGCTTCCTCAGAATCGGCACGATTGATGTCGAAGCGATTGCTCAGTTGGTCTTCGTAAGCAGAAAGCGAGGCTTCAATGATGTGATAGACGCGACTTGACGCGTTGTTGGCCGAGTTGTAATAGATCTCCACATTGGGAGCTGCCATACCGCTTTGCGGGTCAAAGGCAGCCACCTTTTCATCAAACGCTTCGGGAAAACGCATCAGCACGACATCGAGGTCTTTGTTTTCAAGATTCTTGACATCATCCTCCAACAGGGGCATTGGCATCAGTGTCGTATTAGGTATCTCTTTCAGTATAGGGAGCATACTTTCTGGCAGATTCTCCACTTGGAGAATGACATCCTCATTGGCTCCCTCGTTGGCCATCTTTTTCATGCCCATACCCATGAAGGAGTAAATAATGTAGATGAGCAGGCCTGGCATGATGACTGTAGTGAACAGCAGCTGACGGTCGCCAAAGAAACGGGCAAACTCTTTCTTGATGATCGTTAAGGTGTTGCTTTTCATTCTTCGCCTCCTTTCACTTCTTTGTACATTTCGAAGAAACGATCCTCCAGCGAGAGGCCGTCGCACACCTCTTCGAGGGTGCCACAGGCTGTCATGCGGCCATCGATGATGATGCCCACTCGGTCGCAGAGACGCTCCACCAGACTGAAAATATGGGTACTGAGGATAATGGTCTTGCCCTCGGCACGCAACTCCTGCAAGTAATCGGTAACGGTGCGGGCCGTCAACACGTCGAGTCCGTTGGTGGGCTCATCGAAGATGATGATGTCAGGGTTGTGCACCAGTGAGATGACCAGCGACAGCTTCTGCTTCATACCTGTGGACAGGTTGGCCACCTTCACCTCAGCGAATTTGTTGATGCCGAAGCGCTCAAACAACTGGGTTTTGCGTGCTGAGATAACCTCTGGTGCAATACCGTAAAGTTGTGAGAAGAAGTCAAACAGGTAATTGGGCGTAAAGAAATCCTCGAGTTTCAGTTCCGAGGTCAGGAAGCCTATCTTACCGCGCACCTCTTCGGGTTGGTTCACCACACTAAAGCCATCCAACAGGGCGTCGCCACTGTCAGGGCGAATCAAAGTGGCCAACATACGGAGCGTGGTGGTCTTGCCAGCGCCGTTGGGGCCTAGCAGTCCAAAAATCTCACCTTTGTTGGCGGTAAATGAAAGGTCATTGACCGCGATGATCTCCTTACGGTTGGTCCTTTCTATCTGTTGTTGTTTGCGTGAGAGCCTGAAGGTCTTGCTCAGACCCTCAACGCGAAGGATCTCATTCATATTACAACGAAATTAGTCTATCACATGCTGATAAAAAGTGCCTTCCTTGAAGTTCTTGACACCGTCTTTCAGGAAGTTGACGAAAGCATCCTTGTCGAGGTCGTAGGCACGAGGCTTCATCAACAGGTTGCCATTGTGGTCAAGCAGGCAGTAGTAGGGTTGCGCATTGGTGCCGAACTTAGAAATTTGGAAGTCGGCATACTTGCGGCCGATGGTCTTCTTCTCCTTGCCGTCGTAAGTAGAGGTATACCATTCGTTCTCTGGCAATGTAGTCTTATCGTCAACGTATAAGGCACAGAGGACAAAATCGTGGCGCAACATATCCTTTACGCGCGGGTCACTCCACACGTTGGCTTCCATCTCACGGCAGTTGACACAGCCGTGGCCGGTGAAATCGACAAAGATGGGGCGGTTGAGTGCCTTTGCAGCGGCAAGGGCTTGGTCATAGTCGAAATAGCCCTTCAGGTTATGTGGCAAATGGAAGAGGTCAGCATACTTGGGCTCTTCGTCAAACTCGCCCACAGCCACCGTCTCTCCTTGCGGTGCCACCGCCATATTGGCGAACTTGGCATCCACATAGTCAATCACTTTTTCGCTGTTCTCTTCGATGATACGGTTAAGGTCGAAATCAAGGGTTTGCTTGGGTGGCAGATAACCCGAGAGGGCCTTCAACGGAGCGCCCCACATGCCAGGAATCATATAAACCACGAAGGTCAGGTCGATGATGATGAGCACCAGACGAAACACGCCCAACTCCTTGACTTCCTTCTCATCCTTGAAACGAATCTTGCCCATAAGATAGAGGCCAAGCAAGGTAAAGCAGACAATCCAAATGCCAAGGTAAACCTCACGGTCAAGCAGATGCCAGTGGTAGGTTTGGTCGGCCACGCTGAGGAACTTGAAGCCCAAGGCGACTTCGATGAAGCCTAACACAACCTTAACGGAAGTAAGCCAACCACCACTCTTAGGCAGACGCTGCAACAGGTTCGGGAAGAACGCAAATAAAGCAAACGGAAGGGCAAAGGCCACGGCGAAAGCAAACATCGTCACGATAGGAGCCCAGAATTCGCCCGAGGTCGACTTGATGAGCACCGTACCCACGATAGGACCTGTGCATGCAAACGACACCAAAACCAAAGTCAAGGCCATGAAGAAGATACCGCCTAGGTTCTTCGTACTTTGCTTGCTGTCGCTCTTGTTCACCATATTGCTGCCCAGTGTGATTTCGAAGGCACCAAAGAACG
>JAEEGK010004653.1_pt1 | contig 33523 bp, 31 predicted proteins | sample 8958771 | NCBI WGS metagenome assembly JAEEGK01 (sample SAMN16246547, study PRJNA631951) | gut metagenome | biome: gut microbiome; feature: rumen; material: SC-attached | host: Bos | place: Iran: Karaj | collected 2018-10 | reverse complement strand
CATATTTGAACTTAAAGGTGCAAAGACCTGCGCCATAGAGATATGCTCACTTTCAAAGACTGCAGGCTTCACTGGTACCAGACTGGGCTATACGGTTATCCCAAGGGATCTGGTAAGAGAAGGCATGAGCTTTAATGAGATGTGGGTCAGAAACAGGACCACAAAGACCAACGGTGTATCTTACATCATCCAGAAGGGCGGAGCTGCGGTGTTCACCCCGGAAGGACAGAAACAGATCCACGAAAATATTTCCTATTATAAAGAAAACGCCCGTATCCTCACCGAAGTTCTGGATGAACTGGGAATCTGGTACACGGGTGGTAAAAATGCTCCTTATATATGGATGAAATGTCCGGACGGAGAAGGCAGCTGGGAATTCTTCGACCGTCTTTTGAACGAAGTTCAGGTCATCGGAACTCCCGGAGCCGGCTTTGGCGCCTGCGGTGAAGGCTATTTCAGGTTTTCCACTTTCGGAAGCCGGGAAGACACTGTGGAAGCTGCCCGCCGCCTGAAACAACTACTAAAATGACACCCGGGGACGGGGTTAGGGGTTCATTTTTTGAACCCCTAACCCCGTCCCCAAAGGCTCATTTTTATGCGAATATTGCAAAAGCATTTGTGAAATCCTTCATGGGCAGGGGCCTTGAGAAGTAGTTCCCCTGTAGATAATCACAGCCGAGGTTGATCATGGCCTCGGCCATTTCTTTTGTTTCTATACCTTCTGCAGTGACGGTAAAGCCCATGCTCTTAAAGCCGGAGATCATGCTGGGAAGTAAGAGGTTGGGTTCTTTACAGTAAGCCCATACCAGGCTCATGTCGATCTTTATGTTTATAAACGGGCATTTCTGCAAACGGGCCAGATTGGAGTAGCCTGTACCGTAATCATCCAAAACGAACTGGAAGCCCTTGTCGGTCATGGATTCCATCTGTTTAAGGAGAAAGGACTGGCTGACCATGGCTTCTTCGGTTATTTCCAGATGGATGATATTAAAATCAAGATCATTTTTCTTTAAGATCTCAACATAGCTGGAAGCCAGGTCGTTTACGAAAAACTGCATTGGGGAGAGATTAACGTTTATCCAGGACAGACCTATGGAATCCAGGGAACTTTCCTTGATAAACTTGCAGGTCTTGTCGAAGATCTGTTCTCCCAGAGTGGTTATACAGCCGTTCTTTTCGGCTATGGGAATGAAGTCGCCGGGGGATACATATTTGCCGTCTCTGTCTCTGATCCGGGCCAGGGCCTCGGCACCGATAACCCTGAAGTTTTTGGCTTCAACAATGGGTTGAAAAAACACCTCCACCAGATTTTCTTCAACAGTCAGTTCCAATATCTTTTTAACCGAGATCTCTTTAATATAATCCTTTATGTCATTTTCGCATACAATGGCGCAAAGACCGTCCTCAGCCTTAGAAGCGCGGTTTAAGGCGGAGATGACGGAACTGATGCTTAAGTCTACCGATTTTATCTCTGTTTCCGGAGTGAGTTTTGCAAAGGCTATACTCAGATAAAGATCGGTCTTTTTTGTGTGCCAGGGTTTATCAAAACGGGCTCTGAGCTCTGCGCAGAGCCTGTTGGCATCGGTATCTGCCGCGGCTACGGAGATAAATCTTCCTTCCTTGATATAGAAGAAGGTGATATCGGGATAGGTGGACTTAAGGTGCTGGCCGATAAGACGTATGCCCTGGTCCATATTTGAAACACCGTAGATCTCTCTGATATCCTGATAATTCTTGATCACAAAAGCAAAGATCAAAAACTGCTTCTTGTAACGCATTTCCTGAATGTAGTCGTTTAATGCGTTTTGGTTAAAGAGACCGGTTCTTTTCTCAATATAGAAATCCGGATTTTCAAAGGCAATGTAGATTATGATGATCGCCATTAAACAGAAGGAATCTATGAGAAGAGAGGTCTGGTCGAAAAGTACTATGCTGGCGCCGATTACAAGAATGATATTAAAGGAGATGGCACTCAGGAATTCGCGTTTATCACTCAGGTTATGGCGGTGAATGAATACTGCCAGGATCGAAACGGCAACATAGAAAAAGGTGCAGACATAAACTATATACATGAACCGTCCGGGAGCATATCCTTCTTTACCGATGGAAAAACATGCACCTGTCCGGTAACTGGAAGCGATTATCAAAATGGATATCATAAGAGGAGTGCGCATGATCCAGGCGAATATCCGGGAATTGTAGTGGTTCAGATTTACCAGGGAAGCGGAATAGGCGAAGAACATGTAGGAACGTATGATCAGCATGATAAGAAAGGCCGTTGCGAGAGCGTAGGTCAGATAGTAATTATATGCCGGAAATTTTCTGTTGGCTTCCGCCGAAAGAATATTCATGACGGAGGTTAAAAGATCGATCAGCAGCATTCTGATATAAAGCCGGTTTGTTAAAATAGGGATCCTGGGCACAGAAAAATAACATGCCAGAAACATGATCAGTATAATTAGGCTTGGAACAGCAGAACTTACATTAAACATTATTCACCTTCCTTTTCGAAACGGTGTGAAACGGTTTATTTAATTATAAACAAATAGTCCAACAAAAGTTTAAAAAATAATAAAAAGGCTAAATTTTATATGAAGTTAGAGACAAAAACTGTAAAATATTATGCAGATAAGGACAGTGCACAGAAATTTTAGATTTTGTTCTATTGACAAAAATAATCGATTGTGATAAATTGATTTTGCTAAATTAATAACCAAAAGATTCCGGAGGCATTAAGATGAAAAAAGGAAATGACCCCAAATATGATTGCCTGTTGCTGGATAACCAGCTCTGCTTTCCGCTTTATGTATGTTCCAAAGAGATCGTGAATGCATATGCACCCTTTCTGGCCAAGATAGATCTGACCTATACCCAGTACATTACCATGATGGTCATGTGGGAAGAAAAGAAGGTGCTGACCAGACACTTAAGAGAAAGGCTGTTTTTGGACAGCGGCACCCTGACTCCGGTGATCAACAGACTGGAAGAGAAGGGATATGTCACCAAGGAACGATCCGCAGAGGATGCGAGAGACCTGGTGGTGAGCATTACGGAAACAGGCGAAAAGCTTAAAGAAGAAGCGGTTAAGGTACCGGGCGAGATCGGAAGCTGCCTTGCGGGAGTGAAGGATCCGGAAAGACTTGTAAGGCTGGGGGATCTGCTTCACGAAATGATGGATATTTTTAACGAAAACCGTAAACAGAAGAAGTAAACAAATTGACAGCCTAAGGGCAACAGGATCCATAAGGGTCCTTTAAAGATGAAAGGAGAATACTATGAGCTTTTATGATTACACGGTAAAGAAACAGGACGGCACTGATTATTCCATGGCAGAGAACAAGGGTAAGGTGGTAATGCTCGTCAATACAGCCACCAAGTGCGGCTTTACACCCCAGTACAAGGAACTGGAGGCTATGTATGAGAAGTATCATGATAAGGGACTTGAGATCATCGATATCCCCTGCAACCAGTTCGCAAACCAGGCACCTCAGAGCGACGCAGAGATCACTTCCTTCTGCTCACTTCATTATCATACAGCATTCCCTCAGATGAAAAAGTCCAAGGTAAACGGCGAGGATGAGCTGCCTCTTTACACCTTCCTTAAGAAAGAGGCTGAAGAAAACGGACTTGGAACCGGGAAAGCTAAAGGAATTCTTAAAATTGTCTCAAAGGCATTTACAAAGAACGAAAATGATATAAAATGGAACTTCACCAAATTCGTTGTAGACAGGGACGGTAATGTTGTTGCACGTTTCGAGCCCACAACGAAAATGGAGGATGTGGACAAGTTTGTTGCATCCGTTCTGTAAATAAAGATGAGAGAATTAAGATGAAGGGAGAATTATTGTGGGTTACAGATCACGACTCTATGTAGCGGATGAGAAACGCTACGGTGAAATGAAGTACAACCGCTGCGGAAACAGCGGCCTCAAGCTTCCTGCGGTTTCTTTGGGACTTTGGCATAATTTCGGTACCACCGGAAATTACGAAAATATGCTGGACATCTGCTGTACCGCTTTTGACAACGGTATCACCCATTTTGACCTGGCCAATAACTACGGCCCGGTTCCGGGAGCTGCGGAAGAAAACTTCGGAAAGATGCTTAAGGGTGAGCTTGCACCCTACCGCGATGAGATGGTTATTTCCACAAAGGCCGGTTATGGCATGTGGGATGGCCCTTACGGTGACGGAGGCAGCAGGAAGTATCTGATCTCCAGTCTCGATCAGAGCCTTAAACGCCTGGGCCTGGACTATGTTGATATCTTTTATCATCATCGTCCCGATCCCGACACTCCTCTTGAGGAGACTGCGGGAGCGCTGGATTCTGTCGTAAGGAGCGGTAAAGCCCTTTATGTGGGAATTTCCAATTATAATAAGGATCAGACGGTTGAGATCTCCAAGCTTTTTAAGAAGATGGGCACGCCCTTCATCATCAATCAGAGAAGATATAACATGATGGACCGTGCAATGGAGACAGACGGCTTAAAGGATTATGCGGCCAAGAACGGTGTGGGCATCATCACCTTCTCGCCTCTTGCTCAGGGACTGCTGACTGACCGTTATCTGAACGGTATTCCGGAGGATTCCAGGATCAAGACCGACGGAAGATTCCTTAAGGAAAATGCCATCAGTGACGAGCTTTTAAATAAGATCCGTGCACTTAACGCTCTTGCGGGCGAGAGGGGCCAGACCCTTGCGGAAATGGCACTTTCCTGGATACTCAGAGACGGAGACGTTACAAGTGTACTGATCGGTGCATCCAAGGCTTCTCAGGTTCTTGACAATATCGGAATGATCAAAAACCTTTCTTTCTCTGCTGAGGAAAGAAAGAAGATCGATGAGATCCTCGGATTCTGATAAGATCATTTAAAGGCCTTCGACTTTGGGTTGAAGGCCTTTTACTTTTAAGTTACATAAGGCATATATCTTCTCGACACTTTAGATTTAGAAAAATCATTTGATTGACTAAAATTTGACACGGAATAATAACAACTATATAATATCATAGCTTTAATCGTTTTATAGGGAAAACACGGCATCAGGGACACTTTAAAAGTGTCTTAACGCCATAATATATAGGAAAGAGAAGCCTGCAATATGAGACCATCCTTCAGAAATGTTAAAAAGAGAAGAAAAAGAGGAGTGACCTATTACGTTTCACTCATCTTTTTTATCTTATCAGTCAGCGCCTTTGCGATATACGGTGGTTTGTATTTGAGACAGAGTTACATTAACCAAAAGGCCTTAAGAGAGTTGAGAGAGATGAAAGGTCAGTATAAGCGTGAAAATGTTGTAGTAGCAACGCCTACGCCTGTTCCTACCGATACGCCTACACCCACACCTACCGAGACACCTACTCCTACCTTAAGTCCCACTCCTTTACCCAACGGAGATAAAGGGGATGATACGCCTTTACCTAACGGAGATCCGGATCCCACATCCACTCCGACACCCACTCCCACAAATACACCTACGCCTACCAATACACCTACACCCACACCGACACCCGAGCCACCCAGAGTTTTACCCGAATGGCAATATATATATGATACAGTCGCTGACTATGCCGGTTATTTAAAAATTCCGGGTACTATCATAGATTATCCGGTGGTTAAGGAGAAGAGTTATGACAAGGAGTATTATCTGAGTCATAATTATCTTGGAGTGAGCACGGCATTTTTGGGAAGCTACGGAGAAGGATCCCTCTTTACCATCGGCAATTGCAGAGTGGGAGAAGGAGTCAGGGCAAATGACTACCTCGGAGGCGAAAAACCTACTACAAATATTCTGATCTTCGGTCATAATATGGCCAACAAAAAAATGTTCGGAACCCTCAGTAACTTTTTGAAACAGAGTTATTATGAAAATCATAAATATATTTATTTTGATACCCCGTTTGAATACCGGACTTATGAAATAATTGCTGTATTTAAGTCACATGAATATGAAGATCCTATGGATGATAATTTCAAGTATTATTTCTTCTATAATGCAGATACTCAGGAAGAGTTTGATTATTGGTACAGTAACATTAAATCCATGAGTGAGATCAAATGTTCCGGAGAGGGACATTTTGGAGATCAATTTATCACCTTATCCACCTGTAACGGGATCGATGAAACCGGTAAAAGGAATCCCGACGGAAGACTGGCTGTGGTGGCTGTAAGGGTTGAGTGATTTTTCTGTGTTTTTTGGGCAAATCCCGTTGACAAACAGGTTTCTCATGTATACAATTATACAAATTCGTTTTTTGGGGAAAACCAAAGAAACAGACAACCGTTTCAAAAGAAAGAGAGGATAGCTTTTATGGCAATCAGAGTAGGAATTTTAGGCTACGGTAATATAGGCAGAGGCATCGAATGGGCAGTGAGCGCTTCCAAGGATATGGAGCTTGTTGCAGTCTTCACAAGAAGAGATCCCGCTACGGTTAAGATCAAAACAAAGGCAGTTGTTGCCAATGTTAAGGATATAGAAGATTACAAGGATAAGATAGATGTTCTTGTACTTTGCGGAGGTTCCGCTACAGATCTTCCCGAGCAGACACCCAGGTATGCTTCCATGTTCAATGTTGTTGATACCTTTGATACTCATGCAAGAGTACCTGAGCATTTCGGAAACGTGGATGCTGCAGCTAAAAAGGCAGGTAAGATCGGTATCATTTCCGTGGGCTGGGATCCCGGCATGTTCTCTCTCAATCGTCTCTATGCAAATTGCATCCTCACAGACGGTAAGGATTATACCTTCTGGGGCAAGGGCGTAAGCCAGGGACATTCCGATGCCATCAGAAGGATCGAGGGAGTTCAGGATGCAAGACAGTACACCTGCCCCGTTCCCGAAGCTCTGGCAGCAGCAAGAAGCGGCGAGAATCCGGAACTTACCACCAGACAGAAGCATACAAGAGAGTGCTTCGTGGTTCTTAAGGAAGGCGCAGATGCGGCAAGAGTCGAGAAAGAGATCAAGACCATGCCCAACTACTTTGCTGATTACGATACCACAGTGACCTTCATCTCTCAGGAAGAGCTGGACAGAGATCACAAGGGTATTCCTCACGGCGGCTTTGTTATCAGAAGCGGAAAGACCGGATGGAACGGTGAGAACAAGCACACCATAGAGTACAGCCTCAAGCTGGATTCCAATCCCGAGTTCACCTCCTGTGTGGTTGCGGCTTACGTTAGAGCTGCTTACCGCATGCATAAGGAAGGAATGACAGGCTGCAAGACAGTGTTTGATGTTGCTCCCGCTTACCTTTCCGATAAGACGGGTGAAGAGTTGAGAAAGAGTATGCTCTAAGGCTATTAATAAAGTCTTTATTGTAAAAGAAATTCAATAGGTGTAAAATCAGACTGTGCATATATTGTACAGTCTTTTTTAATATCGGTCCGACAGGAATTAACGGACCCTCGGCGCAGAACAGCAGCCGAAAAGGAGAACAGATGAAGAACGGGTTTTTTAAAAGCGACAGAGTGGTTGAAAATATTTTTTTTAAATATTTTCTTGTTATTTTGGGAGGTTTTATCTATTCCGTCGGGGTGAACATATTCGTGCGTCCCCTTGGTCTTTACAACGGCGGAGTAGTGGGTCTTGCCCAGCTTATCGCTTACTTTTTTGAAAGGGAGTTGGGAAGGACCACGAATATATATGCTGTGGTTTACGTTCTTTTTAACATCCCTCTTTTGATCCTGGCTTTCAGAGGGATCAACAGGAGATTTTTTATTCGTACCCTTTTGGGGGTAGGAAGTGTGGCTTTCTTCGGTATTATCCTTAAAAGTCCCGAGACTCCCATCATCGAGAATATACTGACTGCATCCCTTATAGGCGGTATGATCACAGGAACAGGTACGGGACTGGTGCTTCTCGCCGGAGGAAGCAGCGGTGGCATGGATATCATCGGAGTATTCCTTTCCAAGAAGAAACCCAATGCATCTGTGGGAAAGGTAAACATTATATTTAATTTGCTGCTCTATACCGCAGTGCTTTTTGTAAACGACCCCGAGATAGTGGTTTATTCCATAATCGTTATGGTGGCATCCTCCATGACCCTTGACCGGATACATTATCAGAACATAGCAGCCAGATGCATGATCTTCACAAAAATGGACGGTCTTGACAAATTGATAATGGAAAAGACCTACCGCGGTGTTACGGAATGGGAAGGAAAAGGCGCTTATACCGGACAGGGTGAGCATATACTGGTTTCCTGCATAAATAAATATGAGGAACGTGAATTTATGGAGATCGTGAATTCCATCGATCCCCACGCTTTCGTTATAATCGACGAAAACATCAAGGTGAAAGGTAACTTCTTAAAGAAGTTATAATAAATTACTTACGAAGGAGGACTTGAATATGCTGATAACTTTTTACGGAGCTGTTAATTCCGTTACGGGATCATGCCACATGATCACCACGGGAACACATAAGATACTGTTGGATTGCGGTATGTATCAGGGCGGTAAGACACTGGAAGCCCAGAACACGGCGGATTTTGAGTTTGTACCCTCGGATGTGGAATGCGTTATCTTGAGTCATGCACATGTGGACCACTGCGGAAGACTTCCTCTTCTTGTAAAGAGGGGCTTTAAGGGTCCCATCTATTGCACGGATGCCACAGCGGATCTTTTGCACATCATGCTTCCGGACTGTGCTTATATTCAGGAAAAGGAAACGGAATGGGCAAACAGAAAGCTCTTGAGAAAGGGTGAAGAACCTGACCTTGAGCCTATGTATGACCAGAATGACGTTAATGAGACCTTAAAGCTGGTAAAGCCTGTGCTTTACGATCAGCAGATAGATATAAATGAAAGCATAAAGATAGTATTTAACGATGCGGGGCACATTCTGGGGTCTGCGATCACTGAGCTCTTTGTTACGGAAGGAGAGAAGACCGTGAAGGTGGTGTTCTCCGGAGATATAGGCTGTACAGACCGTCCTATATTAAGAGACCCCGTTAAGATCAAGAAAGCGGATTATGTGATCATGGAGTCCACCTACGGTGACAGACTTCACGAAAGCAACGAAAAGAGCCTGTCGGAACTTCTGGAGATCATAGAGAAGACCATAAAAAGAGGCGGAGACGTGATCATCCCCTCCTTCGCGGTGGGACGCACACAGGAACTGATATACGAACTCAATGAGTTTTACAATAACAACGAACATTATCATGATTTCTTAAAGGATGTTCACGTTTACATCGACAGTCCCATGGCCATAAGCACCACCATGGTATTCAGAAGGAATGCCCAGAGTTTTGATGAGGAGACCAGAAAGAAGATCCTTGAGGGAGATAATCCTCTGGACTTCCCGAATCTCCATTTTACAAAGACCAGTGCGGAGTCCATGCTCCTAAACACCGATCCTTCCCCCAAGATCATCATTGCGGCCAGCGGAATGTGCGATGCGGGGCGTATATGCCATCATCTTAAACACAATCTTTGGGAAAAGCGTAACAGCATAGTCATTGTCGGCTATCAGGCTGCAGGCACTCTGGGAAGAATGCTGGTGGACGGGGAAAAAGAAGTTTCCGTTCTGGGCGAGAAAGTGGCTGTAAAGGCAGAGATATATAATCTGGAAGGTTTTTCCGGACATGCTGATATGGACGGTCTTCTTGACTGGGTATCCGGCTTTAAGACGCCTCCTACAAATATCTTTCTGGTACACGGAGAAGATGATGCAAAGGACAATCTGGCGGGCCTTATAAAAAATAAATTTAGATTTAACTGCACTCCCATTCATGGAATCACCTCCATTGATACGGATGAGGACGGCAGCGGAATGACCATGGAGGAAGTGGAAGAGGATCTGGTGGACTATGAAAAGGTCTGCGCGGTAAGAGACAAGATCCTGGGCATCCATGAATCCATAGAAAATCTTTTGTACAGTGCGAATCTGGCGGTGGGAGAGAAGATAACCTCTCAAAGACTGGCGGATATAGCCAACATAGTCGCTGAGCTGGAAAAGGGTACCATAAACCTGGGAATGGCTGTGACAGAACAGGGAAGAGTGAATGTGAACCACAGCGGCTTTTCCGACGAGGCCATCGAAAAGATGGCAGCTGAAGCGGCTACGGCAGGTGAGGATGAATTTGATAAGTGATCCGAGATTACGGAACCGGACAGATCATGCCCGGTTCTGTTCTGTTATAAGCAAAATTCGGATTATATTTTATGGTTAAATCACGATTTAATAGCGAGGAAAACACTATGGTTACCGAAAGAACAAGAAAAATACTGGAAATACTTGATAAGCAATACGGAACGGAAATGTATTGCTTCCTGGAATATAATAACGCCTTTGAACTTTTGATAGCCACCATACTTTCGGCTCAATGTACGGATAAAAGAGTGAACCTGGTAACAAGACATCTGTTTAAGCATTACCCGGATGCTTTTGCTCTTTCCAAAGCAGATCTTAGGGAAGTGGAAGAGGAGATCCATGAGGTGGGGTTCTATCACAATAAGGCTGCCAATATCATAAACTGTTCCAAGATGCTGGCAGAAAAGTACAAGGGCGAAGTACCCGAAACCATGGAAGAGCTTACGGCTCTTCCCGGAGTAGGCAGAAAAACCGCCAATGTTATATTGGGGAATGTATATCACATTCCAAGCATCGTTGTGGATACTCATGTGAAAAGGATATCGAAGAGACTGGGCATGACTGAAAATACCGAGCCGGAAAAGATAGAGCATGATCTGGAGAAAGCATTGCCCAAGGATCATTGGATATTGTGGAACCTGCACATCATCACCTTCGGGCGTGAGATCTGCAGTGCCCAGAGACCAAAATGCGAAGAATGCTTTTTGAGGGAATACTGTGCGGAGAAAAAATGAACCTTTGGGGACGGGGTTGGTGGCTCACTTTTTGACACCCGGGGACGGGGTTAGGGGTTCATTTTTCGGCGCAAAGCGCCAAAATGAACCCCTAACCCCGTCCCCGGGTGTCAAAAAGTGAACCTATAACCCCGTCCCCAAAGGCTCAAAAAGTGAACCCATAACCCCGTCCCTGAGGCTCATTTTGAATCCCGCATTAAGCATTTCTTATAAATCCGATTAAAAAAATCTGTTTTACAAAAAATTTAGATTTGCATATAATTCGAGATGAAGGGGAAACATTCCCCTTTAAATATTTCGTAAAAACAAATGTAAAACGGAGGAAAATTTTTATGAAAAAGCTTTTATGCATGATTCTTGTTTGTGCGATGATGCTTTCCGCAGCAGCATGTGGCAGCAAGGATTCCAAATCCGATGTCAAGATCGGTGTTATCCTTCTTCACGACGAAGCATCAACCTACGACTTAAACTTCATCAACGGTATCAATGACGCCGCAAAGAACCTGGGTCTCAAGGATGATCAGGTTGTTATCAGAAGAAACATTGAGGAAGGCAATGCCTGCTATGAAGCAGCAGCTGACCTTGTAGATCAGGGTTGCGACATCGTTTTCGCAGACAGCTTTGGTCATGAAACATATATGCTCAAGGCAGCTAAGGAATTCAAGAATGTTGAGTTCTGCCACGCTACCGGTACAATGGCTCACACAGAGAAGCTTGCAAACTTCCACAACGCATTTGCATCCATCTATGAAGGCCGTTACCTTGCGGGTGTTGCTGCAGGTCTCAAGCTTCAGGAAATGATGAAGGCTAATTCTTCCATCGTTCCCAAGATCGGTTATGTAGGCGCTTTCACATACGCAGAAGTTATTTCCGGTTATACATCCTTCTTCCTCGGCGTTAAGTCCATCGTTCCCGAAGTAACCATGGAAGTTCAGTTCACAGGTTCCTGGTACGATGAGATCGAGGAGAAGAACGCAGCAGCAGCTCTTATCGACAACGGTTGCGTACTTATTTCCCAGCATGCGGATTCCATGGGTGCTCCTTCCATCTGCGAAGAGCGTAAGGTTCCCAACGTTTCCTACAACGGAAGCACAGCAGCAGCTTGCCCCAACACTTTCATCGTTTCTTCAAGAATTAACTGGGCTCCTTACTTCGAGTACATCATCAACCAGAAGATCAAGGGTGAAGCAATTGCCACAGACTGGACAGGTACCATCTCCACTGGTTCCGTAGTTCTTACAGATGTTAACACAAAGGCTGCAGCAGCTGATACACAGAAGAAGATCGACGAAGTTAAGGCAAATCTTCTTAACGGTTCCGTAAAGGTGTTCGATACAAACAACTTCACCGTAAAGGGCGCTAAGCTTACCGACTACCTTGCAGACGTTGATACAGACGATGCATTCACACCTGACACAAACGTTATCAAGAATGGCTACTTCAGCGAGTCTGAGTTCCGTTCCGCTCCTTACTTTGACGCTCAGATCGATGGTATCACTCTTCTCAACGCTAAGTATTGATCATTCTTCCAAAAAGAATACCTTAATCCGGCGGAGTCATTTTGGACTCCGCCCTTTTCTTTCAATTGACTTTTAACCCCATGCGAATTATACTGAATTAGTTGTGAAATGAATAACCCGGCGGAGGTAACTCAACTTGAAAAAAGAGCTTGCTCTCGAATTAAAGCACATCACAAAAACATTCGGAAACGTAGTGGCCAATCACGACGTTTCTCTTGATGTTTATAAGGGTGAGATCCTGGCTATTCTCGGCGAGAACGGCTGCGGAAAGACTACCCTGATGAACATGATCTCAGGCATATATTTCCCCGACGAGGGAGAGATCTTCGTAGACGGAGAGCCTGTCATCATCCGTTCCCCCAAGGATGCATTCCGTTATAAGATAGGAATGGTCCACCAGCACTTTAAACTGGTAGACATCTTCACCGCAGGCGAGAACATCGTTCTGGGCGATTCCGAAAAGAAGCGCTTCAATCTGAGCGACGTTAACAACCGTGTGGCGGAGATCACCGAGCGCTACGGTTTTACCGTGGATCCCAAAAAGAAAATATATGAAATGTCCGTTTCGGAAAAGCAGACCGTTGAGATCATCAAGGTCCTTTATCGTAACGCGGACATACTTATTCTCGACGAGCCCACGGCCGTTCTAACTCCCCAGGAGACCAGAAATCTTTTCGAGGTCTTAAGGAACATGCGCGCCGACGGCAAATCCATCATAATCATCACCCACAAGCTTCACGAGGTTCTTGAGATCTCCGACCGTGTGGCCGTCCTTCGTAAGGGCGAGCACATCGCCACCGTGGATACCAAGGATGCTACGGAAAGCTCCCTTACCGAGATGATGGTAGGTCAAAAAATATCTCTTAATATAGAAAGAACAGAACCCAAGAACTCGGTTGTCCGCCTTAAGGTGGAAGGTCTTTCCGCCACGGACGACGAAGGCCTTAAAGTCCTTGACAACATCTCCTTCGAAGCAAGAAGCGGCGAGATCCTGGGTATAGCAGGCATAGCCGGAAGCGGCCAGCGTGAACTTCTGGAAGCCATAGCAGGTCTCTATCCCCTTAACGAAGGCGATATCATTTACAATAACCCCAAGACCGGTGATACCGTGGATCTAAGGAACAAGACTCCGCTCCAGATCAGAAACCTGGGCGTACGTCTTTCCTTCGTTCCCGAAGATCGTCTGGGCATGGGTCTGGTAGGAAACATGAACATCACGGATAACATGATGCTCCGTTCCTACAGAAGAGGAAAGTCCATGTTCGTGGACCGCGCAAGGCCCAAAGCTCTTGCCTCCGAGATCATCGAAAGCCTTCAGGTGAACACTCCCGGCGTCAGCACCGAAGTCAGGAAGCTGTCCGGCGGTAACGTTCAAAAGGTGCTTGTAGGCCGTGAGATCGCAGCGGCTCCTACCGTACTCATGGTAGCCTATCCCGTCCGCGGTCTGGATATCAACTCTTCCTACACCATATACAATCTTCTGAACAAGCAGAAAGAAAGCGGCGTTTCCGTAATCTTCGTAGGTGAAGACCTGGACGTGCTCCTGGAGCTCTGCGACCGTATAGTGGTCATAAATTCCGGCCGCATTACAGGCATATGTGACGGCCGCACAGTTACCAAGGAAGAGGTAGGTCTGCTTATGACCAAATCCCATGAAGAAGAAAGAGAGGTCAAGTCCAATGAGTAAAGCACATATCGAAAAAGAACCTCTCTTCCATATAACCAAGCGGGACGATATGCCCATACTCAACAAGGCTGCAGTCCGCGTCATCGCAGTCGTGCTGGCGTTGATGATATGTATGCTTTTATCATACATCCTTATCGGCATCAACCCCATCAAAATGCTGAGTTCCATGATCTCCGGCTCCTTCGGCTCCAAGAGAAGGATCTGGAAATTCCTTAAGGACCTGGCAGTGCTCCTTTGCATTTCCCTGGCAGTGACCCCCGCCTTCAGAATGAAGTTCTGGAACATCGGTGCGGAAGGTCAGGCGCTGATCGGAGCCCTTGCTTCCGTAGCCTGCATAATCAATCTCGGCGGCAAGATCCCCAACGCACTTCTCCTTGTGATCATGTTTGTTTCATCCGTGGTCATCGGCGCTGTCTGGGGCGTTATCCCCGCTGTATGCAAGGCTCTCTGGAACACCAACGAGACCCTGTTCACATTGATGATGAACTATATAGCCACGTTTATCGTTTCCTACTTCCTGATGATCTGGACCCCCAGCGGAAGCTCCAGTCTCGGAATGCTGTCCCACGGCTATCTTCCCAAGGTAGGGCATGAGTACTTCCTTTTGATCCTTGTGGTCGCTATCCTTACCGTGGGCTTATATGTTTACCTGAATTACTCAAAGCACGGTTATGAGATCTCGGTCGTAGGTGAAAGCCAAAAGACAGCTCTCTACATCGGCATCAACGTAAAGAAGGTCATAATCCGCACCATGACCATATCCGGTGCTCTTTGCGGACTGGCAGGTTTCCTCATCGTTTCCGCACTGGATCACTCGGTAACCACCGCCACCATCGGAGGACAGGGCTTCACAGCCATCATGGTAAGCTGGCTGGCCAAGTTCAATCCCATATCCATGGCTCTCACCTCCTTCCTCATCACTTTCCTGGATCAGGGTGCGTCACAGATCTCCACGGACTTTAACATTGACTCGGCCTTCCCTTCGGTCATCGTGGGCATCATCATCTTCTTTATCATAGGTTGCGAATTCTTCATTTATTATAAGATCAATTTCCGCCATAAGGCAGCAAAGGAGGCAAAGTAATGAGCATAGTAAACTATCTTCTCTCCTCCTTTTCCATCGGAATAATCTTCCTTTTGGGCGCTACCGGCGAGATCATCACCGAAAAGGTGGGCCACCTGAACCTGGGTATCCCGGGCGTAATGAGCGTGGGGGCAGCCGGCGGCTGTGTGGCTTTGCAGCTCATGTACGGCCACAACCTTCCGGGCTTTTTGATCGTTTTGATCGCCCTTATCGCCTGCTTTGTAAGTGCAGGGCTCATGGGAGTGATCTACAGTTTCCTTACGGTTTCACTCCATTCCAACCAGAATGTTACAGGTCTTGCTCTCACCACCTTCGGCGTGGGCATCACCAAATTTATAATGTCAAGGCTTACAAGGATCGGAGCCCACGAGTATCTCTATGCACTGGAGTACTTCCGCGCTCCCTTCGCTAATCTGACCAACTCCCTTAAGTATTGCGGAGTTATGACATTTATCGCCCTCATCACCGCGATCCTGGTTTCCTACTTCCTCTATCGCACGAAAACAGGTCTCAACCTTCGTGCCATCGGAGAAAGCGCCGCCACCGCAGATGCTGTGGGCATAAACGTTACAGCTTACAAATATCTGGCAACGATCATCGGATCGGGCATAGCCGGTCTCGGCGGTCTGTACTACATCATGGACTACGCAGGTTCCCAGGAAGCTTACCTTTCCATTGAGGCCCTCGGATGGCTCTCCGTGGCTCTGGTCATCTTCTCCCTTTGGAAGCCTCACATCTGTATCGCAGGTTCCTTCGTGTTCGGACTTTTGTATATCGCCAATGCATATGCCTCCAGTATCCTGGGCATACAGCTTCCCATGGCGATGACTCCTCTGATCAAGCTCCTGCCCTACGTTTTCACCATCGTGGTGCTGATCCTGACCAGTATCAGAAAGAAGAGAGAAAACCAGCCTCCCGCAGGCCTGGGAATCACTTACTTCAGAGAAGAAAGATAAAAAAAACTCTTTACACTGTTCAACCGGTGTAAAGAGTTTTTTGTTTGCTTTTATTTTTGAAATATCTGATGATGAGGTCAATGACCGTTATCGCAAGCCCCATGGCAAGTGCGCCGGAAGCATCGATCAGCACATCCGTCGCCTGACAGGCTCTGCCTGCCACAAAAAGCTGGTGGATCTCATCGGAAGCTGCCAATATCACGGTGATCAAAAAGCTCAGGCAAAGCCGCGTAAGCAAAGGAAGGTGACCTTCTTTTTTACGGGTAAAGACCGTTACGGGGAGAAATACCGCCAGCATTAAAAGCCCGTGCTCTCCTGCGTGACCCATCTTTCGGATAACGGTTTCAAGGTTTTCAAGGAAGATAAGAGACTCCTCTTCGCTCCTTCCGTTACCGAAGAAACGGTAAAGGAACCTTGCCACCTTCTCGGTGATTCCTCCGCTTAATGCCCCGGATTCGTTACCGTCCTGACTTGAAAAAAAGAAGACCATGGCTTCCGTGAGAAGGGCAGGGATAATCGATGCAATTTTCTTAAAAAGGTTATTTTTCATGTTTCACATTATACTTTAGACCGGCCTAAAAAGCGAGAGTTTTTGTAACCTTTGCCTATTGAAATTTCCATTTTGTATATATATAATGATGTTTAATATTTAACACAGCAAGGAGAATCGGCTATGGAAAACAATATGGGCCATATGCTTAAGCTCATGGGCGCATGGAACAGGTTCAAGTCAAACCATCCAAAGTTTCCCGCCTTCATGAAAGCGGTTCAAAAGCGCGGTTTCAAGGAAAACATGGTCATTGAGGTGATCATTACCGAACCTGACGGCGAAAAGATCGAAACAAGCCTTAAGATCACCCAGAGCGATCTTGAGCTTCTGGCGGAACTTAAAAATATGAATCCAAACACATAATCTTTAGGAGAAAACTATGCATATAACACTGACAGGCAATCTGGGAAGCGGAAAATCCACTCTCAGCAAGATCTTTGAGAAAGAATACGGCTACGAGATCTATTCCACCGGAAAAGTGATCAGAGAACTGGCGGAGGAACGGGGTATCACCGTTCTGGAAATGAACAAGCTCATGTCCGAAGATTCTAAATATGACCACATGATCGACGATCGTTCGGCTCAGATCTCCAGGGAAAGACAGGCAGATAACATCTTTTTTGATTCGCGTCTGGCCTGGCATTTTGTAGGAAAAGCCTTCCGCGTATTCCTTTCGGTAGCTCTGGACACTGCTGTTTCCCGTATCATGGGTGACAATCGCGGAAATGTGGAAAAATACTCCTCTCCCGAAGACTGCAAGGCTCAGCTTAAAGCCAGAGTAGCCGAGGAAGAAAAGCGTTACAAAGAGATCTATGACATCGACTATTTTAACTATACCAATTACAACCTGGTACTGGATTCCACGATCTGTACTCCGGATGTGCTGTCAAAGATCCTCTATGACGAGGCTGTGGCCTATTACAAGGCAATGGATGAGGGAAGGACCTACACCCGTCTCATCATTTCCAAAGAGCGCGGCCTGGATGATTTTAAGAAAGAAGCAGCCGCTGCCACACCTGAACTTAAGACTCTTCACGGTCATGAGTTCTATGTGATAACACTGTGATCCCTGTATATGATAACAGCCCTGATCCGGTCAGATGAGAGCATAAAACAAAGGACGTTACACTTAAAATGTAACGTCCTTATTTATTGTATTTTTCAGGTTAGCCTATATCCGACTGCGTTATTTTAGACACCGTATACCAGCCAGATGTAGATGTATGCGGGTATGATGGCTGCCAAAGTGAAGGGTATTCCTATCTTAAAGAAATCGGAGTTTTTCACGTCACAGCCTTCCCTGCGGAGAATACCTATGCCTGTTATATTAGCCGAAGCACCGATGGGGGTAAGATTACCGCCCAGGGTAGCTCCGGAAAGAAGTCCGAAGTAAAGAGGTGTGGGGTCGATGCCCAGCTTCAGGGAAAGTCCCTGGATAACCGGAAGCATGGTGGCAACGAAGGGGATGTTGTCCACGAAAGCCGAAAAGAGCACGCTGCCCCAAACGATGATGGTGTAGATCAGGAAAACGTTGCTGCCGCCGGCCTTGGCCATGAGGCCTGCAACCCAGTCGATAACGCCCATCTGCCTGATACCGCCGATCACAAGGAAGAGGCCGATAAGAAGACCTATGGTCTGGAAGTCGATCTCCTTAAAAGCATTTACGATGACTTCCTTCGCTTCGCCCTTACGCTTAAAGTAGGTGTAAACCAGACCGATCACAAACATGGTGCAGCAGATAAGGCCGTTCGTGATGCCGGGTGTGTTGGGAATGAAGGACGCAATGATGAGAAGTACTATGGCTCCGCCCAAAAGGTAGGTGGGAACCATGTCCTTGACCGGAGTCCTTTCCTCGTGAGGCACCTTTGCCGTTTCTTTTCTGAACATTACCAGAAGGATCAGTGCGGAAAGCACGGCACCAAGCTCAACAGCCCAGAAAATGGAGAACTTGCCCTCATAAAAGAAGAAATCCATGAAACTCATTTCCGCATAGGATCCCAGCATGATGGCTGTGGAGTCGCCCACCAGTGTAGCCGCGCCCTGAAGGTTTGAGGAAACCGCGATGGCGATGATGACGGGGATGGGATTGATCTTGATCTTCTTACAGATCATGAGGGCTACGGGAGCGATCATGAGCACTGTGGAAACGTTATCAACAAAAGCCGAAATGACGCCTGCGAAAAGTGCCAGACTTACGATGGCCCATTTTACATTGGGCACTTTTTCAAGAATGATGTCTGCCAGAAGATCGGGCATCCTGCTCTCGGAGAACAGTGCAACCAGTCCCATGGTACCGGCGATCATCATGAGGACGTTAAAGTCCAGAGCCGGGAAGATCTCGCTTAAAGGAAGCATCCCCGAAACAATGAAGATAAGAGCCGATCCCATTGCGATGAAAGGTCTGTACTTGTCAAATACGATCATCGCCACATAGGTGATCACAAAAAGAATAATCGCAAAAACCATTTATGGTTCCTCCTAAAAAAGATTGTATTGTAAGCCACATCTCCGTGGCTTTTTAAGATATAAGAAAAGACCCGTGACAGCCCATTAGGTCTGTACGAGTCTCGTTGTTTAAGATAAGCCAGGTCGTTTATCTGACCGGGTCTGTTGACTTATCGCGCTGTGTGAGCGCCACTACTCCCTCTCAGGTATTTTCTTTATTCTCATCCGCTGTATTCACAGTGTCTTGACTATTTTACCAATCAAGGCTTGTCAAGTCAATGATCATATCCTAAAGTGTTGTGAAAAGATATGCCTTATTTAAGGATCAGTGCCTCATAAGGTTTCATAAGGTCCTTCATTTCCTCCGTGTCCTTTCGGTCATAGTTGGAAACAAGGACACTGCCGGCGATCTCGGGCATTTTCTCGCTGTAGCCGTTCATGTTGAGGATCACCGTCAGCTTTTCGCTGCCACTCTTTCTCTCAAAGGCATATATTCCCTTTTTGCCTTCCAGCCGTCTGTAATCACCGAACTGCAGGGCTTCGCTCTGCTTACGGAGAGTGATCATATTTTTATAAAAGGCAATGACGCCGTTTTCATCCTTTTCATCGTCCTCAACGTTGATCCACTCGTGGTTACCGTTGATCTTTAGCCAGGGCATTCCATCGGTAAAGCCCGCACCCACCGAATGATCCCACTGCATGGGAGTTCTTGCATTATCCCTAGTGGTCTTCTTGATCATCTTCTTGATCACGCCCCGAGGAACGAGAAGCTTTTTAAGGATCTTGGCCACATTTTTGCTTTCAATATCTTCGATCTCGGACATGCGGTCAAAGTCGCCGTTGGTCATGCCGATCTCCTCACCCTGGTAAATGTAGGGCGTGCCTCTTAAGGCAAGGTTCAGAACGCAGAGCATCTTGGCGCTTTCTTTACGAAGGTCTTCAGCATCTCCGAAACGGCTGACGGATCTGGGCTGGTCATGATTTTCCAGGTAGTTGGCGGTCCACTCGCAGCCGGTCTGCCATTTATCCAAAGCAGCTATCAGTCTCTCGGGAGAATAGCGGCGCTTGAACCACTTAACTCCTCGCTGATCGCACTCCATATGCTCGAAACCAAAGACCATGTTGAGTTCCTTACGGTCCTCGCCCATAAGGAGGTTGGCAGCGTCCGGATCCACCATTACGGTTTCACCCACGGTAAAAGCATCGTACTTTGAGAGTACATCCTTCTGCAGGCGCTTCAAGATCTCGTGGCAGCCATCGGTGCTCAGGTAATGCTCAAGACCGGTAAGTACAAGCCTTCTCTTGCCATTTTCAAGAGAATTTTTGTATATGACATTAATGACATCGCATCTGAAGCCGGCAATACCTTTGTCCAGCCAAAAACGCATGATGTCGCAGATCTCATTGTAAACATCGGGATTTTTCCAGTTAAGGTCGGGCTGCTTTTTGGAAAAAAGATGGAGATAGTACATGTCCTCTCCCGGCACCTTTTCCCAGGTTCTTCCTCCGAAGAAAGAACCCCAGTTGTTCCTTTTCTCTCTGAAATAATAATAATCCCTGTATTTCTTGTCGCCTGCAAGAGCCTTCTTAAACCACTCATGTTCATCAGAGGTGTGATTGATCACAAGATCCATTATGATCTTAATGTCTCTCGCCTTTGCCTCACTCATCAGACGATCAAAGTCTTCCATTGTACCAAAGTCCGGATGGATGGCTTTGTAATCCGAAATATCGTAACCGTTATCAAAATTCGGACTTGCGTAAACAGGACTGAGCCAGATGCAGTCCACGCCCAGGCCCTTTAAATAGTCCAGTTTTTCTATAATGCCCGGAATATCTCCGATTCCGTCTCCGTCAGTGTCCTTGTAGGACCTTGGATATATCTGATATATGATCGCGTTGCGCCACCATTCTTTGCTCATAGGCTTTCCTCATTTCATTAACCAAAGAAATTTTTCAGACCCGTGATCGCCTTAGCCTTTTCCCCTATATCTTTCTTGTTGCCTTTCAAATAAAATTCCAGAGCAGCGATCTCTTCCTCTGAGAATCCGTTACTCTTTCTGATGGTGACATCCGGCAGTATTGCCTCCGCAAAATCCTTGCCGCGCTCAAAACGTACTGCCACTACAGGCTTTCCGTCTTTAGCAACCACAGAACTGTAAGTCATCTTCATTTCTTCGGAAGAATTATCCATCGCGTCTCCTTTCATTCCTCTATGGTTTTTTCCCCCACCACATAGGAATAAATGAGTCCAATCACAATACCCACAACAAAACCGCCGGCATGGCTGAAGATGTCCACACCCGATTCTGTCAGGGCATCAGTTATACACAATGCCACAAATAATATTATCCTGATCATAGGTATCCTGAACATCTGTTTTCTTAATGAAAGGATGATCAGCATGCCCACAAGTCCGAAAACCGCACCCGATGCGCCTACGGAAATGTACTCCTTTTGAAGCACATAGCCTCCCAGAGTACAGCCCAGGATCTCTCCCAATACACCGCAAAGGAGGTAAAAGATCAGGAATCTCTTGGCCCCCATTTTTTCTTCCAGATACATGCCCGCACCGTAAAGCGCGATCATGTTACTGCCCAGATGGGCCAGAGACGCATGAGTAAACATAGCAGTAAAGAGTCTGTAAACCTCCTTGTCCACCAGCTTATCCCAGTTGATACCCAACAGACTCCATGCATCATATTTAAAAAAATGTGTTTGCAAAACAAAAAGAACAACATTAATTATTACAATCGCAAGGGTCACCTTGGGTAACTCGCAAGGGTTGTAATACTTCTGATATCTCTTATTCTCTTCCATTTATCTGACCTCTTTGTAGACCAGATTTCTGATCTTCCTTGTAAGATTCCATGTACCGGCATTTATTTTTTGCATACCGATAAGAATAGTAAGCTTGTTTTTGGGGTCATTTGAAAAATAAGCACCCAGCCAGCCGTCCCAGCCATACTCGCCCACTTCACCGTAGGTCAGGCATCTGGAAGAATCCCTCAATACTCTCAGGAGATTTCCGTAGGTATAACCGGTAAGACCATCCCATGTATCAAGGCCCTTTTGCTGCCAGGGCGCAATGCTTCCGTTGGTCATAAACTTGACTGCCTTTTCGGAAAGCAGTCTTTTGCCGTTAAATTCTCCGTTATTCATAAGCATTTCAGCGAAATGCGAATAATCATCCAAAGTGGAAAACAGACCTGCTCCGCCGGACTCAAAGGCCGGTCTGTGATCTGCCTTATAATTGATGCCCAGGTGATCCGTTTCCGTGAACTTCACCTGTCCGTTCACCGAGTCATATACATCCGCAACCCTGTTCCTTTTTTCCTCCGGAACCCAAAAGTCCGTGTCGACCATGCCCAGGGGTTCAAAAAATTCCTTCTTAAGGAAGTCGCCGAAACGAACTCCGGATACAACCTCCACAACAGCGCCCAAAATATCCGCACTTGTACCGTACTTAAAAATCTCTCCGGGCTGGAAATCAAAATCCAGCTTCCCGATCCTCTCGGCAAGCTCCATCGTACTCATCTCGTCTGCAGTTCCCAGCTTTTTGATCAATTCATCAAAAAGAGCAGCGGATTGACATTCAGCCGCTGTGGAATTCCCGGGATAAACCGCTCCCGAAGCCATATTCAATAAATCTCTTAACGTTACCGGCCGATCCGCTTTGACTCTTCCTGCCGGTGTCGCAACATGTGCATCGTAAAATGAAGGAATGAACTTACCTACCGCATCGCCAAGGTCGATCATCCCCCTGTCCATAAGCATAATGACCGCAGCGGAGGTAATGGGCTTGGACATGGAATAGAGCCTCATTATCGTATCTCTCTCAAAAGGTGTCTTCCTCTCGACATTTTTATATCCGCTCTCGGCATAGGCGATCTCTCTTCCGCCTGATATAATAAGGGCATTGCAACCTGCGACTTCGCCTCGCTCCACCGCAATGTCCATAACATTCTTTATTTCATTTTTCATTTATCTAAACCTCGTAGGTACCTTCCAATAAGTCATACGAGGGTATTATAACAAATAAAGGCCTAAAATGCAACTATCGTACATTTTTCCTTAAATTAAGGTTTAATTATTCTCCTCCATGAATTCGTAATATTCTTCTTCCGTTGCAAAAAGCTCGTATCTTCCGTTCACATATCCCATATATCCGCTCTCGATCGCATATCCCTTCATGGTGTTCTCCTTTCATGTGTGCTTCCCTCTTTGTTGTCTTAATGATACACCACCCCATGGGGAAATTTCTCCCCACAAATGAACCCCGGGGACGGGGTTAGGGGTTCATTTTTGTGACCCTACAGAGGGTTTTTGCATCTAGAGTCAAAGCAATGCTTTACGGAAGCGTTTTTGTCTTAAGACTTTTTGGCCCAACGTAAGATTTTGGCCGCCTGAGTCAACAAAATGAACCGCTAACCCCGTCCCCGGGTGTCATTTTTGTGGCCCAACATAAGATTTTGGCCATCTGAGTCAACAAAATGAACCGCTAACCCCGTCCCCAAAGGTTCCCCAAAGGTTCAAAAAAATGGCGCCGCAGTTACTTACCGTGGCACCATTTGAGAGGATCAAACATGAAACACTGTGATATAAGCTTTATTATTTAAATACCCGGAACCAGCATACCTCCGCCTATCTTGAAGCACATGATCCCCAAAGGTATAAGGATGATCGTGCAACAAAGCAATGTTCCTACGATAAAGAAGAACAGGGACAGAGGCAATTTTATGCATAACCAGAATATGAAAGCGAACAACGCGCCTGAAAAACAAAAGCCAAGAAAAAGCAGCAGGCATATAGCCGCCATAGCACCTAAAAATCCGAATAACATTTTTTCTCCCTCCTCGAACCTTTCGTTCGATGTCTATGGCTGCATTATAGCCCATCTATCGCCTCGGATAAACAGCTGTTTTGCAGAAATAGGAGGGTGTATTTCTTCAAAATGAACCACTAACCCCGTCCCCATGGTTCACTTTTTGTTTATTATTTAACAATTTCTTCTTGACAGCTGAGTTAGCCTATGCTAATTTAATAATCGAATTATCGATAATCCAATTTTCAGAAAGGGGAATATCATGGCAATATCTGATAAAAGCATTGATCCGAGGCTTCTTGCGGCTGCGGAGGATGAGTTTTTGAAGCAGGGCTTTCTTAAAGCCGAGCTTAAAAACATCTGCGAAAACGCGGGGATAACCACCGGCGCGGTGTACAAGAGGTACAAGGGGAAGGAAGACCTGTTTTGCGGGGTTGTGGATGAGGTTGTGACAAAACTCACGGACTTTTTGGCCAATAGATCCGTGACGGATTTCTCAGCCTTAAGCGACGAAGAGATATATGCCTCATGGATTATGACTTACGAAAATATGGTCCCACTGTTTGAGATGCTGTGCGCCAGCAGAAACAAATTTAAGTTGCTGATAAGTAAAGCTGCGGGTACCAGATACGAGAATTTCAGTCACGACTTCGTTCTGGGAATGAGCTTTGCCTATGACAAGTTTTACGCGGAAGCAAAGAAGCGCGGCATAGCCCGGGCGGATCTGACCACGCTTGAATTCCACATGCTTATATCCTCCTTCTGGACAGGCATCTGCGAACCTTTTATCCACGACATGTCCCTTGAGGATATCAAGGAATATTGTAAAGTGATCTGCAGGTTTTACAGATGGGACGACGCAATCATGCTTAAGAAAAATGAGGTTAAGTAAACAATGTTTAAAAAGATCAAGCCCTATATGGGCGAGAACATTCGTTACACCTACATGGCGATGGTGGTAATGTTTTTGGGCCTTATAGCCTCCACCATACCTTTTTTTATGGTGTACCGCCTTATAAAGCCTCTCCTTGACGGTGAAAAGATCGATGTGCAATACATTACGGTGCACATTGTGATCATTGCTGTCTGCGAGATCGCTTACGCGTATTTGTATGTGCTGGGTTTGAAATACTCACACAAATGCGCCTACAGAACCTTAAAGAATATCCGTATATCCCTGCAGAGAAAGCTGGAAAAACAGTCTCTCGGGGAAATACAGGACATGGGGAACGGTAAGATCAAAAAGTTATTTACGGATGACATAGAACAGGTGGAGCTTTTGCTGGCTCACGCCATTCCCGAGGGACTTTCAAACCTGGGCATGGCCCTTATCTCACTTATATTCATGTTCATCGCGGACTGGAGACTGGCCCTTCTTTCCCTCTGCTCTCTTCCTCTGGGCATTTTCGCCATGGGGATGATGTTCAAGCGTGGCATGGAAAGAATGAACGCCTACTACAGCGCGGCAGCAAAGATGAACGCCACCATCATCGAGTATGTGAACGGAATGGAAGTCGTGAAGGTTTTCGGCCGCGAGGGGGAGTCCTACAAACGTTTCGAAACCGATATCAAGAACTACAGGGATTTCACTCTCGCCTGGTACAAGGTCTGCTGGCCCTGGATGGCTCTTTACAGCGCCCTTATCCCCTGTGTTGCCCTGGTGATGCTTCCCGTGGGCACATTGATGGTGATAAGCGGCAGCGCCACCCTGTCCGCCCTTGTTCTGGTCTTCTGTCTCTCTCTTTCCATCGGAGCCCCGCTTTTAAAGGCCCTGTCCTTTATGGGCAAGTTCCCTCAGCTTAACTACAGGATCGACGAGATTGAAAAGGCCATGGACAACACCCCTTTAAAGACCGGATCCAAGGCCTTCAACGGCACTTCCCACGACGTAAGGTTCGAGAATGTCCGCTTTGCATATAAAGACTCGGAGGTTATCCACGGTCTCTCTCTGGAGCTTAAGGAAGGCACCCTCACAGCGCTGGTGGGCGAGTCCGGAAGCGGAAAATCCACTCTGGCAAAGCTTCTGGTGCACTACTACGATCTGAACGAAGGCCGCATCACGATCGGCGGTCAGGACATTACCGAAATGAGCATAGAAACACTCAACGATAACATTTCTTATGTCTCCCAGGAACAGTTTTTGTTTAACACCAGCCTTTATGAAAACATCCTCATTGGAAAGCCTGATGCTACCCGTGAAGAAGTGATGGCGGCAGCAGACAAGGCTCAATGTTCGGAATTTTTGGCCCGCTTCCCCAAGGGAATAGACACCATGGCGGGAGACGGCGGAAAGATGCTCTCCGGCGGAGAAAGGCAGCGTATATCCCTGGCGAGAGCCATCCTTAAGAATGCCCCCATCATAGTACTGGATGAAGCCACCGCTTTCATAGATCCCGAGAACGAAGAAAAGATGAATGCGGCCATCGGCGAGATCATCAAAGGAAAGACCGTTGTGGTCATCGCTCATCGACTTCAGACCATTGTTAATGCCGATAAGATCTGCGTAATGAAAGAAGGTTCCGTCATCGCGGAAGGTACTCACAGGGAACTGCTCGACTCCGACAAGGTTTATAAGAATTTATGGGAAAACAGCGAAGCAAGCAGAGGCTGGACCATAGGAAATGAGGTGGGCGCATGATAGGACTTATCGGACGTATTCTGGGTATAACCGGAAAATATAAGGGAAGGGTCTACGGTGCATTTGCCCTGTTCTTTATAAAGGGAATGCTGCAAAAGCTGCCCATCGTGCTTACCTACTTTATAGTAAGTGTATTTTTGGAAGGCACCATCACCAAAAAGATCTGCCTGACCACCGCCATCCTTCTGGTGGCGGGAGTTGCATTGCAGGCGGTTTTCCAGCATATGGCGGACAGACTGCAAAGCGGTGCCGGCTATATGATATTTGCTGACATGAGAATGAAACTGGGTGACCATCTTCGTCATCTTCCGATGGGATACTTTACTGAAGGAAATATCGGAAAGATAAGTTCAGTGCTTTCCACAGACATGGTATTTATCGAAGAAAACTGCATGATGGTCATCGCCGAACTCATGAGCCACATCTTTTCACAGATCATCATGATAATCTTTATGTTCTTCTTTGACGTGAGACTTGGCTTAATATCCATTCTTGTCACATGCCTCATGCTCCTTCTGGGACTTGCCATGAAGAAGAACACTCTGTATCATTCCGCCGAAAGACAGGCGGTTACGGAAGAACAAACTTCCGCGGTTTTGGACTTTACCGAAGGAATAGGCCTTATAAAGACCTACAATCTTATGGGAGACAAGTCAAAGGAACTGACTGATAGTTTTGAAAAGAACTGCGAGACCAATCTTAAATTTGAATATGATCACGCCCCCTGGCAGATGGGAATTAATCTCATTTACGGCCTGGGTACCGTGCTGATCCTTGCGGTCGCATCCTGCTTATACTTCACAGACGTCATCCCTCTTACCTATTATATAGGAATGATGCTCTGCCTTTTCGACCTTTTCATGCCCATCAGGGCATTCTACGGTCAGATCGCCCGTCTTACGGTAATGAACGCCTGCATGGACAGGATCGAGGCTTTGTTTGCTGAAAAGGAAATGGATAATTCCGGAACAGCTGTCTTAAAGAATAATTCCTCACCGGTGATCGAATACAAGGACGTCACGTTTGCATATGCCCAAAAGGATATTTTAAAGAATGTATCTTTTAAGGCGAACAAGAATGAAATGGTGGCTCTGGTAGGCCCTTCCGGCGGCGGAAAATCCACTATCGCTAGCCTCATGGCAAGATTCTGGGACGTTAAGAGCGGTCAGATCCTGCTGCAGGGCACGGACATCAGGGAACTTCCTCTTGCCACATTGATGGAGAAGATCAGCATGGTATTCCAGAGAGTTTACCTTTTCCAGGATACGGTTTACAACAACATCGCCCTGGGTAAACCCGAAGCTACCCGTGAGGAAGTGATGGAGGCTGCCAAAAAAGCCAGATGCTATGACTTCATCATGGAACTGCCCAACGGCTTTGAAACCGTGATCGGAGAAGGCGGTGCAAGTCTTTCCGGCGGTCAGGCTCAGAGACTTTCCATTGCAAGATGTATCTTAAAGGATTCTCCCATCGTCATCCTTGACGAAGCTACCGCAAGCGTGGATGCGGACAATGAAAGATATATTCAACAGGCCATTTCAGAGCTTTGTAAGGGAAAGACTCTGCTGGTCATTGCCCACAGGCTCAACACCATCGCCGACGCAGACAGGATCCTTGTCATAAGCGAAGGCCGGATCGCAGAATCCGGAAACCACAAGGAACTAATGGAAAAGCAGGGTATCTACTGCAACATGGTCAATAAGAGAAACACCTGCAACAGCTGGTCAAATAAATAAATTATGGAGAAACAATATGAAAAAGAGTTTTGATGTTAAAGATCTTATAACAGTGGGTGTATTTACCGCCCTTTACTTTGTTGTTGCTTTTGCTGCGGGGTGCCTGGGCTTCATTCCCATCTTCATGGTCTTCATGCCCCTGATCGCACCCATTTTTGCAGGCATACCGCTCATGCTCTACTTCTCAAAGATAAAGCATTTCGGAATGATCACCATCTCTTCCCTGATCATTGCCATCCTGTTCTTTATAACAGGTCATCCCTATCCCATTTTCTTCTTCTGCATCGGCGCAGGCCTCCTCACCGAATTTGTCTTAAGATACGGCAAATACGAGAGCATCAAGTGCTGCGTCATTGGTTCCTCCACCTTCAGCCTCTGGATTTTGGGCATGCTCATCGCTTTCTTCTTCGGCTTCCGTGAAGATTATCTGAACAGCCTTGTAAGCGGTTACGGTCAGGCATATGTTGACGCGATAGAGTCATACACTCCTACCTGGGTGTTCTTCTCCATGATCGCCATGTGCCTTGTGGGCGGACTTATCGGAGGCCTCCTTGGCGCAAAGGTGTTAAAGAAACATTTCCGTAAGGCCGGTATGGCATAATGGGACCGTCGTTTTCGGGAACAGCCAATAATACCCTACTGACCCTTGATCCCCGGACCAAATTTGCCCTGCTCATCACTGTATCTCTGGTAATGATGAGCGGGAATCCGGAGGGTATCGCCTTTATCATGCGGTCCGTCTGTGCGACTGTGTCCTTCCTGCTACTGCTTTCAGTAAAAAAGGTAAGGGTCGCGATAATATATGCCCTGGTGCTTGGTTTTGCCATTTATTGCGAAGGCTACATCATCCCGGGACTTCGGGGCGGGGCAAATCTGGCGGTTATGATCGTGTGCGGCGTGATCACCAGGTTTTCGCCCTGCTACATGATGGGCTACTACACGGTGCAGTCCACCTCCGTCAGCCAGTTTATCACGGCCATGGAGCGGATGCATGTGCCCTATCTGATCACCATTCCGCTGTCGGTGATGTTTCGGTTTTTCCCGACTCTTGCGGAAGAATATGCCAGCATCCACGACGCCATGAAAATGCGGGAGATCAGCCTCCGGAAGGTGGGGCCTTTCACATACATCGAATACATCCTGGTGCCCATAATGATGTCCACGGTGCGGATCTCGGAGGAACTGTCCGCGGCGTCGCTTTCCAAGGGGCTGAGCACCGGGGGCAGGACCCATGTGTGCGAGATCCGGATGAGGATTGGGGATTGGATCTTTGTTGGGGCCTGTCTGGTGGGGCTGGTCATATTTTATGTTTCTTAAGGAGAAATAATGATTGAATTTAAAAATGTCTCGTTTTCCTACAGCACAGTGGATCCGGAGGGAAAAAACCTGGCTGTGGCGGGGCTTACGGACTTTAACCTTACCATAAAGACCGGGGAGTTTCTGGTGCTCACAGGGAGCTCCGGCTGCGGGAAGACCACGGTGACCAGACTCATCAACGGCCTTATCCCCCACTATTACAAGGGAGAACTTAGTGGCAGCGTCACCATGGAGGGGGAAAGCGTTTCTGACAAGCCAATATATGCCATCGCAAGGCAAGTGGGGAGTGTGTTTCAAAATCCCAGGTCCCAATTTTTTAACGTAAACACCACGGACGAGATCGCTTTTGCGGCGGAAAACCAAAAGGTGGAGGCCGGGCTGATAAAGGACCGGATCGTGGAAACCGCGGATGAAATGGACATTGAAGGGCTTTTAGATCGCAGCATCTTCGAGCTGTCCGGGGGCGAAAAGCAGATCATCGCCTGCGCGGGGATCAATGTGCTGTCTCCGGACGTGATAGTGTTGGACGAGCCCTCATCAAATCTGGATATTACCGCCATAGAGCGGCTTAAATGTGTGCTGGCAGCCTGGAAAGCTGCCGGCAAGACCATCGTTATTGCAGAGCACAGGCTGTACTTCCTCCGGGAGTTGGCAGATCGTATGCTTATTTTGGAAAACGGGGTTATAAAGAAAGAAATGGGTAAAGAGGAGATCCTCTCGCTCACGTTCAAGGACACATCGGATCTGGGGATCAGGCCCTTGATCCGGCCGGATCTGGGCAGTGGTGTAGGCTCCGATATAAAAGCTGAGAGGAATAACAGTGAGGTAAATACCGGCTTTGGGGGAGACTTTAGGCTTCAAAAGGGCGGAGATCTGATCTTTAAGGATTTTAATTTTTCCTATCCCGACGGGAAACACGGCATCAACATTTCAAAGCTCTCCGTTCCCATAGGAAGCGTCACAGCCATCGTAGGCAGAAACGGCGCGGGAAAGAGCACCTTTGTCAGAAACATCTGCGGCCTTGAAAAGAAATGCAGGGGAACATTGGAGTTTTCCGGCAAAACCCTTAAGGCCAAGGGGCGTCTTCGTAATTGTTATATGGTCATGCAGGATGTGAATCACCAGCTTTTCACAGAAAGCGTCAAGGACGAAGTCCTGTTAAGCATGGAAAACAAAAAGCTTTCCGAAGAAGAAAAGGACCGACTCAGCCTTTCGGTGTTGGAATCCATGGACCTGTCCCAATACGCAGACACTCATCCCATGGCCCTCTCCGGCGGCCAAAAACAGCGTGCCGCCATCGCTGCGGGCGTGGCTTCCGAAAAGCCCATCCTTATCCTGGATGAGCCCACCAGCGGCCTGGACTTCCTCCACATGAAGCAAGTGGCAGCCGAGATCCTGAAACTTAAGGCCCTGGGGAAGACCATCTTCATCGTAACCCACGACCCGGAATTCATCCTCTCCTGCTGCGACAATCTGGTGCATCTGGAGGCAGGGATAGTCACAGAAAACTACCGCCTCGCCTAAAATGACCCCCGGGGACGGGGTTAGGGGTTCATTTTTTGAGCCTTTGGGGACGGGGTTAGGGGTTCATTTTAGTGACCCTACAGAGGGATTTGGCGTCTAGAGTCAACACAATACTTCCCGGAAGCGTTTTTCTCCCGGGACTTTTTGACCCAGTGAGGATTTTTTGCTGCCAGAGTCAACAAAATACTTCCCGGAAGCGTTTTTCTCCCGGGACTTTTTGACCCAGTGAGGATTTTTTGCTGCCAGAGTCAACAAAATGAACCACTAACCCCGTCCCCGGGGGTCATTTTTGTGGCTCTACTGAGGGTTTTAGGGCCCAGAGTCAATATATGCTTGCTTGCAACGTTTTTTTTCTCGATTTTTCGTGACTCTGTGAAGGTTTTCTCTCCATAGAGTCAATATTACCCGTAAAAATGAACCATTGACCCCGTCCCCGGGGGTCAAAAAAATACCAACAAGTAAATTTCCTGTTGGCACTCCAATCAATATCTGATCCTACTTAGTAAGATAAAACAACCTCCTGCCCTCTTTGGTCTCTCCGGGCCAGGAAAAATGTTCGAGGCGCTCTACTGTAAAGTATTTCCCAAGGATCTCGCTCCACTCCTCGTCACTCCTGCTGACAAGTCTCAGCACCCCGTCAACGTAAAGCCTATTGCCGTTTTTCAGATCCAGCCCGCGTTTCTTTGCCGATGCAGGATCTAAATAGTTGTTCATGCCTATGACCACCCGCCCGCCTTTCTTAAGGATCCGGGCGGCGTTTTTCATTATATCCTCCGCCATATCTTCCGGGATCACGTCCAGCACATTCGAACATATCAACCCGTCATATGCCTCATCCTCCACATTCCCGATCCAGGTTTCATCAATGCAGACTGTCTTTATCCTGTCTTCGACGCCGAACATGCGGGCATATAACTTCACGGCCTCCAAAGCATTTTCCGCGGGATCCGCACATATCACCGCCTCACATCCGCTCCTCGCCGCAATTAGCCCGGCCCATCCGTTTCCGCAGCCATAATCCAGCACCTTTTCGCAGTTCCCCAGTGATGTCGCCGCAAAAAAGAGCTTCTCAGAGGGCGTCATCTCCTTAAGTTCTTCATCCCCCCAGGTCTCGTTTCCCGCATTTTCACCGGCTTCCCGGTCTTCCTCCGTCAATCGGAACACATTGTTCCAATGCTCCACCAGTTTTTTATAATCTTCGTTCGTGTTTTTCATATATTTTCCTCACTCCACCAATTCCTTCGTAAAGGCATACAATCTCGCGGCCAGTCCCATATCCTTGGACCTTTTGGATGACCGGGCGATCTTACATTTATAAAAATATTCTCCGGTAACATCCTTCACTGACGGATCCGATGCCAGAAACACCGCTGTCCGCGCCCCTTCCTCAGGCGTCAGGAAAAAGGGCTTGAGCATGCGGGTAACAGTCTTTCCAAACCCGGTATTTCTGTCAACTCCCATATTTGTGGCCACTGCACCGGGATGACAGCAATTCACCGTGATTCCCTTAGCTTTCAGCCTTTTCGCCAGCTCCCTTGTATACAGTACCGTCGCCAGCTTACTCTGCCCGTATGCCTTAAATACATTAAAGCCCCGCTCCAGATTAATATCCTCAAAGTGGATCTTTCCGATCTTATGCGCTCCGGAAGATACATTCACGATCCTCGCCCCGGGTTGCATCCGGTCGATCAACAGCGATGTCAGAAGAAAGTGCCCCACATAGTTCACCCCAAACTGCATCTCCAGTCCCTCTTTGGTCTCCTGCCTGTTCAAAGCAATAAATCCCGCATTGTTTACCAAAATGTCTATCCGGGCATATCTTTCCTCGACTTTCTCCGCAAAATCCCTTATAGAATCATAATCCCCGAGGTCACAGAGGATCAATTCCAGATCTCTCTCCTTCTCTGCCATAAGCGTGTCGAAGGCTTCTTTTCCTCTCTTCTCGCTCCTGCAAAGCATAATAACCCTTGCCCCCATATCGCTAAGCGCCCGCACCGTCGCCATCCCCATTCCGGAATTTGCCCCCGTAACTATGGCTGTTTTTCCATTTAGGTCTCCCATTGACTCCTACCGCCTCTCTTTCTTTTCTAAGGAAAGAGTATATCATTCCCCGCATTCCCCCACAAGAGATTTTTGACACCCGGGGACGGGGTTAGGGGTTCACTTTTTGAGCCTTTGGGGACGGGGTTAGGGGGTCACTTTTTGACCCTTTGGGGACGGGGTTAGAGGTTCATTTTGGCGCTTTGCGCCGAAAAATGAACCCCTAACCCCGTCCCCAAAGGGTCAAAAAGTGAACGCCCCTAACCCCGCCCCCCAAAGGCTCAAAAAGTGAACCCAAAACCCCGTCCCCAAAGGCTCAAAAAGTGAACCCCTAACCCCGTCCCCAAAAGTTCATTTCCCTTGCAACTTTTATTT
>JAEEGK010004649.1_pt1 | contig 33532 bp, 23 predicted proteins | sample 8958771 | NCBI WGS metagenome assembly JAEEGK01 (sample SAMN16246547, study PRJNA631951) | gut metagenome | biome: gut microbiome; feature: rumen; material: SC-attached | host: Bos | place: Iran: Karaj | collected 2018-10 | reverse complement strand
GAATAGTAGTTCGAATGACCTACCAACAGCCAGCCCTTCTGGGTCCACGAGGCTGAGGTCATGAAGTTTTCTGGCATCTTCCCGTTGTAAGAGTTCCATGTCAGGAACTTCCCCGTCTTCGTCTGCAACTTCTGCACGCCACTACCGAGGGTTCCAATCCAGATGTCACCCCACTTGTCTTCTGTCACTGACCACACATTATTATTCAACAAGGCACCGTCGGCGTTCTGGGCCGTGTAGTTCTTCACCCGTCCGTTGGCAATCTGGATAAGACCACCGTTATAAGTACCAAACCACACGGAACCGTCCTTCGCCCCGTGGCTCGCCACCATGATGTCTGATGCGAAGCCGTTACGGGCCTTGTCGTAGGTTTCCATCTCACCCGTCTTGGGCGAGTATTTGATCACGCCCCGGTTGTCGGTTCCGAACCAGTAGTTACCCTGTGTATCCTCCGTGGTGGTGTTGATGTCTCCCAACTCCAGCGTCCTGAAGCCCGAGAGGTTCTCGATATACTGATTCAAACCATTCCGATAGCCCGATATCCATACGTTTCCGCTATGATCGGTCATCAGGTGTCTCACGGTGTTGTCGCTCAGCGAGGTTGCATCGAACTTATTGTTCAGCAACTGCTTCACCTCCTTACTCTTCGGGTCAATCACAAACACGCCCTCATGGTCGGTACCGATCCAGATCCAGCCGCGCTTGTCGGCCATCACATCCCAGATCTGCAACGGATCGGGCAGCGGGGCAATGCCATGCGCCTCGAGGAAGCTGTTCACTGAAGGATACCACTTCTTCGCCTTCTGGTCATACACAAACGCCATCAGGTTCGAGAGCACCCAGTAGTTGCCGTCAGGGTCTACGATGATGTTATAGGCCTCGCTGGTCTTCCCGCCGTGCTCAATCATGTATCTGTCCTTCCATCTCACCTTGCCCGTCTCCGGATCCACGCCGATGAGCTCACCGTCGCTCGATGCCACGAGTAGCATACCGTCCCATTCGGCCATCGACGAGAAATAGAACTCTTTGGGCAGCATGCCGTCCTCATAGCCATACTTGGTCAGCGTGTGTTTCTTTCTGCCGTAAACATTGCAGTAGAGTCCCTCGTCGTAGGTCTTCACCCACATATTCTTATGGGAATCGATATAGAAACGGTCGATACCGCCGACAACACCATATTCCGCCAACTGCTTGGATGGGTTCCTCACCGTGCGCTCGGTGACAGGGTCGAAGAGCGAATAGTTCATGCCCTGCCTCAGCCAGAGTCGTCCGGCAGCGTCCTCGAAGATCTGGTCTACGTAGTTGCTACGCAGTGTCGTCGTATCGTTCGGGTCCGAATAGTAGGTGCGGAATCGGTAGCCGTCATAGCGGTTCAGACCGTAAGAGGTGCCGATCCACACGAATCCCTTCGAATCCTGATAGATGCAATTGATAGTCGAGTTCGACAGACCATCACGCGTATCCAGGCGCCGGAACTTCATATCGGGGATGGAGGTCTCTGCCCCTGCGCAAAGATACGTCAATAGCAATGTCAGGCCTATTAGTCTTTTCATATCATTGTTGGTTTAGTTTCTTTTCACTCTTTTATTTTTCGTCATCGTCCATCAAGACAGCCTCCTCGACATCGTCTTCCTCTGGGGCTTCAGCAATGCTCTCGGTCTCCTCCTGGAGCCTGCGACGGTGTTTTCTCTTCCTTTTGAGCCACTTGTGCCTCATGGGTCTCAGGCTCACCAGGACACCTACCAGCAACAGGATGTAAAGCATGATAGCCCACCACGAGCGATACCACGGGGCATCGATGGTGATGTCGAGCCGGCTCTCCACCTCACCCATCGTACCGTCATCCTTCAGCATGCGCACGCAAAGCGTATAGCTGCCGGGAGGCAATGACATATAGGTAATATCAGGGTTGTTGGCCGACGTCTTGATCCACTTGTCGTTAAAACCCTCCAGCTGGTACACGAAGCGCGTAGCATTGTTGATGCCGCCGTTGTCGGAAGCCATGTGGACGGTGAACTGGTTCTGGTCGTAAGACAGCCGGATGCTACCCTGCATATCGAGTGCCTGCTCGAGAATCACCCGGCCGTCGTATGCCTGCCCCACCTCGACCTCCTGGTCAAAGAGCACGAGCCCGCTGAACACAGGCCGCTCCTTCGTGTTGCCGTCGCCCAGTTTCAGGGTACTGATGATATCGAGACCTTCCTGCCCACCGATAAGCAGTTCACCCGTACGGGAACAGAAGATGGCCCGCTGGTTGAAGGGGCCGGGCTGCAAGCCGTCGCGGCTGTTGAAATTGCGGATGGTAAAGGTCCAAGTACCATCGTCTTGCTTCTGTGGGGTAATGTTCGACACGCCGTGATCCGTGGCCACCCACATCGTGTGCCGCGTATCCTCCGTCACAGAGACGGCATTCGAGCCGAAGAGGCCGGACTTCATGTCGAGCAATGTCTTTTGCTTCGTCTTCAGGTCGTAGATCACCACACCTGAGGGTGAGCACTGCCACAACAGTCCTCGACTGTCGATGACTGCCTGCGTAGTGGCCGTCGAGACGGTGATGGCCTTACGGTCGTTGTCTGTAGGGAATGAGCCGTTGATGATCTTGAAATTACCAGGATTGACCAATGCCCAATATTCGGAGTTACCCAGAACGATCCAGCCGTTGCTGCCCGTCGAGATGCTGTTCGTCCAGACGGTGTTCAAGACGGAGTTGTCGGCTGTGAAGGCACGCTGTCTGCCGGTTTTCTTGTCGATACGGACGACACCGCCTCCCAGCACACCTACCCAGATGTTGCCCCAACGGTCTTCGGTGATGCCCCAGATATTATTCGTGACAAGTGCACTGCCCGGATCCGTCGTGCGGTAGTTCTTCCACTGACCGTCCTTATAGTGCAGGATACCACCCTCATAAGTACCGAACCACAAGCCCCCTTCTTTCGCAGCATAGCTGCCCACGATGATGTCGCTGGGCACGCCCAGACTCTGTTTCGTGAACTGCTCCACAGGCTCCAGCGTCTTGGGATCCATCTTGATGATACCACCGTCATTACGGCCGATCCAGTAGTAGCCATCCTTGTCTTCCGTGATGGTGTTGATGTCGCCGATGGGCATGCTCTTAAAGTTCGTCATCGACTCCAGACACATCGCCACACCATTCTTGTAGCTGGCGAGCCACATACGGCCTAACTGATCGAGATACAGGTGCTTGATGGTATTATCAGGCAACGATGTCTCATCGCCCTTCACATTTACGAACTGGCGCCACTGACGGTTCTCCTCGTCGAGCACAAACACGCCTTGGTGGTCGGTAGCCACCCAGAGGAACCCCTTCGCGTCGTAACGCACCTCCCACACAAGGACATCCTCAGGCACATCCTGATAGCCCTGCGCCCGCATCAGTTCCGTCAGTGAAGAGTACCAGCGCTTCTCTTTCTTCACGTAGATATAAGTACCCGTCGAGTGCGTGATCACCCAGATGTTACCTTCCTTGTCGGTGGTCACCCAGTAGTCGTTATAGGCATTCAGGGCGTTCTTCACGTAAGAGTCCTTCCACAGCACTTTTCCATGTTCGCCATCGAGGCACATCAGCTCTCCGAAGGTAGACACGAGCACCATGCCCTCCTCCGTTTCGGTATAAGCTGACACGCCGAAATCCTTCGAGAACTCATACGGGCCATAACCAAAGGGGAAATGCCTCAGGTTCTTCGTCACGGGGTTGAAATAGTAGAACCCTTCCTCATAGCTCTTCACCCAGTAGTTCATCTTCGAGTCGAGATGAATGCTCTCCATACTGCCGAGCATGCCCTGCTGGTTCAGCCAGCGCGTCGGATTACGGTCCACCTTCTCTGTTGTAGGGTCGTACATCGTATAGTTCATGCGCTGCTTCAGCCACAGCCGTCCGCCATAGCCTTCCTGAATCTCATCGATGCGGTTGTTGCGCAGCGAGGTCGTATCCTTGTCATAGCTAAAGAAATTGCGGATGCGATAACCGTCATAGCGATTCAAGCCATAGTTTGTACCGAACCACACATAGCCATAGGAGTCACGGAGGATAGTGAAAACTTCCGAGTTCGACAAGCCCTCGCGGGTATCGACGCGACGGAATTTCATGTCAGGAATGACTGCGGCAGTCACGGCAATCCCGATGCACAGGACTGTCAGTAGAACGGAAAGGCGTTTAGCTGTTTTTTGAATCATGATAGGTCACTCGTAATTTATAATGTACAAAGGTACACATTATTTTGCACATACGCAAATAAATCGTCAAAAAAGTTATTATTTTCTTCTTTTTTTCTTTTGATGGAGGTATTTCGAAGTCTTTTCAGCTAACAGTCAAGCACGCCGTAACGCCGTATCACCGTATCACCGTAACATCTGCTTTCTGCGAAAATGAGGAAAAACAAAGGGTATTATATTTATATTATATATATAATTATAATTATATATATAATATAATATTAATATGATTATTTTCCCATATCCGAAACCCACTAAATGTTACGGTGATACGGTGATACGGCGTCAAGACAGGGAAAGAATGAATTTTGTTTACACTCAAAACAAAACCAAACAGCATCATACGAAAGGCCAAGGAAGCTAAAAGTTTCATGGCATGAAACTGGGAGTCTCAAGGTAGGAAAGTCTGAGTTTCCTGCCATGAAAGTCCGAGAGGCCTAAATGCGCTGAAAAACAACATTTAAAACCATCCAAACAGATAATGAATTTTATTGACAGACGTAACTATAACTTATCCACATCGACGGACAAACCAACACAGAAGGAAGTCCCTGTGGTCAGCGGCGAAGAATAGTAGTAAGACTTAGGTTTGAAGTTGAAGAGGTTGTCGATGGCGGTGTTGAGATGGATACCACGCCAGAGATGGTGCTGAAGCATCAGCTTCCAGATGGTATAACCCTGGTCAACATCCTGACGACCAGACTGTGGTTTCCCCAGGAAGCGTCCAGACAGGACAGCATCGAGGGCATAACGGCGCGTGAAGCGATGGTTGTAGCCGAAGCGCCAGGTCATGGAGTGAGAACGAGGCTGGGAGAACTGCGAGAAGTAGACGTTGCCCGTCTCATGCATCCACGAGTAGTTGAACTTGATTGACATGCCCCAGTCGAAAACATGGCCGACGCTGAGATCGACGCCCCAGACGGTGATGCCGTCTTCGTTGCAGTAGAGGGCACCAGGCAGCCGGTCATCACCTGTCTCATAATCGATGGTGGTGATGCGCTTGTCAAATATATTACAATAGCCCACAAGGGTGAAGTTGTAGATACCATCAAGGCATCCACTCTCTCGGATACGGTTCTGACGCTCGACGGCGATGTTGATGTTGTGACTCTTCTCCGGCTCCAGGTCTGGGTTTCCGATGAGCATATAGCCCATGTTGCCCATGTCGAAGTGCATATACATTTCCTTGAGTGTAGGCGCACGGAAGCCACTGGCATAATTGGCGCGGAAGGTCATCCAGGGCTGCTTGTAAACGACGGCGAGTCGCTCGGTGAAGGCCTTCTGCGAGGAGGCAGAGAAATAGTCGTAGCGCACGCTGCCTACGATGTTGAGCTGCGGGGTGATGTTCCAGTCGAACTGGGCATAGCCGTCGATATTATCCTGGGCATGGCTAGTATTGTCGAGGAACTGATAGGTGGTGAGATAGTCGTGCAGGTAGTCGGCACCGAGAATCAGGTTGTTCTTGCCCAAAGGATGGCTGTACAGGGCATGCACGACATGTTGGCGATTGCTGTAGTCGTGGTCGTGGGTGCGTGTGCCATCAGGCATGAAATTGGCCTTGTCGTACTGATCGTAGGCATACGAGAGTTCAAGATGACGGGCGTGATCCCATGCATACCGTCCTTTCAGGCCTGCGCTATAGCCATGGAAATGGTAGTCGTGAGTATCGCGCTCGCTGGTGCGGAAGAAATAGCCGCCTCGGCCGATGAGCGTCAGCTGGTCTGTGGCGCGCCACGTTAGCCGTTCCTTGACGTTGTAGGTCTTTTGTCCGTAGAGACGGTTCAGGTTGGAATCGTCGTTCAGCACAGACTCGTCGTAAGGCAGTCCCTGCGCCTTCTTCATCAGCTCGAGAGCGATCTCTTCCGATGTGTGTGCCTTGGGCAGATCGACGGGATCGATCATCGTGTGTTGAAAACTCGTCTGGGAGTTCCATTTCTCCGTGTTGAAGGAGAAGCTGGCACCGTTACGCCACTCATGGCCGAAGGTGTTATATCGTGTGTTTGCGTTGGCTGTCCAGGGTTCGAGGTTCTCGCGGCTGATAATGTTGACCACCCCACCCACGGCATTCGAGCCGTAGAGGGCCGACGAGGCGCCTTTCACGATCTCTATACGTCCGACGTTGTCGAGGTTCAGACGGTTATAGTCCGTGTTGTCCATGGTCTCACCCGCCAGACGCTCACCGTCGACGAGAAAGAGCACGGCATTACCGCCAAAACCACTCATATTAAGCGAGGTCTCCTGACTCATGGCGAAGCCGAACTCCAGTCCTGGCAGCTCCTGAGTCAGCATGTCCTGAATATTGGTGGCATCAACGATCTTGATGTCGCGGAGCGTGATCAAACGGGTGACGACAGGGGCGTCCTTCAGGGTTTTAGGCGTATGCGATGCCGTGACCACGATGGGGTTCAGCTCAACGGAGTCACAAAAAACGGTCTGGGCAGAAAGATTAACAGCAGGCATCGCCAAGGCCATGCCTGCTAAAAAAGAATATACGAATTTTCTTAATAACTTTTCTGTCACGACTTACTTTCTTGTCCCTGTAAACTGGCCTTCAAAGGCAAAGGGCATATTGCCGTACTTCTGTGTGAACGTCACGACAACGGTATTGTCGCTGAAGATAACGGTGACGTTACTCACGGTATAAGCCTTCTCTGAGCCATCGGCACTTTTCACAGTACCCTCATACTGGGCGAGCTTGCCGGTAATGGTATTACCGCTCTTGGTCAGCATGATACCCTTCACAGGAAGTGCCGGGACTGTCATCATACCCTCACCGTACTTGGGAAGGGTTACGTCAACAGACACGTCTGTTGCCTTAGTAAACTCTATGGTCTCACTACTTTCATCAGCCTCACCCATCACTGTGAGAACCTCTGTACCTGTATAAGAACCAACTACTTGGTTAGCGACGGGTGTCTCAGGCTCATCGTTGTCGTCGCTACCACATGAACTCATACCAAACACGATGGCCACTGCGACCAACGACATTGTCATAAAACTTTTGAACTTCATCATTTTAATCTTTTATTTTTTTAATTGTTGTGTTGTATAATCATATTCCGATCCGTAGGCGCTGTGAGGGATGCTGAAAATGGCTATCATGACCAGTACAGCCAGGGCAACAACCCACTTGTTATATTTCCACTTCAAGGTAGCAAGGGCTACCAAGAAGAACAGGAAGGAGATGAGGGTCTTGTTGTCTGTCAGGTCTGTACCATAGGGGAATCCAGCCCACCAAGGACCAAATGCCGCATGTTGCACGAGAGGGCCGAGGATAAAACCGCCGACAAACAACGTACCCACCGTGATCCAAAGCCACTTCATGTAAGGCTTGCGCGTGATCACCAACAAGAGCGTGTAGACTGCGAAGAGCATCGCGCCAAACATCAGCAGGATATGGGGTATCAGGATATAGGCAGGCACATCATTACGGAATCGTATCACCACGGGCTCATCAGCCTGATAGTCCTTGTCGCCGACGGTGAGATAATACTGCAACTTTCCAGCCACAGGCTGTACAGGCAGTGCAGCCTGCCACACGCTGTCTTTCCAAACAAAATCCACGGTGGTATAATCGTTCGTTGTTGGATACTGACGATAGTGTAGGCTCATGTTCCCCTGAGTCTGAGGGATGCCTTTCAGCTTCACGATCTCATCCTGTTGCACACCACTTCTGGGCAGCTTCACCTTATATCGTTCCCCATTCAGTTCAACAGTCACTTTTTGGGGATAAGTAGGACCCGTCATGCGTTGGTAGATACTCAATACCAATGTGATGACAACCGCTAACAGCCAATAGACAGATTTCTTCATTTTCACCTCTTCAGTTTTTCACCTTTTCCTCAGCTGAACCTGGAAGGTTATGATCTCTTCACCACGCAGCACTTTCACAGGAATCGTGGTGTCAGGTTCCAGTTCTGACAGGCGCTGCATGTACTCATCCATATTCTTCACGGGTTTCCCGTCGATCTCCTGGATGACGTCACCACTACGTATACCGGCCTGATGGGCGGGTTTCCCTGCCACTACGATGTCGGCACGAAGACCAGGGATGCGGCTTTGTCCCATGACATCGGGCATCAGACCTAACGTCACCTTGAACTTCGCATGCTTCATGGTGTTGCTGCTGGGTACACTGATATAATCAGGTGTTTCTGGCATATTGGCCAGACGCGCAATGAGTTCCTGAGAAAAATCCAACGTCTGTTGCATACCCTCATAATTCAGGGTTGAAGGCACGTCGTCAGGGGTGTGATACTCCATGTGACCACCTGTGGTGAGAAAGAGCACAGGGATATCTTGTGCCACGAACGACGCATGATCGCTAGGGCCATAGCCGTCGGGGGTACAGGAGATATTCAGGTTTGTCTGTTCGGCCACGCTCTCTGCCATTGCCTTGAATGAAGAACTCGTACCTGTGCCCGAAACACTCAGGGCATGGTCGCGCATACGTCCCACCATATCCAGATTCACCATAGCTACGATCCCCTTCTTGTCGGCAGGCAGGTTGATACGCTGAGCATCGGTCTGCTTCATCCATTCGAGGAAGTTCTTGGAACCTATCAGGCCCTGTTCCTCTGCACCGAAGAAGGCGAAGATGATACTTCTCTTCGCGCGTACATTTTTAAAATACTTGGCCAGTTCAAGCACCACGGCATCGCCACTGGCATTGTCGTCGGCGCCAGGGTGTACTGCTACTGTGTCAGGACGGCGCGAACCAGAATCCTTGCCACCCAAACCCAGATGGTCGTAATGAGAACCTACAACGATGTATTCGTGTTTAAGCTGTTTGTCTTTTCCAGGAAGCACAGCGATGATGTTATGCGTCTTTCGCTCCACGCCTGTGCTGTCTGCCCTATTAGTGTAGGAGAAATCATGATAGTATCCGATGGACTTTTTTCCCTTAACCACAGGTTTAAGCTTCAGACTGCGAAGCTGGCCGACTATATATTCCGAGGCGAGGGTATCGCCGGCAGTGGCAGGGAATCGGCCTCCGAGTTCCTGCGAAGCCAGATATTCCACCGTCTGCCGCATATCATCCTGCCTTTGAGCCTGTGCTTGCAGGACAAAGGCAAAAGCCAATGATAATATAATCTGTCTTTTTCTCATTTCGGGTGCAAAGGTATAACTTTTTGATGAAATATGCAATCCCTATTTATAATGATTTTGGCCAAACACTGACGAAAAGGCAGAGATTTCCGACAAATTGTCGGTTATCATTTCCTCGGCACATGCTTTGAAGGGGCTATTGTAGATTTAATAATTAGGAGGACAAAGCTATGACATTAGACAAGTTTACAATCAAAGCACAGGAGGCCGTACAGGAGGCAGTGAACACCGCCCAGATGAACGGTCAGCAGGTCATCGAACCTGTACATATACTCAAAGGAGTATTGGAGAAGGCGAAGGACGTATGCACCTTCATCTTCCAGAAACTCGGCGTGAACGCCCAGCAGATCGAATTGCTCACAGAGCAGGAGATCAAGCATCTGCCAAAGGTGCAGGGCGGACAGCCGTATCTCTCAAATGATAGTAATAATGTACTCGTGCGCGCCCAAGAGACCGCCCAGAAGCAGGGCGACGAGTTCGTCGCGTGTGAGCCTGTGTTACTGGCTCTTCTCACCGTCAACTCCACAGCCTCGCGTATCATGAAGGACGCAGGCTGTACAGAGAAGGACATGCAGAAGGCCATCCAGGAACTGCGCCAGGGACAGAAGGTGCAGTCGCAGAGTGCCGATGACAACTACCAGTCGCTGGAGAAATACGCCAAGAACCTCGTAGACCTCGCCCGCAAGGGTAAGCTCGACCCTGTCATTGGACGTGACGACGAGATCCGTCGACTGTTGCAGATACTGAGCCGACGCACGAAGAATAATCCTATACTTATCGGTGAGCCGGGTACGGGTAAGACCGCCATCGTGGAAGGTCTCGCAGGCCGTATCGTCCGTGGTGATGTGCCTGAGAACCTGAAGGACAAGCAGCTCTACTCGCTCGATATGGGTGCGCTGGTGGCTGGTGCGAAGTATAAGGGTGAGTTCGAGGAGCGTCTGAAGAGCGTCATCAACGAGGTGACGAAGGCCGAAGGGCGAATCATCCTCTTCATCGACGAGATCCACACCCTCGTGGGTGCTGGTGGCGGTGAGGGAGCCATGGATGCCGCTAACATCTTGAAACCAGCCCTCGCCCGTGGTGAGTTGCGGGCCATCGGTGCCACCACACTCAACGAATACCAGAAGTACTTCGAGAAGGACAAGGCCCTCGAACGCCGATTCCAGACGGTGATGGTGGATGAGCCCGATGAACTCTCGGCGATCTCAATATTAAGAGGTCTGAAGGAACGCTACGAAAACCACCACAAGGTACGTATCCAGGATGATGCCTGTATCGCCGCCGTGCAACTCTCCGAACGGTATATCTCTGAGCGTTTCCTGCCTGACAAGGCCATTGACCTGATGGACGAGGCTGCCGCCAAGCTCCGCATGGAGCGCGACTCCGTACCCGAGGAACTCGATGAGATCACCCGTCGACTGGCACAGCTTGAGATAGAACGCGAGGCCATCAAGCGCGAGGGCGATGAGCCGAAGATAGCACAACTGGACAAGGAGATAGCAGAACTCCGCGAACAGGAAACCCAGTTCCGTGCCAAGTGGGAGGGTGAGCGCCAGTTGGTGAATAAGATCCAGCAGGATAAGCAGGAGATGGAGAACCTGAAATACGAGGCCGAGCGTGCTGAGCGTGAGGGTGATTATGGGAAGGTGGCAGAAATCCGCTACTCTAAGCTGAAAGCCCTTGAAGATGATATCAAGAGCATCCAAGCCCAACTCGCCAATGCCCAAGACGGCAACTCGCTGGTTCGCGAGGAGGTGACCGCAGATGATATCGCTGAAGTGGTGAGCCGCTGGACGGGTATTCCCGTAACGCGTATGATGCAGAGTGAACGCGAAAAGCTGCTGCACCTCGAAGAGGAGTTGCACAAGCGCGTGATTGGTCAGGATGAAGCCATCACGGCTGTCTCTGATGCCGTCAGGCGTTCAAGGGCTGGGCTGCAGGATCCCAAACGACCTATCGCATCGTTTATATTCCTCGGCACGACGGGTGTGGGTAAGACGGAGCTCGCCAAGACACTTGCCGACTACCTCTTCAACGATGAGACAATGATGACCCGTATCGACATGAGTGAGTATCAGGAGAAGTACAGTGTGTCCCGTCTGATTGGTGCGCCTCCAGGCTATGTAGGCTATGACGAAGGCGGCCAGCTGACGGAAGCTGTACGCCGCAAGCCGTACTCGGTAGTGCTCTTCGATGAGATCGAGAAGGCTCACCCCGATGTCTTCAACATCCTGCTTCAGGTGTTGGACGATGGACGTCTGACTGACAACAAGGGACGAACGGCGAATTTCAAGAACACCATCATCATCATGACCTCGAATGCGACACGTGAACAGCTGAGGGCCACGATGCGTCCGGAGTTCCTGAACCGTATCGACGAGATCATCACCTTCACGCCGCTGACGAAGGAACAGATTGCCGACGTGGTGCGCTTGCAGATGAAGAAGGTAACGGAGATGCTGGAGCCTCAGGGTATCCGTCTGGAATGCACGCCTCAGGCCATCGCCTTCCTCGCAGAGGAGGGTTATGATCCTGACTTCGGAGCCCGTCCCGTGAAGCGTGCCATCCAGCAGTACGTTCTCAACGACCTCTCGAAGAAGCTTCTGGCCGATGAGGTGGATCGCACGAAACCTATCATCATCGATGACTTCGGCGACGGACTCGTCTTCCGCAACTAACTCGTCTAGAGAGACTAAGCAAAAAGCATCCGCAATCAGCGGATGCTTTCTTTTTGTCCATTATGGATATAAAGGCCTTTTCTCTGAGGTCTGCCTTGCAGTCGCCTACCCTGAAGGTCGTACCAGCCATCAGCCGTCTTATTTCCTCCATCCACCATCCTGGTTTCCATCCCCCACGGATCCATCATAAAGTCGAACGAGACTATGCCGTCATCATCCATCTGGATACCAGTGATCGGCTTCGACATATACTTCAGGCCGTCCGTATTCTCATAATATAGGGTTGCAGCAGGATCAGATTCATTCATCAGGGCATCGTTGGTAATTCCCGTCGAGTCATTGCGATAGGGATAGGGAGAGGTGCTCAGGTAACGGTTACGCACCCATCCCTCCATGGTGTACTTCCCAAAGTCCTGTCCGTTTTCCAGAGGATCCCAGTCCTTATAGTTTTTGCCGTCAGCATGGAACAAATCATAACGGTAATGGCTTCTGGAGGTGTTTACCGTATTGTTGCTCCACACTTCCTTATCGTAGTCCACATAGATGATCAACAGGCCCTTGCCTGGAGTAGCATAGTCCCAGCCGTTCTGCTGACGGTTCTCTAACAGGTAGAACTCATTCTCATGCCCAGGGTTACGAATGATAAAGGTCTCTCCACCATCGTTCAAGCTCATCATACCTGCGACATTTCTGGCTTCCGTCAGTTCTGTAGGAGAGCTCCAGCCCATCAGCATCCGCTCGAGTGCCGAGTAGTTCGGTGGGCACCAGCCCTTGGCCGTATAGTTGCCGCCGTCCATCAGATCCCACTCATCAACGACAGAGAAGCCGGCACCTCCTGATGTGGGATAGATATCAGGCAATCCCAAACAGTGTGTGAACTCATGGCAGATGGTGCCGATACCGCACGACGTCCCGTCCTTCCAAAGCTCGCAGCTAACAGAAAACTGGTCTACAGTCACACCGCCAGGCATCCTGACGTAAGGATAGAGGGAACTCGTATTAGGCCAGATATATCCCCCCTTCACCTGGTTACCGCAAAAGCCTGCAGCGATGTAGATGACCTGGTCCACATAGCCATCCCCATTCCAGTCGTAGGGAGAGAAGTCGACACCCTCTTGCTCCGATAGCATCTGAGTGGCTTTCTTGACAGGATAATCACCATAGTTGGTCCACCCATTACCTTTGACGAGGGTATCAACCTGGATGGGGCCGTAGATATCAAATTCAATATTGAAAAGTCCCCCCGACTGCTCGCGGAAATAGTCTGCCAGACAGCCTGGACCGACCCCCTCGTTATATCCTGGTTCATTCAGTATGCGCCTGTAGAATTCCACAGGGTCTGGCATGCTGAACGCGCAGTCCTTGAAGGAAATCAGGATGACTGGCTGATGATACACACGATTGGGATCCCATGTGGTCATAGGATATTCCAAGATACCGCGCGTCATCGGCCTCGCCAGCCCATGCGTACATGAATAGCGCTGTTGACTATAGGCAGAAAGCCAACAGCCAACAGCACATACCAATATCGTCAGAAATCTTCTCACTTCGCAGCGGGACACCAAGGCTTAAGAGTCTTGAAGAAGTCGTTACCCTTGTCATCAACGAGGATAAAGGCGGGGAAGTCCTCCACCTCAATCTTCCATACTGCCTCCATACCCAACTCGGGATACTCTACGCACTCGATGCTCTTGATAGAGCTCTGAGAGAGGACTGCAGCCACACCGCCGATAGTACCCAGATAGAAGCCACCATGCTTCTTACAAGCCTCTGTGACCACATCCGAACGGTTACCCTTGGCAATCATCACCAGCGATGCCCCATTAGCCTGGAACTCATCCACATAGGGATCCATACGGTTAGCCGTCGTCGGCCCCATAGATCCGCAAGGATATCCCTCTGGTGTCTTAGCGGGTCCTGCATAGAGCACAGGATACTTCTTGAAATAATCAGGCATACCCTCGCCGGCATCCAGACGAGCCTTCAGCTTGGCATGAGCAATATCACGAGCCACGATGATAGTACCCTTCAGGTTGACACGAGTGGAGACAGGATACTTGCTCAACTCAGCACGAACGGCATCGATACCCTCGTTCAGGTCAATCTCGATACCCTTGCCACCCTCACCCGGCTTGCGCAGTTCCTCAGGAATTAACTCTGTGGGGTTGCAGTCCATCTTCTCCAGCCAGATACCATCGGCATTGATCTTTGCCTTGATGTTTCTATCAGCAGAACAACTAACGCCCATACCAATCGGACAACTGGCACCATGACGAGGCAGACGAACCACACGGATGTCGTGAGCCAGATACTTACCGCCGAACTGAGCACCGAGTCCAATCTTCTGAGCCTCCTTAATTAACTTCTGCTCGAGATCTACATCACGGAAAGCACGGCCTGTCTCATCACCTGTAGTAGGCAGACCGTCGTAGAACTTAATCGAAGCGAGCTTCACGGTAAGCAGATTCTTCTCTGCCGACGTACCACCAATCACGAATGCGATGTGGTATGGCGGACAGGCTGCCGTACCCAGACTCTTCATCTTCTCTACCAGGAACGGGATCAGCGTGCCTTCGTTCTGGATCGTGGCCTTCGTCATGGGATAGAAGTAGGTCTTGTTGGCACTACCACCACCCTTGGCCACCATCACGAACTTATACTCTGCACCCTCAGTAGCCTCAATATCAATTTGTGCTGGCAGGTTACAACGGGTGTTCACCTCGTCGTACATATTCAGAGGTGCATTCTGCGAGTAGCGCAGGTTGTCCTGGGTAAAGGTATTGAACACACCCAGACTCAAAGCCTCTTCATCCTCAAAGCCCGTCCATATCTGCTGTCCCTTCTCGCCGTGGATAATGGCGGTACCCGTATCCTGACAGAAAGGTAGGATACCACGTGCAGCCACCTCGGCATTACGCAGGAACTGCAGGGCTACGTACTTATCATTCTCCGAAGCCTCAGGATCGGTGAGGATCTTGGCCACCTGCTCATTATGTTCACGACGCAGCATGAACTCCACATCGTGGAAAGCCTGCTGGGCCAACAGCGTCAGAGCCTCTTTGCTGACCTTCACGATCTGCTTACCTTCAAACTCGGCGGTCGTTACGCCTTCCTTACTCAACAAGCGGTACTCCGTCTTGTCCTCACCCACCTGAAACATGGGGGCATACTTGAATTCTACTGTCTTAGCCATAAATCTATTGTAAATTAGTTATTGATTAATATCCAAACACTTCTTCCGTTGTCAGACGGCGGATGGGACCAATCTTGCCCAAGGCCTCCATATCGAGTTCTTTTTCATCACCGAGGATGAGATAACGGAGAGGTTTGTTGGCCATGTTCGCCTTCTCAAAGTTTACCATATCCTGAAGCGTCACCTTCTCCAAATCCTCGTAGATCTTCTTATTGAGGTCGAAGTCGATACCAAGTTCCGTCACCGAGTGGTGCCACTTGGAGATGATGTCCATCTTCGTACAACGCATGCTGGCGAGCTGCTTGGTGAGTGCCTCCTTGGCAATATTAAAGGCGGTCTCACTGGCAGGCAGTTCATTGGTAATCTCCTTGAAGTGGTTGATGCAGTCCATCATCTTGTCGTTCTGCGTGATGATATGGGTATAGAAACTCTCCTTCTCACCCTTTCTACTGGCACGACTGTAATTAGCCGAGGCATTATAGGCCAGACCACGGGCCTCACGCATCTCCTGGAACACGATGCCATTCATGCCCCCACCGAAATACTCGTTGAACACAGCCTGAACAGCAGCCTCATTGATATGCCAGTCGCGGTTTTCGTTATGATAGGCACGCATATAGATGTTCTTGGCATCGAAAGGTGCGATCCACACTTCGTTCTGATTAGCCTCCTGCTTCTCGTAGTAATTATTTTGGGGCACTTGCTGGAGTTTCTTGGCCGTCTGATGGGTCTTGTCAATGATACTTGTCAGTTCCTTCACACTCAGCGGACCAAAATAGTTCACACTATGCTCGTAACTGCTAAGCTTCTTCGCCAGATCTACAAACACCTGCGGATCGGTCTCCTTCAACTCCTGCTCGCTGACGAGGTCGGTATAGGAGTTGCGGGGACCATAGATGCCAAAATTGCAAAGCGTATAATAATAGTTACGCTGGTTCTTCTTGGCATCTTCACGACCCTTCAAGATTCTCTTCACTAGGGCATCATAAGCCTCCTTGTCAACCTTGGCATTGTTCATCAGATCCTCAAGCAGAGCCAAGGCAGGCTGCATATTCTCATTCAGACCACTGAGGCTGACAGTGATGACATTTTCACCTACCATAGCCGAGAAGCTGCAAGCTAATTCATAAAACTTCTGCTTCACCTCTGCAGCGCTCATTTTATCAGTTCCTAAGAAGTTCAGGTACTGGTTGGTCACGTCGTAGCGCTTATCGGCACTCTGTCCGAACTCATAGCGGTATCTCAGTTGGAACAGTTCGTTCTCATTGTTCTTCACATAGTAAAGCGGCAGACCTTTCTTGGTCTTGGCAATGGTGAGGTCTTTCTGGAAATCCACGAACTTAGGCTGAATAGGCTCCACCTTGGCATCCTGGATAGCCTGAACGAAGGCACTCTTCTGGTCACGGTTGGCCTGGATTGGTGTGATGGCAGGCTTGTCGATCTTCTTCTGGAGACTGTCCACACCCTGGCGCTTATACACCACAGCATAGCCATCGGTAAAGAACTTGTTGGCGAAGTCGACGATTTCCTGCTTTGTGATCTTCGAGATACGCTCAATCTTGCCAACCTCCTGTTTCCAGTCCACTTCGTTGATAAAGGCATCCACAAACATGTCGGCACGTCCTTCATTGCTTTCTAAAAGCTGGTAGTGGCTACGCTTCATATTGTTGATGATACTAGGCAGCAGATTATCGGAGAAATCACCTTTCTTCAACTTGTCAAGTTCTTCAAACATGAGGGTCTTCACCTCATCGAGGCTCTGTCCCTGCTTGGATGTTCCCATCATAAGGAAGGCGCCGTGATCATGCATCATCTGAGCCCCACCGCCAGCACGCTGCACCTTCATGGTCTGGTTCAGGTCGAGGTCAAAGAGGCCTGCACGGCCGTTACTCAACACTTGCTCCATCAGCTCAAGGGTATCAGCCTGAAGGGTATTTGCCTGTTTGGCACGCCAAGCCACCCACACCTGCTCAGCCTCCTGACCGACAACTGTCGTGTCCTTAGGCTGTGTCAGCGGGGGCAGTGGTGCAAACCTAGGCTGAGAGACATTTGCACCCGGTTTCCAACCAGAGAAATACTGATCGATGATGGCGATGGTCTTGTCCGGATCGAAATCACCAGCCATACAGATGGCGACGTTATTGGGCACGTACCACTTCTTGAAATAATTCTTGATATTCGTGATCGAAGGATTCTTCAAATGCTCCTGAGTACCGATAGTGGTCTGCAAACCATAAGGATGATTCGGGAAGAGCAGCTTCAAAAAGCCAGACAAGACTTTACGCACGTCGGCTGTCAGACTGATATTATATTCCTCGTACACAGCCTCCAGTTCCGTATGGAAACCACGGATCACCATATTCTGGAAACGGTCGCTCTGAATCTTCGCCCAATTCTCGATCTCGTTCGAGGGGATATCCTCAGTATAGCAAGTCACATCATATGAGGTATAAGCATTTGTACCCTCTGCACCAATAGCGGCCATCAGCTTGTCGTACTCATTGGGAATGAAATACTGGGCTGCAACCTGCGACACAGAATCGATCTCATGATAAGCCAACTTGCGGGCCTCAGAATCCGTCAGCTTACGATACGCCTCGTAACGCTGCTCAATCTCTGCCAGCAACGGAGCCTCAGCCTCGGGGTTATTAGTACCGAACTTATTGGTACCCTTAAACATCAGGTGCTCCAGATAGTGTGCCAACCCCGTCGTCTCTGCAGGATCGTTCTTACTACCCGTCCTCACGGCAATGTATGTCTGGATACGAGGCTTCTCCTGATTCACCGAGAGATACACCTTCAATCCGTTATCCAGCGTATAGATGCGCGTTTTCATCAAATCGCCCTCTACCGTCTCATAATTATACTCCTTGGCCTGCATGCCCATTCCTAGCATCAAAAGCCCCAAAAACACTAATACCTTCTTCATCCTTATATCTAAATGTCAAATTGTCTCAATCAGTTCTCGTAGTCAATCTCGTGGTCGAGTTTCTCAAGGAAGTCATCCAACACATCCCTCTCCACATCGCCCATAGCAAACTCCTTCTCAGCATCCTTACGGATCTCGGCAATCCAGGCCCGACGAGCTTTCACATAGTCTTCGTGGATACGTTCACACGCCTCGGCATCCAGTTCCTCGAGTTTGTAGTAGTCGAGAATCATCTCATAACTCCAAGCCCAACGATAGTCAGAATAATGATTGCTGATCTCCACAAAACGGTCAAGCACCTGTTGGATATTGTCAATCGTACCAGCCTTGACATCGTCGATCAGACGCTGCTCCTCACTCTCAGGCAACAACAGACCACTCAGATCCGTCCATTTACCCTTACCCACACTACTAACAGGCTTGCCGATATATCCCTCCTTCTGGGCACGCTTCAGCACGGCTCCCATATAGATGCGCAGGGCGATATCATAATACTTCAGCCCCTTCGTCAACGAAGAGCACGCAATCACGTATTCATGGAAATTATATCTCGACACATTGTCGCCAGAGGCCTGTCGCAGGTCCTTCAAGATCTGTATACCCTCGATGATCTCACCCACGGTGAAAGGCGACAGCCAGTCGAAGTTGATGATACTCTTCTTCGAGAGTTTCGAACGCTTGTCACGCTTGGGCCATTTCTTGATATCACGATAGAGTCCCACGGTGGTAATATTCCGACCAGGCACCAGCACCATCTCGTCACCATAGGCAATTAGATAGGAGAAGGGCAGGTTACGCGTATCAGGGTGGTGCATCAGTTTACCGAAGCACACGCTGAAGGCACCAATGGTGGCAGGCATCAGGATATAGGCACCCGAAGCCGTCTTGGTACCACGCTCCAGCGTTCCCCAGTGCAATGGTCCCATCTTATAGGCATGGTTCGAGAAGTTGGTGTTCGATCCGGCATTATAGAATGAGAACTCGCCACCTATCAACAGCGAACTCTTATGGTGCGAGGCACAGAAGGGGCCGCAGAAAGCAGCACAGGCCTCACCATTAGCCATAAATGAGTTGGCGAAGAACAAGCTCGCCTCTGCCGTAAACCCATTGGTAATCTGACAAGCCTCACCCACGAAGCAGTCCTGCATCTTCACGGAATTATTAATCGAGCAACCATCACAGATAATCGAATTCTCACAGATCACGCCTGTTCCGATAAACACTGGAGCGTCCATCGAACTCATCACGGTACACTCCGACAGTCTCGCGGCGCCACTGATTTCGCAGTCACCCTTGATGATTGTATTGGTAATATCTTTCGCGTTGATGATTTTCACGTTGTTACCGATAGTTCCCCTTTCAGGTCTCGACACCCGCAACTCATCTTCTATCATCTGCTGCAGCCTCTGCTTCAGGCCTCTGTCACCGTCGTGTTTCACCATCAGCGCAGCCAGTTGCGAGTTCAGCTCCCTGAAGATCGTCACGTTACCGTCGCCCATCTCGTTCAGCACCGAAATCACAGATCCCTCACCATAGGTGGCGTCGTCCGTCGTCTCTAAGGTGCAAATATTTGAGATATAGCAGTCGTTACCAATCGTGTAGTTATTGATGTAGTTACCCACTTTCTCTATCAGGCAGTCGTTGCCCACAGTCACGTTCCTCAGCGTGGCGTCGTTGATACCTGAGTGTTTCGTGAAGCCCTTGCTCACCTCCACGCTCTTATTAAACTCACCCAGCCGGATGTCACCATAGAAAACCACACGGTGGAAGTTATAAGGTTTGAACCCTTCGGCCACCAATACGCGTTGCCAGTCTTCTGCCCAGCACATGTTGTTCTCTAACACATCTAACTCCTGTTGTGTCAATTGTCTGTATTCAGTCATAGTCTTGATATAAAAAATCGTTATACGGATATTTCTGTACGTGGAGTTCGCGAACCCTTTTATATAAGGTGTCGCGCAACTCGTCTATATTCTCCTTCTCGCGTGCCGAAATGAAAAGACACTCCAGATAGCGTTGGTTTTCTCCCATTCTGGCCATCCAGGTCATCTTTAAATCGTCGAGTGTGTAATTCTCCTTCTGCATGGGAGTCAGATCGTCTTCGTCCTTCTCCACCCATGTGTAGGCATCTATCTTGTTGAACACGAGCATGGCAGGCTTGTCGGCACAGCCCAACTCCTTGAGGGTTTCCTCCACCACCCGAATCTGTTCCTCAAAGTCCGGATGCGAGATATCCACCACATGCACCAAAAGATCTGCCTCCCTCACCTCGTCGAGCGTGCTCTTGAAGCTTTCGACAAGATCTGAGGGTAGTTTACGGATAAAGCCCACCGTATCAGCCAGCAAGAATGGCAGGTTCTCAATCGTCATCTTCCTGACTGTCGTATCCAGTGTGGCAAAAAGCTTGTTCTCAGCAAACACCTCACTCTTGGCCAGCAGATTCATCATCGTCGATTTTCCCACATTCGTATAGCCCACCAGAGCTACACGAATCAATCTTCCACGATTCTTCCTTTGGGTGGTCTTTTGCTTGTCGATCTCTGCCAGACGTTGCTTCAACAGCGTGATGCGCTGCAGGATGATACGACGGTCCATCTCCAACTGAGTCTCACCAGGCCCACGCAATCCTACAGAGCCTTTTCCGCCTCCGCTTCCAGATCCGCCGCCCTGTCTTTCCAAGTGTGTCCAAAGCCGTTGTAGTCTCGGCAACATATAACGGTGCTGTGCCAGCTCCACCTGAGCCTTCGCCTCAGCCGTCTGGGCTCGCATGGCAAAAATATCCAAAATAAGAGAGGTACGATCCAAGATCTTCACCCCCAGTTCCTTCTCGATATTCCGTATCTGCTTGGCGCTCAGTTCATCGTCGAAGATCACCATTCCTACAGGCTGTGGAGCATTCGATTCATCCAGCAGGCCTTCGGCAAACAGCGCGGCATCCTGAGCATCGAGCCACTCGTCGTAGGCATCCTGACATTGTTTGATATATTGTTTAATCTCCTGCAGTTTGCCACTGCCCACATAGGTTGTCTGACTCGGCCCACCCACTTTCTGGGTAAACCGTTTCACAGTCACAGCCCCTGCCGTATCTGCCAGGAACTCCAGCTCGTCAAGGTATTCTTTAGTCTTGGCCTCGTCCTGTTCCTTGGTGATGAGTCCTACCAACACCGCCGTCTCAGCTTTGGCCTCCGATATTACAAATTCTTTCAATCCTTCATTAATTTGTGCACAAAGATACGGCTTTTCCGTTAAAGTATATGCATATTAACACAGATTAATAAAAAAAATAGTCCAATTCTATTTCACTTTTTCAGAAAATTTGTACTTTTGCAGCAAAATTACAAACCAATTAAACAACAAAATTATGAGAGTTATTATCCAATCTGACTATCAGAAACTGTCCCAGTGGGCAGCTAATCATGTGATTAAGAGAATCACAGAGTTCAACCCTACCCCCGACCACAAGTTCGTTCTGGGCCTTCCCACAGGCTCTTCACCTGTCGGCATGTACAACGCCCTCGTAGAGGCAAACCGTGCAGGCAAAATTTCCTTCAAGAACGTTATTACCTTCAATATGGATGAATATGTTGGTCTGCCTGAGACTCATCCTGAGAGCTACCATGCTTTCATGGCCCGTAACCTCTTCGACCACATTGACTGTCCAAAGGAGAATATCCATATCCTCAACGGTAATGCCGCCGACCTGAATGCCGAGTGCCGCCACTATGAGGAGATGATCCAGGAAGCAGGAGGTATCGACCTTTTCATCGGAGGTATTGGCCCTGATGGCCATATTGCCTTCAACGAGCCAGGCAGTTCTCTGAGCAGTCGTACCCGCATGAAGACCCTCACCACAGACACCCGCATTGCCAACTCACGTTTCTTTGGCGGCAAGCCCGAGAATGTGCCTGCCCATGCTCTGACTGTTGGTGTAGGCACCGTGATGGATGCCCGCGAGGTGATGATTCTGGTCAACGGACATGGCAAGGCGCGTGCCCTTCAGGCTGCTGTCGAAGGAGCCGTCAACCACATGTGGACCATCAGCGCCCTGCAGATGCACGAACACGGTATCATCGTCAGCGACGAAGAGGCTGCCGATGAACTGAAGGTCAGCACCTACAAGTATTTCAAGGATATTGAGAGTGACAACTTACTATAGAGAAATGAGACGATTACTCTTATCAATATTACTGACGTCATCAGTCCTGGCTTGGGCTGATGACGTTATTGTTTTCTCCCCTGACGGTCAGCTGCAGCTTACTGTCAGCAACGACAACGGGAGAGCTTACTACAGCGCATCCCTTCAAGGACTGCCTATGATGGAGAAGTCTGCCCTCGGCCTGAAGACCAGCATCGGCGACTTCACCAAGGGACTGACGCTGAAAGGGAACCAGACAGATAGCATTAACAACAGCTATGCCATGCGTGGTACGAAGGCCTCAAAGGCCGATTATCAGGCCACTCGGCTCAAGCTTGACTATCAGAACACGGAAGGTATGGTGTTCAGTATCGTCTTTCAGGTGAGCAACAACGACATTGCCTTCCGATATGAGATTCCTCGCCAGAAATGGCAGCGCAAGGAGCCCAAGCGGTTGCGTATTAAGAGTGAGCTCAGTAGCTTCAACTTCCCTGAAGGCACCACGACATTCATCTCACCACAAATACACCCTGAGAGTGGTTGGGAACAGACGAAACCCAGTTATGAGGAAGGCTATAGTGCCGATGCTGAGATGGACAAACCCTCACAATATGGCCAAGGATACATCTTCCCAGCCCTCTTCCATCTGCCACAAGGCTGGGCACTTGTCAGCGAGACTGGCGTGGGTAGCAACTACTGCGGTAGCCATCTCTCTGATTACCAAGCAGGTATAGGCTATACGGTGGCTTACCCTGATGCAGGAGAGAATAACGGTTACGGCACCGACTTCGCTGCCATTCCCCTGCCTGGCAAGACTCCTTGGCGCACTATCACCCTTGGCACCACTCTGAAACCCATCGCAGAGACTACCATCAGCTATGACCTCGTGGAGCCCCTCTACCAGCCTTCCACTAACTACAAGCCTGGACGCTATACCTGGAGCTGGCTACTCTGGCAGGACAATTCCGTCAACTACGACGATCAGGTGAAGTTCATCGACCTTGCCTCAACGATGGGATTCGAATACTGCCTCGTCGACAACTGGTGGGACACGCAGATTGGCCGTGACCGCATGGTTGAACTTTCCAAATATGCCCAGTCGAAGGGCGTACACCTATTATTATGGTATAATAGCAACGGCTTTTGGAACGACGCGCCTCAGACGCCTCGTGACTGCATGAATACCGCGATTGCCAGAGAACGCGAGATGAAGTGGCTGCAGAGCATTGGAGTCAAGGGCATCAAGGTTGATTTCTTCGGAGGCGACAAACAGGAGACGATGCGCCTCTATGAGGAAATTCTCAGCGATGCGAACCGTTACGGTCTGCAAGTCGTGTTTCATGGTTGTACCATCCCTCGCGGCTGGGAGAGAATGTACCCCAACTACGTCGCATCGGAGGCTGTATTGGCCTCAGAGAATCTGTTCTTCGGCGAAGGTGCCACGTTCAGCGAGCCCTTCGACCTCACCCTCCATCCCTTCTGCCGCAATGCGACGGCCTCGATGGACTGGGGAGGTATCATTATGAACAAATATATGTCTCGTGACAACAAGAGCCGCCATACCCGCAAGACTACAGACATCTTCGAGATGGCCTCAGGCATCACGATGCAGACCTCCGTGCAATGTGTGGCCATGCAGCCGAATAACCTCACGGAACTGCCACAGTTTGAAATGGATTTCCTTCGTCAGCTGCCAACCACATGGGAAGAGACCCGCTTCATCGACGGCTATCCTGGACGTTATGTCATTCTCGCCCGCAAAGCCACAAATGGGAAATGGTACGTCGCTGGCCTCAACGCCCTCAAGGAGCCGCTGACACTCACCCTCGACCTGCCGATGTTCGCCCCAGGTGAGACGCCCAAATACTATGTCGACTCCAAACTCGGCGAGCCCATGCTCACCACGCTTAAGATCGATAAAAAGCGTCGAGCTAAGGTCACCATCCAACCTAACGGCGGACTTATCATCCAGCAATAACAAAGAAAAAGAGCATCCGATGTGGATGCTCTTTTTGTATTTGTGTAATAAAAATCCAAATCAACAGACTTCAATCATACACGTTTGGTATCTGTTTGATTTACAAACGGTTACGAGAACTCAAATTTTAGGCTAAGTAAAACCTGACTTTAGATAGGGTAAAGTCGGAGTTTAGGCTAAGTAAACTCGGACTTTCCTTAGCCTAAAGTCCGAGAAAGGATAAGGGAAAATCCAACTGTAAAAGAATTTGACTTCTACTCACCCAGCATATACCTCGCCGTGTACTTATTCAAGGAAACGACCTTGCAGATAAGAAAGCTACCGCCTATGACCACTAAACTGACCAAAGCCACAGACAAAGGCTTGGGCAGATCCAGATGAATGGCCAAAAGCTTGTTCAGGATGATGCTATGGATGAGGTAAATGCCCAGCGACTGTTTACCGATTTCTTTGAGTGGACTCAGGCTGAAGCGAGACAGCAGCTTGTGAGACAGACCATACAACAGAACACATGAGTTCAGGGCAATGACGAATCGATAAACAAAGGCATAGAGGTCATACCAATAATTGGCGTCGTAGATAAACAACTGCAGACGACTGAAATCCTGAGACATCGACCCGTGCCAGAAACTCAGCAGGATGACTTCAAAAACAGAACAAACGATGATGCAGTTCGTGGTGTGCTTGTTCAGCCACGAAAGCCAATCCATACGCCCAGCGGCCAGTCCCAGACAGAAGAATGGATACATGTAGGGGATATTCCATACAACAGGGATGAGCCAAGTGATGAGCATGCATACAAGAACGCAATGAACCCAAGGCTTAAAGGCTCTTGAGACGACCACCGTCAGGCAAATACAGAAGAAGAGACACTTCAGGAACCAATATTCACTGATGATGGCCACCCTGTCGAATGAATAAATCAGCAGACAAGTGATGACCTGCCACACCAGACAGGGAATTACGATCCGTCGGATTTTTGAGACAATCGTACTGACGGCAGGCCGCTCAAACAGCTTTGCGCTCAGCAGTCCGCTGATGGTCATGAACAAAGGCATGTGGAACGAATAGATGACCTTGTATGTCCAATCTTCCGGATCTCCCTGGGGCTGAACAAACAAGTGCACGTGGCCTATAACCACGCAGATGATGGCAATGCCCTTCAGAACGTCGAGTTCGTCAATTCTCATTACCTGATTGTCAAGCCTCCATCAATAACCATATTGGTCCCCGTAACCCAACTTGAAGCATTCGAGAGGAGATAAATGATTCCCCACGCAATATCCTCAGGATTAGCATATCGGCCAAGCGGGTAATTCTTCAAATCCTCGTTATCGCCTTCGTTCAGTTCATAGGCGTCTGACATATCCGTTTTCACCATCCCTGGGCAAACGGCATTTACGCGTATTCCTTTCTTGGAAAACTCCAATGCAGCAGCCTTAACAAACGCGCTGATGGCACCCTTACTTGCTATATACATAGACTCTCCAACCGCTGCCGCTCCTATTCCAGAAATTGAACTGGTAAAGACCACAGAAGCGTCCTCTTTAATCTTTTTCTTCTTTGACAACTTCTGCAACAGGAATATGGGCGAGAAGGTGTTAACGCTGAAGATGTTGCTCATATCTTCAGCCTTCAGCATACGGATTGGCACCAGCTTATTGATTCCCGCATTACAAACCAAGCCGTCGAGTGCCGGACATTCCTCCACAAGGTTATTCAACTCTTCCTCGATGGTCAAGTCACAAAGAATCATCCTGTGGCCTTCACCCTCAAGAGCATCTAACGTCTCTTGTAATCTTGCTTCATTGCGGGCAGTCACCACAACAATGGCCCCCAATTTAGAACACTCGATTGCAGTAGCGCGACCAATACCGGATGATGCGCCTGTAATCAGGATCGTCTTCCCTTCTAACGAATATGGATTATACATCATGTTGTTGTATTAATATTATGCCCAGGCTGGACGATTAATTGTTCTTTTTCCACCAAACCTTTTATCATTTCCAAACTCTCCGCAGCCCTTATCTTGTCTGACCCAGGAAGCTTAGTCACTACAGCAAGAGGCGGGATATAAGCATCACCAGTAAACAGCCATTTCCCTACACGATATATCATTGAATCTATCGAATGGCCATCAGCCTGGAATGCAGTCAACTCCGTATCAGGGAAAAGCAGCGACTTATCACCATCTTTCAATTCAACAAAATGATCGGAGAATACCTGAAAGGGTTCAGAAGTATATTTCGAGAGATTCAGCCTGATATCCTGCACACATCTGATCCCTTCATGAGCAGATAGGCAAACCTTCACCTCAGGTTGCTGCTGGATTATTTGACGCAAACCACGAATATGGTCATCATGGCAATGTGTAAGAAAGACGCCCTTGAGCGTTTTCTTGTTATCCCTAAGCCATACTTCAACAGCCTCAGCCCCACCACAATCTACCAACCAGACATACTCACAATCCTCTTCGTATAGAATATACGTACACGAGTGCTGGTAATCGTTAACGATCTGGTGGATGTTGAGCATCAAAGACTACGACTGATGAGGATAATCAATCATATTGCAATAGCTGAGTGCAGGCAGATCGATGAGCACTCCGCCTAACGCCAAACCAGAGCCAAACGATGCAAACATCAGCATATTCTGTTGCTTACCCTCGTACATCTCCTGATAGTGATGGCAAAGCGTCACAGGGATAGTGGCACTGTTGGAGTTGCCATAAATAGAGACAATGTCATTAGGCATCTTAGCTTGCTCTACTTCGACTTTCTCAGCCAATTTCTTCAGCATAAAGGCATTAGGCTGGTGGCATACGAAGTAATCAATATCCTCTTTCTTTGTTTGGGCAAATGCCAACAACTCATCTATCATGACTGGCGTGTCGTTGATAACGAAATTGAAGACAAGGTCGCCCTCCATGAAGAATTGTTCTTGACTGCGCCAGTTTCCTGCTTCATCCTCAGTTTCAATAGCGGTTTCCTCAGAATGAGGCAGTTTATTGCCACCCGCTGGGATTGAGATAGCTAACCCATTCTCGCCCTCGTTCTTCAAGCAACAATACACCTCTCTTCCGTTTTCACAGTTTTCAACCACGGAAATCGTGACAGCATCTCCAATAATCGGACGACTGGCACGATCGCGAGTTCCGATCTTCTGTGACATCATATCACCACAAACAAGCAGAACCTTCTTGTCACCAAGATGCTCCAATGTCATAAATGAATAGGTTAAACCCACAGAATAGCCACAGCAACCCTGAGAAATATCAATGCAGACGCAATCGTGGCTGATACCAAAATGGCCTTGAATCAGATTGCTAGTTGGTGGAATGAAATAATCCGGAGAGGTAGAGGTTACGATAACTGCTCCAATTTCATCAATCTTGATCACTTTCTGATCTATCAGATGCTGAATGCCATAAATAGCATAGTCAGAAACGCCCTCGCCCTTCTTACAGCAACGACGAGTATTATACCCCATCAGTTTCTTGAGTTTCTTCATCTTGAGTTCTGAATAATTATAGTTATTCATCTCGTCCATGAAGTCTATCTCCTGCTGAGGAAATACTGTCAGGATACTACTGATAGTCTTATTCTTGAACTTTGTAATCATAAAGGTTACTTGTATTTTTCAATCAACTCAACAATGGAGTCCAAATTACCGAAATATTTGGCGGAAATGGCTGTACCAGGAATAGTTATTCCGTACTCCTCTTCCACAGAGTCAACAAGTGCTACGATATCCATTGAATCGAGCAATCCGTCCTCAATGTAGTTATCACTATTTTCAAAATCACATTCCGGACGCAGTCCAGAGAGGATTTCCATTATTTTTTCTCTCATATTACTACTTATTTATCTGTTTGTTATAATAAGCTCTGTCTATCTTGCCGTTCTGGTTACGTTTCAAAGACTCTTCCCAAAGATAGTCTGAAGGGAGCATGTACTTCGGAACGTGAGATGAAATAGCCTTACGGAAATCAACGAGTTTAATCTCACCTTTTGCTTCGTAGAAAAGGACGATTTTCTTGTTGCTGTGGTCATAAACGACACAGCAGTTATCTACAATCTTGGAAGCCAATACTGCGTTCTCTATTTCCCCCAGTTCAATACGATATCCATTATGCTTGATCTGAGAATCCTTACGACCACAATACATGATCTCACCTCTTTCATTCTTGTAGCACACATCACCTGTCAGGTAAATATACTCACGATACTTGTCATTCAACGGATTCTGAACGAAAACCTTATTTGTCTTTTCCCAATCTCCATAGTATCCAAGTCCCAGACAGGTTCCTGCAATGGCGAGCTCACCTTTTTCATTGATTTCAGCTTCACGCTTTCCGTCCACCAAAATAAGATTATCACAATTATTGCAAGGATAGCCAATTGGCAGCGATTCGTCATCAGCGAACTCCCTGTCTACCTCGTAATAGGTGCTGATAACCGTTATCTCAGTTGGTCCATATAAATTGACATACCTGCATTGAGGCAAGTACTTTCTCCAGTAATTCAGATGACGGTTGGACATTACTTCTCCAGCAAAGAACACATCTTCAAGATACTTTGGCAACTTCTCGCTGAAAATATCCACATTGGCAGCATTGATTAATACAAATGGAACCCAGAACACGAAATTTATCTTCTTTTCATTGATAAAGTCTATCAAGTCTGTTGGGAAAGAGAAATACATTTCCGGGATTATCACCAACGTTGAACCTGTTGCATACATCAAGTAGATATCAGATACTGACACGTCAAAATAGAAGGGTACCTGATTTCCCATGATTCTATTACCGTCTATGCCGAAACGGTCAATCATCCAGTCAATGTAATCAATGGCTGAACGATGAGATATCACAACACCCTTTGGTGTTCCTGTTGAGCCAGAGGTAAAGATGGAGTAAACAGGATCAAGGTCCGTTTGATTTCCAATGTACTGTTTCAAATCAATCTCTGAAGCCTCCTTATCAAGCATATCCTCCATCACAAGAACCTGATAATTTCCCAGATTCTCTGCCTTTGCTTTCAAGGCTGCAGTTGTTATAACAAGTTTAGCACCAAGTACCTGAAGGATAGACTGTATGCGGGCATCTGGTGACTTTGTATCCAAAGGCACATAAAAATTACAACTCAGACTTACACCTGCAAAAGCCTGTACCATTTTGGTACTCTTTGGCACATAGATACCTATTGGGCATTTCCTCAATCCCTGTTCTCTGATGCTGGCAGCTACTTTTATCGCAGACTGCTGTAACTGTGCAAATGTTATCTGTTCCTTATTGTCGTCAACGGCGATCTTATCAGGAACGCGTTCAACAGTTTTCCACAGATACTCTATAACATTCTTCTGCATGATTACTTGGCTCTTGATACAACCATGTCATACAACTCGCTTACGGTCTCCACGCTTCTCAGGTCCTTATTGTTGACAGTAACCCTGAACTCACCATCTATCATAGAGATGGTTGATAACGCTGCCAACGAATCCCACTCTTCTAGCTCACGGAATGCTGTATTCTCATTGACATCCTCATTCTCCAGTATTTCTATAAGTTCCTGGACAAATTCTTCTTTACTCATTATTAAAATATCGGTTTAGCAGGTGCACCAAACACGGAAACACCCGGTTTTACATTTCTGATTACAAAACTACAAGCACCAACAACTGCATCTTCACCTACCGTAACGTTATGGCTGATCATCGAGTGCGTATATATGGTTGCCCTGTCTTTGACAACTGTCCCTCCAACGAGAGAACATTGAGTATCAACACGGACATAATTCCCTATGATACTGTCGTGACCAATGATGGCTTGTGCCTGAATTAGGCAATCTGTACCAATGGTCACGTCGGGATCGATATGGACACCTTCATCTATGATGGAGCCTTGTCCTATCTTTGCATTCTTTCCTATAATCGAAGTCTTATGGATGAGGGTGTAGAATATACCCCCTTTTTCTTTAATACCTTCACAAATCTCTAACTTAGTCTGTACTTCACCTATTGAGCAGATAAACACATCATCCTTCTCAATCTTATAATCTGCAATGGTTGAAAGAACAGGCTTATACCCTTCAAAGCCATCCAGAGCATGAATGTTATCATCCAAAAAACCTTTGATTTGGAATTCTTCATCAAATCCAACACTTTGTTCTGCGATACAATAGGTACAACGCCCCATACCACCTGCACCAATGATAATTAGCTGTTTCATATTTTATTAGAAAGATTGTATCGTTGTTGCTGTTTCTTAAAAACCTAACTTCATCAGTAAGCCCCCGTCAGTTTTTCTGACGGGGGAATTACAAAAAAACGATTCCTATATAAATATCTCACGACATTTTCACTTTCGCGTCCCCTTGCGGGACATCGAGATCCTCATAGACAGAGTTGTTTGATTTATACTCCGGAACAATCTGCTTCATCTTGCGAACGGTCTCCATATCGTCATATTTCATGGAGATTGCAATCAGTTCGTCTATATCCTGGCGAACTTGTTCATAGTCATAAGAGCGCACCTCGGCAATACGGATTTTCTTATGGAATGTAGGTTTGGTGGTCTCTTTGTCTCCCAACACCTCTTCAAACAGTTTCTCACCCTCACGCAAACCCGTGTACTCAATCTTTACATTCTGGGCACCAGAGAGGCTGATCATACGTTTCGCCAAGTCGGCAATCTTTACAGGACGTCCCATATCGAAAACAAAAATCTCACCGCCATTTCCTTTCGTTCCTGCTTCGAGAACCAACCTACAGGCCTCTGGGATCAGCATGAAATAACGGATGATATCAGGATGGGTGACGGTGACAGGACCACCATTGCGAATCTGTTCACGGAACAGGGGAATGACGGAACCGTTGGAACCCAACACATTACCGAAACGAGTAGTAACGAACTGGGTGACGGGTTTGAAATCGGCTGCAAGTTGCAAACCGGGACCACCATACTGCGTGGTCTTGATAGCGCGGTCGAGCGACTGAACATAGATTTCACAGATGCGTTTTGAGCATCCCATCACATTAGTAGGATTGACTGCCTTATCGGTGGAAACCATCACGAACTTACGCGTACCATATTTAACTGAGAGATCGGCCACAATCTTGGTGCCGTAAATATTGTTGATGACGGCCTCCGAGGGATTATCCTCCATCATGGGCACATGCTTATATGCAGCTGCATGGAACACATACTCTGGACGGAACTGGCTAAAGATGGCCTCCATTCGGGACTGACTACAGACGGAGGTGACAATGACACTCACCTGAATGTCGGGAAAATCTTTCGCCATCATCAGACGGATGTCGTGCTGAGGCGTTTCCGCCTGATCGATCAACACCATGGAGTCTGGACGGCAAGAGGCTATCTGACGGACCATCTCTGAGCCGATAGAACCCGCAGAACCTGTAATGAGCACCCGACGTCCACTCAGCAACTCACCTACCGACTTCATGTCGACCTTAATCTCGGCACGGGGGAGAAGGTCTTCGACCGAGACCTCCTGCAACTGTATCTCACCAAACTCAGACTTATCGCCATCTTCGCCAATCTTCTCAACCTCAACAGCATTCTGGGCCATAAAGATCTTAACACCCATGCCTATCAGCAAGTCCTGAAGAATCTGGTTTTTACGGAAATCATTGGTACGATAAGGCGACACGAGGACTGCACCGATATGATAGTCGGCTACCACCTGACGCAAGTCGTCTTCCATCGTGAACACTTTCTCGCCAACGAGTTCGTTATGACGCAGACGACGGTTGTGGGAGATGAAACCCTTCAACTCGAAACGACGAGGAGTCTGTGTACGAATGCTCTCGGCCAGTCCGACGCCTCCACTCTGTGCACCATAGATCAGCACACGCAGCGCATTATTGTCGGCAGTAGATACATCGTAGACCGTCTTCACCAACACGCGCATGCTCCACATGGCCAATGTGGCGATGATGAACATCAACACGATCTGGCGGCCTGTGATAGGTAAAAACAGCGAATCAGGTGCTGAAAACATCAGATAATGAGCCCCTAAAGACAACGCTGCAGACAACATGTTGGCATAGGCTACACGCATCAGGTCGATAAACGACGAATAACGTACGATACCAGCATAGGTATGGAAATAACGAATGCCAAAAATACTCAACGCCACATACACCAGAAGGGATGATACCAGCGGCCCCATGTGAGTGGTGACAACAGTCCAACTGGTAAAGATCCAATAACTGACGATGCCCGACATGAGCAGGATGAGCATATCAAGTGCCAAGATGCTCCAATAGGGAAGGGAATTACGGCGAAAATACCAATTGGCAAGTTTTCTAAAGAAGTTCACGACAAAATACTTTATGATGATCAGATTCTATTCGATAGTCGAGAGAATGGTCTGGATGGTGCGCTGGACATCAGCGTCGGAGACCATCGGACCTGATGGGAGGCAGAGACCTTGCTTAAAAAGGCTCTCACTGACACCATTGACATAGGCTGGAGCATCGCGGTAGACGGGCTGGCGGTGCATGGGCTTCCAAAGAGGACGCGACTCGATACCGGCCTTATCGAGAGCCATACGCAGGGCCTCGACATTGCGATTCGGCTCGCAATCAGTATGTACAGGGCCTCCGCCATGCACCATCCCGGCTGCACCACCAACGGCGCCACAGACGGGTTGACCATAGGCGTTCTCCTCACCTCTGACGCACAGCTTAGGGTCGATCAGGATGGTGCTGAGCCAGAAATTCGACTCCATGCCTTGTGGTTCATCGTGGAAAGTAATACCATCGACGGCAGCAAACGCATCACGATACATGGCGGCTACACGGCGATGATGGGCAATATGTTCGTCGAGGACTTTCATCTGTCCACGACCAATGCCTGCACAGATATTACTCATGCGATAATTGTAGCCCACAGCTTCGTGATGATAGTAAGGATAAGCCTCGCGAGCCTGAGTGGCATACCACATGACACGATCGCGAGCCTTGCTATCTGGACAGATCAGCGCACCTCCACCAGACGTGGTAATGATCTTGTTGCCATTAAATGACAAGACACCGTAACGACCAAAAGTACCGACAACACGCCCTTTGAACTTCGAGCCAAATCCTTCGGCAGCGTCCTCAACTACCGGAATGCCATAACGATTGGCTATGGCCATGATCTCGTCAATTCTGGCAGGCATACCATAGAGATAAACAGGTACAATGGCCTTCGGCTTACGTCCCGTCAAGGCTATTCTGTCCTCAATAGCATGTTCAAGAAGCTCAGGAT
>JAEEGK010004648.1_pt1 | contig 33546 bp, 27 predicted proteins | sample 8958771 | NCBI WGS metagenome assembly JAEEGK01 (sample SAMN16246547, study PRJNA631951) | gut metagenome | biome: gut microbiome; feature: rumen; material: SC-attached | host: Bos | place: Iran: Karaj | collected 2018-10 | reverse complement strand
CTGCGCAGGCCGACGAGGGTGGTGGGGGCCATCTGGCCACCAGTCATACCGTAGAGACCGTTGTTGACGAAGATCATGGTCATGTTCTCGCCACGGTTGGCGGCATGGATGGTCTCGGCGGTACCTATAGCGGCGAGGTCGCCGTCACCCTGGTAGGTGAACACGAAGGTGTCGGGGTTGAGACGTTTGATGGCGGTGGCGACGGCGGGAGCACGGCCGTGGGCAGCCTCCTGGAAGTCGACATCGAAATAGTTGTAGGCCAAAACGGAACATCCGACGGGGCTGACGCCGACGACGTTGTCCTGAATGCCCATCTCGTCGATAACCTCGGCGATGAGGCGGTGGGTGGTGCCGTGACCGCAACCGGGGCAGTAGTGCATGACGGCGTCGGTGAGCACCTTGGTACGGGTGTAAACCTCCTCGTAACCCTCTTTCAACAGCGCTTGTTTGCGAGCTTCAATATCTTGATTCATTGTTGTTCCTTTCTTTATTTGATAATCTTGTTTTCAAGAGCCTCCAGGACCTCGCCGGGAGTGGGGATGATACCGCCGAAGCGGCCGAAGTGCTCGGTCTTCACACCGCACTTGGTGGCCAGCTTCACGTCCTCGATCATCTGGCCGGCGCTCATCTCGACGCAAAGGATACCCTTCACGTGGGCGGCAACCTCGGCCAGCTGTTTGGTCGGGAAGGGGAAGAGGGTAATCAGGCGGAACAGACCCACCTTGATGCCTTTCTCGCGGGCCATCTGCATGGCCTTCATGGCGATACGGCTGCTCGAACCGTAGGCGACGATGATGTAGTCGGCATCCTCGCAGTTCAGCATCTCGTAGCGGACCTCTTTCTCTTTCATCTCGGCGTATTTGGCCTGAAGCTTCAGGTTGAAGACTTCCTGACGCGAGCTCTCGAGTTCGAGGGAGGTGATGATGTTGTGGTTACGGGTGGCAGGCTTGCCCCAGGTGCCCCAAGGGGCGTTCTTGCGGCGCTCTTCCTCGGTCCAACGAGCCACGTTGTCGCGGGTGTAGAGTTTCTCCATGCACTGTCCGATAGCACCGTCGGAGAGGATGAGGACGGGGTTGCGATACTTGAAGGCGATGTCCCAAGCATCGAACACGAAGTCGTACATCTCCTGCACCGAGGCGGGGGCGAGGGTGTAGAGCTGGTAGTCGCCGTGACCACCACCCTTCACACTCTGGAAGTAGTCGCTCTGCGAGGGCTGGATGGTACCGAGACCGGGACCGCCACGCATGACGTTGACAACCAAGCAGGGGATTTCGGCGCCGGCGAGGTAGGTCAGACCTTCCTGCATCAGCGAGATTCCGGGGCTGGAGCTCGAGGTGGCGACTTTCTTGCCGGTGGCGGCACCGCCGTAGACCATGTTGATGGAGGCAACCTCCGACTCGGCCTGCAGCACGCACATACCGGTGGTCTCCCAGGGTTTCTCAGCCATCAGGGTTTCCATAACTTCGCTCTGCGGGGTGATGGGGTAACCGAAGTAACCGTCACAACCGCTGGCAATCATTGCGCGGGCAATAGCTTCATTGCCCTTCATCAGTTGAAGTTCTCTTGCCATAGTATTCCTTTCTTTTCTTTTCGTTTAGATTTTTTTCTTGTAAACGGAGATCACGCCGTCGGGGCACACCATGGCGCAGCTGGCGCAGCCAATGCAACTGTCATTCACGGTCTCGGTATAGTTGTAACCCTTACCGTTTACATTTTTCGACAACGCGATGCACTTCATCGGGCAGACGGGTACGCAGACTCCGCAGCCTTTGCAGCGCTCGGTATCGATGATGATTTGTCCTTTAAATGCCATAATTTTAATGTTATAAGATTAATATATTGGTTTTCGATACTTTATATAAGTGCCTGCAAAGATACGAAATAAAATCCATATTCTCACCAAAAATGGTGAAAATATTTTTCATATTCTTCACAAAGAGTTGATTGTTAGATTGCTCGCATTTCTTTAAACTGGCAGGACCTATGGGGTCTTACCGTATCTCCCCAAAAAAAATGATAAAAGCAAATTTCCATATCAGTTGTCCGCTATTTGTCCGCTACTTGTCCGCTTTAAAAGCGGACAAATAGCATACAACAACCGAGCATCAGCCATACATCAAATGGAGGGGACATCTATGCAATAAAAGTGAGAATGAAGCGTTAATACTCGAAATATCTCTGTTGTATGAAAATCAATTATCGGTATGTAAGGAAGACGTTGGTCAAGTATTTCAACCTGATGCCTGCCAAGGAGGAGGAGCAGTCGGTGATCGACCAGGTGAAGGGGGCTATCGTGTTCCGCGGGACGAATCTGTGGATTCTGATGTTCGCCATCCTAATCGCGTCGTTGGGATTGAACGTGAACTCGACGGCGGTGATTATCGGTGCCATGCTTATCTCGCCGCTGATGGGCCCCATTATCGGGATGGGCCTCTCGGTGGGTATCAGTGACCTGGAACTGCTGAAGCAGTCGCTGAAGAACTACGGCGTGGCCACCCTGATCTCGGTGGTGACGGCGACGGTCTACTTCCTCCTCTCGCCGCTGAGCGAGGCGCAGAGCGAGCTGCTGGCGCGCACGTCGCCGACGCTCTACGATGTGCTGATAGCCTTCTTCGGTGGTGCTGCCGGTGTGCTGGCGCTGACCACCAAGAGCAAGGGGCAGGTCATCCCCGGTGTGGCCATCGCCACCGCCCTGATGCCGCCGCTCTGCACCGCAGGCTATGGCTTGGCGACGGCGCAGTGGGCCTACTTCTTCGGCGCCTTCTACCTCTTCTTCATCAATACGGTGTTTATCGCCACCTCGACGTTCCTGGGGGTGAAGTTGATGCGTTTCCATTCGGTGCAGAATCTTGACTCCGAGGCTGTGCGACGTGGCCGCAAGGTGGTCTACTCGTTGGTGCTGCTCACCATGATTCCGGCAGCCATCCTGACGGTGAATATTGTGAGGGAGAATATGCAGGAGAACAGCAAGAAGCAGTTCGTCAAAGCCGAGTTTGACCAGTCGGGCACACATATATTGTCGTCGCAACTGAAAGGCGACACCCTGCGGGTGGTGGCGGTAGGCAAGGAGATTACCGAAGCCCGAATCGCAGAGGCCCGTGCGCGCATGCAATTCTACGGCCTCGAGGATGTGGCGTTGGTGGTGATTCAGGCCGAGAACACCGAAGACCTGGCGTTGGCCACGACCCTCAGCACCGCCGAGCATGCCAATGCCGTGCTGAGCCAGCAGGTGTCCGACCTGCAGCACCAGTTGGCTGCGGTGGCGGCTTTCGACACCCTCTCGACGAATGTGTCGAAAGAGGCGGTGCCGCTGTTCCCCGAGGTGAAGACGGTGACTGTCGGCAAGATGGGCGGTGTGTTGACGGCTGTGGTGACCCCGCAGGAAGGGGTGAGACTCGAAAAGGAGACGGTGAAGCGTATCGGGGAGTGGCTTCGTGTCAGGATGAACGACGGGAAGGTGGATGTCATTGTGAGGAACCTGTCTCTGACTGTTGAAAATTAATGTGTTGCAATTATTTTAGATTTTTTTGCAATAAATTTTTGTTTGTGTGTACTAAAAATTTAGTAATTTTGCAAGCCAAAATGAATTGAGAGTTGACAGTTAGCAGTTGATAGTTGATAATTATAAACAACTGAAATACAAACATTAAAATCTAATAACATGAAGAAATTTGCATTGATCTGCCTTTTTGCCTCGATGGCATTTGGAATGGCAAACGCACAGGATGTTAAAAAAGACGAAGTCCCTGCCAACGGCGCGAAGATTCGTTTCATCGAAACCGAGCACAACTATGGCACCATCCAGAAGGGTGGCGACGGCAAGTGCACTTTCACTTTCGTCAACGAGGGCAACGAGCCCCTCATCCTCTCCAATGTGAAGGCCTCCTGCGGCTGCACCACTCCCAGCTACACCCAGAAACCTGTGATGCCCGGTAAAGAGGGTACCATTGATGTGAAGTACAACACCAATAATGTGGGTGGTTTCTCGAAGACCGTCACCGTCACCAGCAACGCTGTCGACAATCCCCGTGTTGTGCTGAAAATCAAGGGTAATGTCGTTCAGGAAGGCGGCAGCCAGGCTCAGCCCCAGATCCAGCCCAAACCCCAGGCGGCTCCCGTGAAGATCGCCGAACCCGCGAAGGCCGTTGAAGCTCCCAAGAAGTAAATAAAAACGACACATCAACATGCCTCAGATTTCGAATAAAGGATTGGATCTGCCCCAGTCGGCTATCCGTAAACTTGTTCCCTTCTCCGATGCTGCCAAGGAGCGTGGCATCCATGTCTACCACCTGAATATCGGACAGCCCGACATCGAGACCCCGAAGGGTGCCCTTGAAGCTTTGGCCAGCAAAGCCCACGAGATGGCTGAGAGTAAGGGTGTGCTGGAATACAGCCATTCGGCAGGTATTCCTTCCTATCGTCGTGCCCTCTGCAACTACTATCACCGCCATGGTATCGACGTGACCCCCAACCAGATTATCGTCACCAACGGCGGCAGCGAGGCCCTGCAGATGGCTTTCACCGTCTGCCTCAACCCCGGTGACGAAATCATCATCCCCGAGCCTTACTACACCAATTACAACACCTTCGCCAAGCTGTGCGACGCCAAGATTGTCACCATTCCCAGCGACATCAAGACGGGCTTCGCCCTGCCTCCCATCGAGGAGTTCGAGAAAGCCATCACTCCGCGCACCCGCGCCATTATGATTTGCAACCCTAACAACCCCACGGGTTATCTTTACACCCACGAGGAGTTGCTGAAGGTGGCCGGTTTGGTGAAGAAATACGATTTGTTCTTGTTTGCCGACGAGGTGTACCGCGAGTTCTGCTACGACGGTCACAAGCATTTCAGCGTCATGCAGCTGGAGGGGCTGGAGCGCAACACTATCCTGTTCGACTCCGTCTCGAAGCGCTACAGCGCCTGCGGTGCCCGTGTAGGTTGCATGGTGACCCGCAACAGCGAGGTCTATGCCATCGCCATGCGTCTGGCCCAGGCCCGTCTCTCCCCCCCGTCGTTCGGTCAGTTCTTTGGCGAGGCAGCCGTTGAGACCCCGCAGGAATACTTCGATGGTGTATACAACGAGTATATTGCCCGTCGCAATGTGGTGGTCGAGGGAGTCAACAAGATTCCCGGATGCTTCTGCCCGATGCCCAAGGGTGCTTTCTACACCGTTATCGACCTGCCTGTCGACGACAGCGACAAGTTCTGCCAGTGGCTGCTGACGGACTTCCAGTACGAAGGAGCCACCGTTATGCTGGCCCCCGCCACGGGATTCTATGTCGATCCCGAGCGCGGTCGTCATCAGGCCCGCATCACCTACTGCATCTGCATCGAAGACCTCAAGAAGGCCATGAAGTGCCTCGAAGAGGCGCTGAAGGTGTATCCTGGGAGAACAAGATAATGACTCGAGAAGAAAAACGCCAACAAGTAATATGCTCCTGCATCGAACAGCAGGAGCATATTGCTACTATAGCCAAGCAGGAGATGGACTCTGCCCAGCAGCAGAGCAACGACTACGGTGCCAACGTGGACCGCTACGACTCCTACCGCACCAAGATGATGCGGTCGAGGGATATGTATGCCCGTCAGTACAGCAACGCTTTGGCCGGCATCCGTTGTCTGCAGGACTTACAGAAGCTGCCGCCCTTCGACACTGTCGAGCATGGCGCCTGCGTGGTCACCGACCGCCAGAATTTCTTCTTGAGTATTGGAGCAGGCAAGTTCTCTGTCGGTAATGAGGTTTGGTTTGCCATTAGCGCCCAGACCCCCATCTATATGGCCGTCAAGGGTCACACGGTAGGAGACACCTTTGTCATCAACGGCCAGTCGCAGACCATCAAGGAAATCTTCTAATCCAGGGTCGTTATGAAGCATCTCCTACTTCTTATGGCGGCTCCGCTACTCTTGTTTTTTGCTTCCTGTCGCGATTCCCGCCCCGTTGAAAGTCGAGATTCCTATTGCGGTGCATTCGACCCTATGGTGGGTTATGAGGGCGATACCGTGTGCATGGATATGGACCTTGAAAATGCGGTTTTAGAAGGTGTCGTGCTGCCCGCCAAAGGAGAACGGTTCCGTTTTGAGTTCGACACCTTGTCCGACAAGCAGCTCTACTACAAGATATACTACCAAAACGAGAGTTATAAGTTCGACGAGGACGATTCTCTGTGCCACGAGAACTTCTATGGCTCATGGGAGGATGTTGGCGTGGGTTTCAAGCCGGTTCCTGCCGACGGCCATATTGTCGACAGTTTCCGCATCGTGGGCAATCCCCGCGACGAGCGCATCTATTATGGTGTCGACCTTTCGGATTACGATTGCAGCCTCGAGGCTTTGCAGGCCATAGAGCGGGAGATACGTGCCGACACCCATTGGTTCCGCTATGTGAGTCAGGTGGCGGCGCCGCAGAACAACCGAACGCTGGAGGAACAGCTCTTCCTCGACACCCGCTGGGTGCTCAATCAGCGTCGTCACGACGGCGGCGATGTCAACCACCGTTGGAAACGCAACCCTCGTACTGGATGCTACTCGTTCCTGTTGGTGGTGTGCGACGAGGAGGGAATGGCCGAGATTCCCGACGAGGTGCAGCACATCGGCATGACTGCTGCCGACAGCCATTTCGTGAATCCATACGCGTGGTTCAAACATCATGCCAGCTCCCACCGCTCCCTGCTCAAGGGCAGCAAGGTGCTGCGTACCCGTGCCGTCCTGACTCCCCAGCAGGGTGTCTACATCGATGAGACCCAAATCCGCAGGGCCTATCCGAGCAAGCATGAGGAGTACGGCAGAGTAGGGGGCGACACCTCGCTCTACAGGCATGCACTCTATCAGCAGTTTTTCCCTGCTATCAGTCAGCAGTACACCTTGCGCAATATCCCCTTGGTGTGCGACATCGACAGCTTCTCGCTGACTGACTACATCACGGCGCCATTCCTTTATGACTCCTCCCGTCTCATTTACGATTACCCCCAGATTACCGACTGTCCGGGAGCCACCGTGCATCCTTCTGCTACGGGCGACTACCTCCCGGTTGTCAATCCTGGCAACCGCGGGTTGGCGCATCCTAAGAAGGAATCGACCGGTGTAAAAACCCGTGTGGGCTTCTCCTATGGAAAATACAGGGGCAAAATCAAGTTTCCCCCCATGCTCAACCGCCAGAATGTCTGGAACGGCCTCACCTATGCCTTCTGGCTCATCTATCAGGACGAGGGGGAGTGGAACCTTCGCCGCCCCAGCTATCATGGAGGCTACATCGGCAAGGGCGACGAGAGCGAAACACCCGAGAGGCACCTGCGTGACAACTATTCCGAGATAGACATCGAGATAGTGAAAGCCTCGCGCTACTGGACGCGGGACTATTACAACGGCATTGACCGCCTCTTGAAAAGAGAAGACGGCCGAAGGAACAGCGATGTGATGTACTGCTGCACCAACTGGGACCTTGCCTGTAGCGAGCCTCAATACTATCAGGCAGGCATTGTTAGCATCCCCTATGAAGACCAGCGGTTTGAGGCAATGCGGTGGTACGAGACCTACAAGGCGTTGACCACCAAGACTCCCATTTCAAACAGTATTTTCGACAACGATTATTACTACTACGAGATTGAGTGGAAGCCCCGGGAGATTATCTGGCGCGTGGGCCCTGACCCCGACCACATGCGTGTGGTGGGCTATATGAACGACCGCTTCACCGCCATTCCCGACAACCAGATGCTCTGCATCGTCACTCAGGAATACCACTACTCCGAATGGTGGCCTCCGATAGTCTTTATGCAGGGATGCATTCCCTACAATGCCAGCGACATCGAAGGAAGAGTGTACGAGATTGTTATCGAATAGCCTTAGGTGAAAATCCAACCGCCGTTCAAGAAGCAGTTAAAGAGATAGGCTGTCCAGAAAATATTCAGTAGCAAAAGGATTCCCACAAGGGTGTATCGCAACCAAGGCTTCATCCAATGGTGGAAGAATAGCATCGAGATGAGCAGTAATGTGATGATACATCCCAGAGTGCTGGTACCCAATAGCATCGTGTGGCAGTAGACCGCCGACACCATTAGGAAGGTGGCGATAACCCATCGCCAAACTTTGGGAACGGGCTGACTTGCACAGTCGAACAGGAGGAAAAAGAAGAATGAAGTGCAGGTTAGCAGCCGCGCCTGCGAATACATGCAGCCTTTCTGGGTGAACAGAGCCAGCACGATGTTGCCGACAAAGAAAAGCACGGAAAGTATCCTGGCGGTTTGCCACTCGCGTGAGGTTTCGGTCGTCTCGTTGACTTCGTTATGACGGAGTGCGGAGAATAGTTTTGTGGCGAGCCACGCCAGCGCGGGGATGAAGAGTGTGAAAATCAACGGCCAGGTAACGCTCTTCCCCTCTACACTCCAGTCGGTGAAGGGCCAAGAGGGCAACGAAAGTTCTTTTTCCCAGAGGCCTTGAGCACTGACAAACTGGAAGGGGCTCCCGGCGCCACGCAGATGTTGAATAATTATAACAGCGAGTACGCCAGTTGACACTGGTGCTAGATGCAGGGCTACATTGCGGAAGAAACTCTTCCAGGTTTCCCTGTGGCGGAGACATAGCAGCAGGTCGGTAATCAGCCATGCCACCAGCAGGATATTGCTTGCGGAACGAGTCATGGAGGCCAGCAGGAATCCGAGGAAGAAAATCCAGTAGCGCCGTTTAATGAGTCCATAGAGGCCCGTGGCGGTAGTGATGAAGAACAGGGCTTCGCTGTAAGGAATGGCAAAAATGACCAGATAGGGCATGCAGAGCGCCAACAGAAACATCCACGCCGGCATCTTGTTCCTGAAAAGAGAGGCCAATAAAGTGGCACCGATGGCGAAGAGAAGAATGTTGAGGAGGCAAATCCCCAAGGGTGGAAGCCCTGTGGTACGCCACAGTAACGGGAAGAGAGGGAAGAAGGCATAGTCCTTCCCTTTGGGGTCATAAGGGGAACGGTAGAGGTATTCTTTGATACTATTGTAGTGGGCAGCGTCCCACATAATCATCTTGTCGTTTGTCACCTTCTCGTAAGGCTCTTCCACATTCCGTGCATTCCACGAACCGTCATCATGACGCTCCACAGCATAGGTCTTCAGCATACCTTTTACGATATCGTATGCGCTCTGTTGGCCAAGCAGGGCATGCAGCAACCCTGCGGTGACAAAGAAAAGAACCACCGCTGCTGCCAAAATCGGCATTTTCTGTTTTTGAGTTATTATCATCTATTAAAGAAGTCGTCGGCAGTTTTGTTCACCACGCTGTCGGCCACTGTACAGAGTGATAAATCGTTGGTGCTTTCTACTCGCACAAGGCGACTCATAATGGCTTTGTAACGCTCAAAATACTCACTCACGGCATAGTTCTCCACCACCACATAGTCGAAGGGAAATTCCAGTGCCTTTTCAGTCAGGTGGGTCACATCCATCTGGTCCTCGCCGAACCACATCACCGAGTAGCCCTTGCGTCCCATCATCAAAAAAGGAGAGTTCTGCGGGTAGGATGCCACCGAGAGTATCTTCGCGTCGCGGCTCACGCCCACCTCGTCGAGCCATCGGTCGCTGCCCCAGTAATGCCAAACGTTTATCTGCGCCAAATCCCAACACGAGTTGCGCTCGTCAATTTCAGTACGTGCTTCCCACACCATCTGCCCACCTAGTACCACCAGCATGCCGATACCGCCTAGTGTCCACCAACGCCCTTTGGGTGAAGGTATCGAGGCTGCCAGCAGGGCCGTTATCACCAGTGTGGGCAGCCATAGACAGTCGAGGAAGTAGTAGTTATGGTCCCGGAATTGACGCCACATGGCTACAATAAACAGAAACTCACCCAGTAGCCAGAGGACAGCGAACCAACCCAGAGGAAGCTTCTTCCCTCTTTTTTCGAGGGTGTCCTTTGGGTGAAGGTGAGAGGTGAAAGGTGAAATGTGAGAACCAATGCGGAAATGGTGTATGGCGAGAGCGATAAGGCCTGCGGCGGCCACCACGGCTATCACAATCTGCTGCACCAGTCCGAAGTAGGAATACATGTATCTTTCCTTGACAGCCTCTACCACATTGGTCCAGTCCTCGCCATTCCTTGGAGGCATCAGTTCGCTCAGAAACAGTGTCCCGTGTTCCGCCCTCAGGTGGGCGTTCCACAGCATGTATCCGCCGATGGCGGCAAATCCTGCCACTACGACGGGTAGTTTGTTCCAGAAGGTGCTCTCTTTGCGCAGCACCCGCAGCAGTTCGAAGCCACAAACGGCCACCAGCACCACCAACTGCGAAGTGCGAACCATTGCGCCCAGCGAGAGCAATGCCACGCTGAGGTGCCAGAAGGTCATGCGCTCTTCCTGATAGTATTTCACGTATGCCCACAATCCCGCCATTATCATGGCCAAAGCAGGGATGCTTGGGATGAAGCCTGCCATGTAATAGGCATAGACCGGCGAGGCTATCGCCAGTAGTGTTACCCCTACCGACTTTACCCACGACCGCGTGAGCCTGCGGCAGAGCAGGAAAAAGAACCATAGCCCTATCAGACTCACCAACAGCGTCCATGTTCTGAACACCGAGGGCTCGTAGTTTCCGCTCACACCCATCAGCAGGGCGACGATGTATTCATGTATCGGGAAATCGGCCGACGTGATGGTGGTCTCACTCGCTTCCGACCAAGTGCCGGGAAACTGTTTGTTGTAAATCATCGTCTCTGGATGGAACAGGTCGTAGCCGTTGTTCACAAATCCGTGAGCGATAGCGTACCAGTCCGACTGAGCCCAACCATGGGTGTAGGCCGGAAAGTCCTTCAGGGTGCGGCCGCAGAGTACTAGACTCAGCATAATAAAGACAATGGCAGCCACAAGGAGGCTGCCATTGTCTTTTGAGAAGAGTTTATTAATATCCGAAGATTTCATCCAGCGTGAGTTTCTTCACCTTGCCGAACTTTGCCAAGCGGTTGAAGTCGATTTCGCTCTCCTTACCGAGGATAAGGTAGGCTTTCTTCTTGCCTTTGATGTACTGCTTCTGGAAGTCCACGAGGTCATTCATGGTGAGCTTCTGGTAGGCAGAGTAGTTCTGCTTGCTCAGGGGCTCTTTCCAGCCCATCTTCTCGCAAAACAGGTAGCTGTTGATGATGCCCATCTTGGTGACGCGGGCGGTGCGGCTGCTGGCCAGCAGGGCATCCTGAGCCAGTTTGAAGTTGGCCTCGGCCTGCGGCATGTCGTTGAAGAGCTCCTCGTAGGCATCGAGGGCGTCAAACAGCTTGTCGGTCTGGGTGATGATATTGGCACTGTTGTAGAACCAGCCGTCTTTCTTGCCGGTGTTGCTATAGTAGCTGCTGGCGCTGTAGGCGAGCGAGCGCTTCTCGCGCATCTCTTGGAAGACGATGGCGTTCATCGAGCCGCCGAAGTACTCGTTGAAGAGGTTGACTTTCGGTACGAGCGGGGTGTTGTATTCGGTACCGCGGAAGTACTCGGTGAGGTAGATGTTCTTGGCGTTGTAGTCGACGAAGAGGACCTCGTTCTCATCGGTGGCCACAGGCTGGTACACCTTGTTGGCCGGGACTTCCTTGGTGGGCTTTACGGTGTGAATTTTGTTCACGGCGGCGGTAGCCTCCTTGAGGGTCAGCGGACCGTAGTAGAGCACACGATGTTTATAGGAGAAGAGGCCGTGGAGGGCGTCGGTGAGCTGTTTGGCGGTGTAGGCACGTAGCTGGGCATCGCTCTGCGTGGTACCTTTGATATACTCCTCACCATAGGTGCCATAGGTGTTCAGGGCGCGGAAGGCGGCACGCTGGTTGGTCTTGTTGTCGGAGCGGCTCTTGATGATGCGCTCCACGAGTATCTGCAGCGCTTCGTCGTTGGGCTGGGCACCGGCCATAATCTCTTCGACGAGGCTCATGGCTTTTTCCATGTTCTCGGCCAGGCCGCTGATGCCGACGGTGATGCTCTCGTTGCCCACGTTCAGGCTCCAGTCGCAAGCCAGTTTGTAGAACTCTTCTTTCAACTGCTCGGCAGTGTGTTTGTCGCTGTTCAGGTATTCCACTAAGTCGGCGGCTAGGTCGATGGTTTTGTCGACCGAACTACCAAACTCGAAACGGTACTGCAGGTTGAAGGTCTTGTTCTCCACATTCTGTACATACAGCACTTCACTGCCGTTGCCGGTCTTGCCCTTTTGCAGGTCCTTTTTGAAGTTTACGAAGACAGGCTGGACGGGTTTCGCCTTGGCAGCATCGGCTTTGATTTGAGCGAGGAAAGAGCTCTCGTTGTCGCGGCTCACGCTGATGGGAGTGATGGCAGGTTTGACCACCTTTGCCACAGGATCGGGTGTGTCCTGATGTTTGTAGACGATGACGTAGTTGTTGTCCTTGCAGATGCGGTTGGCAAAGTCGACGATGTCTTTCTTCGTGATCTTAGACAACTCGTCAATCTCGTTACACACCTTGTCCCAGGTCTGGTGCTGCACGAAGGCATAGGCCATCTGGCTGGCGCGGCTGTTGTTGCTCTCAGCCTGCTTCATGATTTGAAGCTTCAGTTGATTGACACCGGCCTTGATGAGGTCTATGTCGAACTGACCCTGCTTCAACAGCTCAATCTGTTCCAACAGCAGGTCGCGCACCTGACCGAGGCTCTGACCCTGATTGGGGCGGCCGACAAGCATGAAGGCGGCATAGTCATTCAGCGTATAGGTGCCGGCGTAGGCGCCGAGGCAGAGCTGTTTCTGGTTGAGGTTGAGGTCGATGAGACCGCAGGAGCCGTTGTTGAGCACATACTCCATAGCTTGTGCCAACAGGGCATCGCGGCTGCCGTTACCCTCCTCGATGCGGAAAGCGATGGTGAGGCTCTCGGGGTCTTGACCGTTGACAAGGCGGATGATGGGGCTGGTGATGGGCTCCTCTTTCACCTTGTGGAATTCAGGGACATTGCCGGGGACCCAAGTGCCGAAATACTTGTCGATAATCTTGATAGCCTCGTCGGGGTTGAAGTCGCCAGACATGGCGATGCACATGTTGTTAGGCACATAGTAGGTATGATGGAAGCGGTAGATATTGGTCATCGAAGGATTCTTGAGGTGCTCTATGGTGCCGAGGGTGGTCTGGGTGCCATAGGGGTGGTGCGGGAAGAGACCGCGCATCATCTCCTCGTTCACACGACGGTTGTCCTGTGCCAGGCTGATGTTCTTCTCCTCATAGACGGCCTCCAGCTCGGTGTGGAACAGGCGCAGCACCAGGTTGGGGAAGCGGTCGCCCTCCACCTTGGCCCAGGTTTCCAGCATGTTGGCGGGGATATTCTCCACGTACATGGTGTAGTCGTTGCTGGTGAAGGCATTGGTGCCCTCGCTGCCGATGGCGGTCATGCTTTTGTCGTATTCGTTGGCGATGGCGATGGTGGAAGCCACATAGCTGATGGAGTCGATTTGGTGGTAGATTTCGGCGCGACGTTTATCGTCGGTGGTCTTGCGGTAGACCTCATAGAGGGCCTCAATCTTGTCGAGCTCCACCTTTTCGCGGGTCCAGTCGCTGGTACCCAGCTTTTGGCTACCCTTGAACATCATGTGCTCCAGATAGTGGGCCAGACCGGTGGTCTCAGCGGGGTCGTTCTTCGAACCGGCACGCACGGCGATGTAGGTCTGGATACGTGGGGCATCTTTGTAGACGCTCATGAAGACCTTCAGGCCGTTCTTCAGCGTGTACTCGCGGACGTTCAGCGGGTCGTTGGGATAGGTCTTGTACTCATACTTCTGGGCATTCACGCTGCCGCCCATGAAGAGCAGTGTTGCCACGAAGCAAAGGGTGAAAAGGGATTTTTTCATCTTTTTGTTTTATTGTTGGTTAATCTAATTGATATTTGCATTGGAAGCGGCGCTCGTACTCCTCGATGAGCATGGGACGGAAGTCGGGGTGTGCTATCTGGATGAGGTCCTCGGCACGGTGTTGCAGGGTGCGACCTTTGAGGCGTGCGATGCCGTACTCGGTGACGAGGTAGTTGACGTCGTTGCGAGTGGTGCTCACGGCAGAGCCGGGGGTAAGGAACGGCTTGATGCGCGAGATGGTGCCGCCGGCGGCGGTGGAGGGCATGGCGATGATGCTCTTACCCTCGCGGGCCATGGAGGCTCCGCGCACAAAGTCAATCTGGCCACCTATGCCGCTGTACTGTCGCATGCCGATGGTCTCGGAAGCCACTTGACCCATGAGGTCCACCTCGAGGCACGAGTTGATGGAGACCATGCGGTACTGCTGGGCGATAATGATGGGGTCGTTGGTGTAGTCGACAGGGTAGAGCTCGATGTCCTCGTTGCCGTCCACGAAGTTGTATAGGTCGCGGCTGCCCATGATGAAGGTGGCCACCACCTTGCCTTTGTGCATCGATTTCTTGCGGCCGTTAATGATGCCTTTCTTCATGAGGTCGGCCACGCCGTCGCTGAACATCTCGGAGTGGATGCCGAGATCGTTTTTGTCGCCCAGTTCGGCGAGGACGGCATTGGGGATGGCGCCGATACCCAGCTGGAGGGTGGTGCCGTCGGTGACGAGGGAGGCGCAGTGGCGCCCGATGGCCTGTTCCACCTCCGAGGGAGCGTCGCTGTGGAGCTCGGGGAGGGGATAGGCGCAGGGGATGATATGGTCGATTTGCGACACATGGATCATGTTGTCGCCGCCCACGAAGGGCATGAGTTCATTGGTTTCGATGATGACGGAGCGGGCACGACGGATGGCAGCGAGGGCGTAGTCGCAACTGACGCCCAGCGAGCAGTAGCCTTCCTCGTTGGGAGGTGTGGCCTGGAAGATGGCCACCTCACAGGGAATCTCGTCGCCAATCATTTCGGGTACATCGTGGAAGTAAGCAGGGAAGAAGTCGCCAGCCAGGTGGTTCACAATCTCGCGCGAATTGCCACTGAGGAAATTGCTCACATGGCGGAAATGACCGTAGCAGCGGGGGTGGAGCAATTCGTTGTCACCCAGTGTGGTCATGTGGAAGATAAGCACGTCGTTATACTCCTCACAGTGCTCGGCCATGGCGTGAGGCACCACGCGAGGCACTGCGGCCGCATGTCCAAGTACTACACAATCGCCATCGTGGATGTCCTTGATGGCTTTCTCCGGCGTGGAGACTTTCCTTTTGTATTCGTCTTTCCAGTTCATAAACAGTTATTAATAGGTTGGGTTCTTTAATTGTTTTAAATTATTGTCCTATAATCTGTTATGTATTGTTGTTCCATAGTATCGAGCTGCAAAGATAAGAAAAAAAAAGATATTCTATATTTTTTTTGTACTTTTGCATTTCGATTTTGTGATATTTATGAAGAGATATTTTTTGTTGATGTTGATGTGTTGCCTGGCAGGAGAGGCTGTAGTGCTGGCACAGGATGATAAGACGGGCAAACGTGAGCGAAAGAAAAACCTTGTGGTGAGGGAATGGAACCAGAGGCAGGGAAGCAACACCCCCTATTTAGACCATATTGCCACTTATGATGAATTGGGACGCAAGACAGAGGAAATAGAGTATGCTTCTTATGGCCAGAAAAAACGTGTGGTTTATGAGTATGAGGGCAATAGCCTAAAATGTTCGCGAGAGATTGAATATGACCACAATAACCATGCTGCCCGTATCAAAAAATTCGAATATAACGAAGACGGCACCAAAGCCAAGCAGTACAACTACAGGCCTAACGGGAAACTGGAATCGACGAAGACCTTTGAATATACGAATAAGTAGGGATTAAGGGTTTCTCATGTTGAATGTCTCACATATCATGTCGCAACTCACGCAAATGGAGGCTGTCGGGCTGGAGGATATGAAGGTCGTGCGGCTGATGAACCGTGTTGACCGGAAGTATTTGGCATCTGTCAGTCAGATGGAGATGTTGTTGGAGAGAGTGGGGGACAGCTATTATGTGCAGCATGTGAATGGAGGGGCAGTGGCTCCGTACCGCACGTTGTATTTTGATACCGACGATCTGGCGATGTACACAATGCATCACAATGAGAAATTGAATCGACAGAAACTGCGTGTGCGCACCTACCGTTCGACCGACACCACTTTTTTTGAAATCAAGAATAAAGACAACAAAGGGAGAACGAGCAAGGTGAGGATACCGATAGACTCACGTCTGTTTGATAATAGTTTAGAGATACCGGAGGTGTCTGATTTTGTGAATGGAAATACTTCTTACCCAGTGACTTCTTTGCATGCCTGTTTGGAGAATAGATTTGAGCGTATCACATTGGTGAATAAGGAGATGAAGGAACGGGTGACTCTCGATAGCGGCATCTCTTTCCATAATCGTGCAACCGGTAGAGATAGGGATATTAGTCACCTGCTTGTTGTCGAGGTGAAACATGAGGTTGGGGCTCCGATGTCCGATATCGAAAAGGCGCTGCATGAGATGCATATCCTTCCACGTCGCATGAGCAAGTATTGTATCGGTACCGCTTTGACTGATTCGTCGGCAAAGATAAATCGTTTTAAGTCTAAGCTGCTGTATATTGATGGTTTAAGAATAAAGTAAAAGTATATGAATATGCCTGATTATGATCCCGAGATTGCCCGAGAATTTATGGTGGGAGACCAGTCGATAGAGGTTTTGGATGTCCCGCTCTTTGATGGTCCCAGCCTATGGAGGATGCTCATTCTTTTTGGTGTTAATATGTTGGTGTGTTGGATAATTACCCACTTCTTCTACTATCGTAAAAGTCGTCGGCGCGATTATTATTTTACCTACATGCTTTTCAGTATGGCCATCTTCTTTATCCTTTATCAACTGCAGAATATGAAGGTGGAAGTGGGTATTGCCCTAGGCCTGTTTGGTATTTTTAGCATGATACGCTACCGCACAGAGCAGCTACCTATCCGCGAGATGACCTACCTGTTTGTGCTTATCGGCATTAGTATCATCAATGGTGCCGGGATGGCGACGAGTTACGTGTCGTTCGTTGCTGTCAACGTGATATTTATCCTGCTGGTTTGGATATTGGAAGCAGTGGGCATGTCGAATCGCAACGCACAGAAAATCATTACCTACGAGAAGATTGAGCTGGTCAAGCCCGACCGGCGCGAGGAACTCCTTGCCGACTTGCATCAGCGCACGGGACTCGAGATTGTGAAAGTACAGGTGGGAAGTATTGATTTTTTGAAAGATACAGCATTATTGAAGGTGACTTATATCCCAGACGATCCAGAACCGAATGATATTGACATGGTGGCGAAGTTTAAGGGAAAATAAACGTCCGGAAATCAATAGATAAAGAGTTATCAACCATGTGGTTTGATAACTTTTTTATTATATCCACGAGTGATAATAAAAAATGTGCTATTTTTACACGCTGAAAGTGTGCCGTTATAACGGCGCAATGGTTTTGTTATCAGAAAGATGAAATAATATAGCACAATGAAAGACAATATCAAAGAACTGACAGAAGGCATGCAGCGTCTTTGCGCCATCGCCAATCGGATTGTGAGCCACCAGGAAGAGGTGAGCCAGATAGAGAAAGATTTGTTGTTGGAGGATTTGCGTCGGTTATACGATGTGGCTCTGCGACTTTGCGACGACGAAACCCCAGAGGAGCAGAAGGCTGAGGCTGACGATCGGAAGGAGGAGTTGACGATGCCCGACGAAGAGATGCTGTCGTCTACCGTGATGGCTACGATGGCTGCCATGGGTGTGCCGGATCCCGAGCCTGCCACTGAGCCTGCCCATGTACCGGAGCCTGTGGCTGCACCGGCACCGGAGTTCGAACTTGCTCCCGAGCCTGCTCCCGAACCGGAGCCTGAGCCCGTTCCCGAGCCCGTGGTCGTTCATGAGATGCCCAAGATGGAAGAACTGGAGAATAACGAAAACTCTCTCCTTTTCGACGAGGTGATTATCGAGGAGGAACCGAAGATTGCCCCCGCTCCTGAGCCGGCAGAGGAGAAGCCCGTCCAAGAGGCTCCTGCTGTGGTGGAAGAACCCGTGGCGGAACAGGCTCCCGCTGAGGAGAGTTCCAAGACTGGCACGCAGGCCTCTCTGCTCGACTACCTGAAACACCCTGTGGAGGAGAAACCCACGGTGCGTACTCTCGGCGACTCCTTAGGTGAAGCAGAGGGCGGTGAACGCAAGGTGGACAGCGTGTTGAATAAGAAGGTGTCTGACCTTCGCACCGTTATCAATATCAACGACAAGTTCAGTTTCATGAGCGAGCTGTTCCATAATAACATGAAGGCTTACAACGATTTTATCCTCCGCCTGAATAGTATCGATACCCGTGACGAAGCCCTGCTCTGTGTCAACGAGGTGTCGACGCAGTATAAATGGGACGAGAACTCATTGGCGGTACAGTCGTTCTACAAAGTCTTTGACAAAAAATTCTAAATACGACCGTTATAAAGTTAAAACGGTTGAAAAGGTTAAAAGGGCTCAAACCATTAAGCCTCTCAAACCTTTGAAACCTTTAAAACCTCAATAAAATGGGCAAAGCGATTCTCTTCTCGGCACCTTCGGGTTGCGGTAAGACTACCATCATCAAGGAATTGATGAAGTGCTTCGACTGCTTCGATTTCAGCATCTCCGCCACCTCTCGGGCTCCGCGCGGCGAAGAGGTGAACGGCCAGGATTATTATTTCCTCTCTCGTGACGAGTTTATGGCCCGTGTGGCGAATGACGAGTTCCTCGAGTGGGAGGAGGTCTACAGCGGCACCTGTTATGGTACGTTGAAGAGCGAAATCGACCGCATCTGGAACCTCGGCAAGGTAATAGTGTTCGATGTCGATGTGAATGGAGGCTGCAATATCAAGAAATATTTCGGCGACGACGCGTTGTCGATTTTTGTGATGCCCCCCAGCATCGAGGTGTTGGAACAACGTCTGCGCAGCCGTGGTACCGACAGCGAGGAGGCTATCGTCAAACGTCTCGCCCGTAGTGCCGAAGAATTGAAACAGGCTCCGGCATTCGATGTTACCATTGTCAACGACGACTTGGGAATGGCGGTAAAAGAGACCCGCAATGTGATAGAGAATTTCTTGAATGCGTGAATGTGTTAATTTGTTAATGTCTGAATGAATAGAAACAGGCTGATATTACTGTTGAAGAAATACGACTACGTGGTGGTCTTCTTCTTTCTTCTGGTGCTATGCGTGGTGCTGATGTCACGCACCAGCTACTATCAGAGCTCTAAACTCATTTCGTGGACCAATAGTATCGCCGGTGGGTGGTACGAAGGGGTGCACAGCATCAGTGGCTATTTCGGATTGAAGAGTGAGAACGACCGTCTGGCGGCAGAGAATGCTTACTTGAGGGCACGTCTCGCCTCCTCGTATATCAGTTACACCGACAGCACCTTCACTGTGAGGGATACCGTTTACAAGCAGCGGTTCACTTATACTGAGGCACGTGTCATCAAAAATTCGTGGAGCCAGCAAAATAACTATGTGATGATTAACAAGGGCCGTTCCCACGGCATAGCTCCTGATATGGCGGTCATCTCGCCGGATGGTATCGTGGGCGTGGTGATGTCGGTCTCCGATAATTTCGCCACCATCATGCCCGTACTCCACAGCGACAGCCGCAACAGCGTTAAGGTGAAACGTACAGGTATCAGCGGTTCGCTGGTGTGGGACGGTGCCGACTACCGTTATGCGCAGGTTATCGATGTGCCTACGACACACAAGTTCATCCAGGGCGACACCATTATCACTTCGGGTCTCGCCAACGATTTCCCCGAGGGAATCCTCGTGGGTTATGTGATGGAAGCCGAAAATCTTTCTGGCAGCGGCTTCTACAAGGTGAAGATACTCCTTGCCACCGACTTCAACAAGCTCGACCATGTCTATATCATCAACAACCGCTTCCGCGACGAACAGGAGCGCCTGATGGCCGCCACAGAACCGCAAGATAGAAATTAAATCACCATAATATGAAAAAGTATTCTTGGGCAATAGCATTAATTTCAATTTTCAATTTTGGATTTTCAAATTCCCAAGCCCAGTTGCTCTACCGCATCTCCGGCAATGGATTGGAGAAACCCAGTTACATTGTGGGTACCTACCATCTGGCTCCTGCCTCGTTTGCCGACAGCATCCCAGGCCTTCGCGAAGCTTTTGCAGCCACCGAGCAGGTCTATGGCGAGGTGGATATGCTTGAGACACTCAAGCCCGAGAATGCCGCCAAGTTGCAGGCGGCCATGATGCTCCCCGAGGGGACAACTATCTCGTCGCTCCTCTCCAAGGAACAGATGGAAAGGCTCAATGCAGTGATGCGTGAACTCATGGGTGTGGACATGAACAACGAGGGTGTGGCGGAACAACTTGACAGACTGTCGCCAATGGTGCTTGAAACCCAGCTCACTTTACTTGTCTATATGAAGAATATCGTTGGACTTGACCCTGCCGACCTCATCGATACCTATTTCCAGCGCGAAGCGGTGAAAAGTGGCAAGGCTATCCTTGGCTTTGAAACTGCCGACTTCCAGATGGAAATCCTGTATGGTGCCCCGGTGGATAAACAGGTGGAGGACTTGATGTGTTTTGTGGACAACTTCAAAGAAGGGGTCGAGACGGCCGAATTTATCACGGCTGCTTATTTCTCTCAGGATTTGGAAATGCTTGAGGAGATAAAGCTTGAGGAACAAGAAGGAGCCTGTGCAGGGAAACCAGAGGATAATGACAAACTTATCTATGACCGTAATGCCAACTGGGTTAAGACAATGCCTTCTATTATGAGCGATAAGCCTACGTTCTTTGCTGTCGGAGCCTTCCACCTCTGTGGTGACCGCGGTGTGCTCCGCCTGCTCGAAGCCAATGGATATAAGATTGAACCTGTCAAAAAATGAATAAAGAGATACTGAGAATTGTCGGACGTTTTGTCCTGTTGCTTTTAATACAGCTGTTGGTACTCAACCATGTGTACCTTGGAGGGTATATTATGCCTATGCTCTACCTCCTGGCTATCTTGATGCTGCCTACCGGCATGAAACGCATTCCTCTGCTGCTTATCGCTTTCGCTACGGGGCTTTTGATGGATGTTATGAACAATATGTTGGGATTCCATGCCATTGCCTGCACCATAGTGGCAATGATGCGTATCCTTTTTGCCGACCGCATCCTCACTCGCGGCGAGCCCACAGTAATCTCGGCTCCGGGCATCCATAGCGTCTCACCACAGTATTTCATCAGCTACCTACTCATACTCCTTTCTGCCTTCTACTTGGTGTTCTTCACTATCGAACTCTTTGGCTTCCGTAACTTTGGCGCAGTAATCCTTTCTACCATCCTCAGCACTATTGTCACTGCTCTTTTGGCGGTGCTCTATCAGTTCATCTTTACCAAAAAAGAAGCGATATGAAAAAGGTTCTCAGCGTTAGCTCATTTTTCATTCTTTATTTTTCATTCATCATTCCCCTCCACGCCCAGACTGCCGTGGGGCATTGGCGCGATTGTCTCGACTACTCACGGGTGAGCCATGTGGCTCATGCCGGCGACCGTATCTATGCCGCTGCCCGCGGAGGGGTCTTCTATTACGACTTTGAGGACAATACGCTGATGCGTCTCTGCAAAGGCAAGGGACTCAGCGATGTGGGTGTCGCCACGATGGACTACGACCCCGTAACGAAATGTCTCGTAGTGGCCTACAATAACTCCAATGTCGATATCCTTGTCGACGACCACACCTATAATATCTCCGACATCAAGCGCAGCGAGATTTCGGGCGACAAAAACATCTATCACGTCCGTTTTGCCAACCGCCGTGCCTATCTCACCACAGGCTTTGGGGTCGTGGTGCTGAATCTCGACCGACAGGAAATCAAGGAGACCTGGTACCTCGGTGCCGGCGGCGCCTACACTCCCGTCTATGACCTCGCTTTCCTCTCCGACAGCCTCTATGCCGCCACGGGCGAGGGCCTCAAACGTCTCTCCCGCAGCGAGCTCCATCCCTCTGTCAGCGACCGCTGGACCATCGACCACCGTCTCGACGGTGTCGACATCATCGAGCTGGCCGCGGCGGGAAGCCATCTTCTGGCGACTGCCACAACCTACCAACCCGACAGCAACGTAGTGTACATCAAGTCTGGCGCCTCTTTTGTCGCAACCTACTCCGGCGAGATACGCTCAATCCATGTGGCCAACGATTACCTCACTATTTGTCGCAACGGCGGAGTGATGACTTTCGATACCGCCCTGAACTATTATGGCGACCAGTACGTCTACCATTGGGGTGCCCTCGATGCCCTTGATGCCGTCTACGACCGTGACCACACCCTTTGGGTGGCACACCCGTGGGAGGGCGTTGTCGGCCTGCACACCGACGGTACGGAGGAATACTACCGTCCCGACGGTCCCTTTTCGGCCGACAATACCTATCGCCTTGTCCCCTTCAACTACCGCATGATGCTCTGTCCAGGAGGCCACACCTCCACCTATGCCAATGCCTACCTCCCAACCAACCTCTTCACCTCTGTGGGACGCCAGTGGACTACCCTCGACAAGAGCAACGGCCTTCTCGAAGGAACCTTCGACCTTGTCGACGTGGCTGTCAACCCTCGCGACACCAACGAACTGGTGGCAGCCGTCTGGGGCTACGGACTCGCCTCCATACGTGACAATCAGGTGCAAACTTTCTACAACAGCTCCACCACTGGCGGTGCCCTCGTACCCTACTCCTCCGGTTCCTACAGCCGCCTCAACACCGGCGCTGTGGCTTTCGACCGCAAGGGCGACCTCTGGGTGCTTAACTCCCACAGCACCCATGCCCTCGCCGTCCGACGCGCTAACGGCACCTGGGAGAAATTCTCCACCATGTCGATGGTCTCCACTCCTGAGGTCGACAAACTCGTCTGCGACAGCCTCACCGGTTTCAAATGGTTCTGCGGACGCTCCAACGTTATCTATGTCCACGACGGCGACAGCCGCATGGCCAAGGTGAACCCCAACAATGGAAGCAAACTCTCCACCGACGCTGTCACAGCCCTCGTGCAGGACCAGAACGGTAACCTCTGGATGGGCACCAACAAAGGCATCAAGGTCATCTACGATGGATACAAGGCCTTCCAAAACGGTGGCAACGGCGAGACCTCTCCCGTTACCTGCAGCAACATTACCATCTCCAACGGCGAGTTCGCCGAATATCTCATGGCTTACGAGAGCATCACCGCTATTGCTGTCGACGGCGCCAACCGTAAATGGGTGGGCACCGCCAACGGTGGCCTCTACCTTATCTCCGCCAACGGGCTCGAACAGCTGGAGCATTTCACTGCTGCCAACAGCCCCCTCTTCTCCGACAAAATCATCGCCCTCGGTATCAACGAGCGCACTGGCGAGGTCTATGTGGGCACCGACCTGGGACTGCAGGTCTATCGTGGCACAGCCACCTACGCCGAGTCCATTCCCCTCGACCAGGTCTATGCTTTCCCCAATCCTGTGCGCCCCGACTACGACGGCCCCATCGCCATCAAAGGATTCACCCGCAACGGTATCGTTCATATCACCGATGCCGCTGGACACACCGTCTATTCTACCACCGCCAACGGCGGTCAGGCCATCTGGAACGGTCGCAACCTCAGTGGTGAACGCGTCGCCTCTGGCGTCTACTATGTCTTCGCTTCCGATGCCCAAGGCTCCAACCGTTCCGTTGCCAAAATCCTGATAATAAGGTAGCCTCACTCACGTATTAACACATTCCCATATTAGCATAATCATACATACCTCCGGCCTTGTGCTCCATACCACGCCCTACTCAGAGTCTTCGGTAGTGGTCAAGGTTTTTACGCGGCAACTGGGTCTACGCTCCTATATCATCAAAGGAGTGCGGGGCAGGGGAGGACGTGTCAAACAGAACCTCCTGCAGCCCCTCTCTTCTCTCGATATGGTGGTCTATGACAACCCCAGAACCGAGCTCAACTACATCAAAGAACTCTCCCCTCGCCACTCCGATACACTGGCGCTGTCAAGCAATCAGGCAATCACGCATTCCCTCTGCTTTTTCATGACAGAGGTTCTCTACAAAGCCCTCCGTGAGGCGGAACCTATGCCCGCCCTCTTCGACTATATCGATGAAATTAACACTCAAACACTAACGCAATCAAGCAATCAGGCAATCTCTCACCTCCCCATCTCCTTTCTCCTCACCGTCGCCCGCCATCTCGGCATCGAACCCCTTGACAACTACTCCTCACGCGAGCCTCTCTTCGACCTCCAGGAAGGCCGTTTTGTCTCTGGCCCCACCGAGACCACCCTCTCTCCCGACCTCTCAGCCCTACTGCACCAATATCTATCGTCCTTTCACTCCCTTTCACTCCCTCTCACGCCCTTTCACTCTTCCCTCGACGACCGCACCGCGCTCATCAACGCCCTTCTCAACTACTATCACCTCCACCTCAGCGGTTTTTCCCACTTTCATAGTCACGAAATTTTGCACACAATATTAAAATAGTATATATGAAAAAGCTTTTCCTTTTAGCATTGTTTTTCATCTTTTGCCTTTCATCTTTCACCATGCATTCGCAGAATGCCTATTGGGTCTTCCTTACCGACAAGCAGGGTACCACTTTCGACCCCTACGCTTATTTCGATGCCAAAGCTATTGAGCGTTACAACGTTTGTGGAGCCGACCTCTACGATATCACCAATTACCCCGTTAGTGCCTTCTATGAACAGGGAGTTGGCGCGCTCGCTACTGAGGAGATTGGCGCCAGCCGCTGGATGAATGCCATCGGCATCATGGCCACTCCTGAGCAGATTTCCGCCATTGAGGCTCTTCCCTATGTCCTTCGTGTCCAACCCATCGAAGGCACCGGCCTCCAGCTAACTCGAGCAATCAAGCAATCAAACAATCAAGCAATCGAACCCCTCGATGGCCTCTTCGATATCGCCCATGTCGACGGCCCTCTCGAGGCCCAGCTTGTCCGCATGGGTGGACAACACTTCCGTGAGGCTGGCATTGACGGTAAGGGTATCCGCATCGCCGTCTTTGACGGCGGATTCCCGCAGGTTAACACCCACGTCGCCTTCAAGCACCTCCGCGATAACCATCAAATACTCAAAACTTGGAACTTCCCCAAGAACAAAGAAGATGTCTACGGCTGGAACTCCCACGGCACCATGACGCTCAGCTGCATTGCCGGCCGTTACTATAGCGGTACCGACACCGTGGACCTCGGCCTCGCCACCGGCGCCGAGTTCCTCCTCGCCCGCACCGAGGTCAACTCTGAACCTTTCAAGGAAGAGGTTTGGTGGCAGATGGCCGTGGAATGGGCCGACCGCAACGGCGCTAACATCATTTCTTCCTCCCTCGGCTATGGAAAGGAACGCCACTACACCACCGACATGGACGGCACCTCCTATGTCGCTAAGGCCGGCAACCTCGCCGCCCGCAAGGGCATGCTCGTCGTCAACTCCGCCGGCAACGAGGCCGACGACAGCCAGTGGAAGACCATCATCACCCCTGCCGATGCCGACAGCGTGCTTTGTGTGGGTGGCATCGAGAACAGCCTCACCGAGTATAACCATATCGAGTTTTCCTCCTATGGCCCCTCTGCCGATGGCCGCCTCAAGCCCAACGTCTGCGCCTTCGGCTATGCCCGTACCGCCAACACCGGCACAGACAATGATTATCACTATGTCCACGGCACCTCTTTCTCCTGCCCTCTGGTGGCCGGCTTTGCCGCCTGTGCCTGGCAGGCCTCTCCCGGCAAGACTGCTATGGACCTCTTCCACGAGATAGAACATAGTAGTGACCTCTATCCCTACTGCGACTATTCCTTCGGCTATGGTGTCCCGCAAGCCTCTTACTTCACACAATCAAGCAATCACACAATCAAGCAATCCGCTCCCACCTTCCGCTTCGAAAAGGAAGAGGACGAAATCCTCGTCCGCCCGTTGCGGCCCATCGTGGGCAAGCCCATCTTCTATAAAGAACAGCGTAGCGACGGCCACATCGAACGCTATGCCAAGCGCGACATCGTCTTCCTCGACACTACCGGTGCCCTCCACTTTATCCTCCAGCCCCACCGCACCCTGGTAGTCCACCTTGACGGTTACACCGCCTCCTATACCGACATGGATACCCTCTCCAGCACCGCCAAACTCCTTGACGAATACCTCTTTGGCGATGTCGTCACCGCAGACAACCCTTATGTGCTGAACGACCCCGATTACCGCACCCCTGAGATGAACCTCACCCCCTCCGAGTGGGGCAGCAACGCCAAATACCGCTGGAATATCTATTTCGGTCTCGGACTGCCTGTCAAGATTGACGATGCTGAGCTCTCCTCCAATGTCTGGTCGCCCAGCTGGAATTTTGGTTTCCGTTTTCTCCGTGCTTTCAGCAAGGTTTACTGCCTTGGTGTCGGCATTGGCTACGAGAACAGCCACTATCGCTTCAACAATGCCTCTGTCAACACCCTGGAAACCTCTACTCCTCTCATTGCCTCCACCCTCGGTGTTATGGACGATATTGATGTCCGTAGCCTGACCTTCAACGAGTGGTCCCTCGAGCTCTTCCAGCGTGTCCGTCTCTATCCCGTGGGAATGTTCAGCAACGGCCTCCAGTGGGATCTCGGCATCTATGGCAGCCTCGGAGTCAACTATTATGAGCTCGCCGGTAAAGCCCCGGCAGGTGCCAATGTCGACAATATGCATCAAATTCTCTCGGGTCTTGACGCGATGACCGACTATAAGTGTAACTTCGGCATCACCACCCGCCTCACCTATGATGTCATTGGCCTCTATGTCCGCTACCGCCTGAACTCCATCGGCAGTGACCCCGCCCCCGGCAAAGTCCTCCTCCCCCGCCTCACCGTCGGCCTCCAACTACAGTTCTAACCCCCTTGAAACACAAACTATTACCGTACCATCTCCTACTATGGTAGGACTTGGTACGGTGTTGGTACGGTGTTGATACGGTGTTGGTACGGTGTTGGTGTTGATTGTTAGGTAGTTATAGATTTGTTAAAAAATGCTATCTTCCAATCGGTTTTTTTTCGTATTTTTGCAATTTCAAATGAATAAAAAATAAAAAAAACATAAGTATTATGACACTTGAAGAATTTCAGAACGAATTGCGTCTCGGTATTCCCGATCCGCTGCCCGAAATGCCCGCTTATGATCCTACGGTGAACCATGCTCCCAAGCGCAAAGACATCCTGACGCCTGTCGAGAAGAAGTTGGCCATCCGCAATGCTCTCCGTTATTTCCCCGCCAAGCACCACAAGATGCTGGCCAAGGAGTTTGCCGAGGAGCTGCAGAAATACGGGCGCATCTATATGTACCGTCTTCGTCCCACCTACAAGATGTATGCCCGTCCCATTGAGGATTATCCGGCCAAATGCCGTCAGGCTGCCGCCATCATGCTGATGATTCAGAACAACCTCGACCCCGCCGTTGCCCAGCATCCCCACGAGCTTATCACCTACGGTGGCAATGGTGCCGTCTTCCAGAACTGGGCCCAGTACCGCCTCGTGATGAAATACCTCTCGGAGATGACCGACGAGCAGACCCTCGTGATGTACAGCGGTCACCCCATGGGACTCTATCCCAGCCACAAGGACGCCCCCCGTGTGGTCGTTACCAATGGCATGATGATTCCCAACTACAGCAAGCCCGATGACTGGGAGCGCTACAACGCCCTCGGTGTCACTCAATATGGTCAGATGACCGCCGGCAGTTATATGTATATCGGCCCACAGGGCATCGTGCATGGTACCACCATCACCGTTTTGAATGCCGCCCGTAAACTCGGTGGCGGCACCGCTGGCAAGCTGTTCATCACCGCTGGTCTTGGCGGCATGAGCGGTGCCCAGCCCAAGGCTGGCGACATTGCCGGTGTGGTCTCCATCACCGCTGAAATCAACCCTGCTGCCACGCAGAAACGCTACACGCAAGGCTGGGTTGACGAGGTGCATGATAATCTGGATGAACTATTTGTGGCCGTCAACAAGTCCATTGCTGCCAAGGAGGCTAAGAGCTACGCCTACCAAGGTAATGTGGTTGACCTCTGGGAGTACTGCGCCGAGAAGGGTATCAAGGTGGATCTCGGCAGCGACCAGACCTCGCTGCATAACCCCTGGGCTGGTGGCTACTATCCCGTGGGTGTCAGCTTCGAAGATGCCAAGGTGATGATGGCCGAGAAGCCTGAACTCTTCAAGGAAAAGGTGCAGGAGAGCCTCCGTCGCCATGTGGCAGCTGTCAACAAACTCACCGCTAAGGGTATGTATTTCTTCGACTACGGCAACGCCTTCCTGCTGGAGAGCAGCCGTGCCGGTGCCGATATCTGGAATGCCGATAAGACGGCCTTCCGCTATCCTTCCTATGTGCAGGACATCATGGGACCGATGTGCTTCGACTATGGCTTCGGCCCCTTCCGTTGGGTATGCACCAGCGGCAAGCCCGAGGACCTCGACAAGAGCGACCATATCGCTATGGAAGTGCTGGGCGAGATTGCCGCCACCGCACCCGCCGAGATACAGCAGCAGATGCACGACAATATCCAGTGGATTAAGGGTGCCAAGGAGAACCACCTTGTGGTGGGAAGCCAGGCTCGTATCCTCTATGCTGACTGTGAAGGCCGCACCAAGATTGCCGCCCGCTTCAACGAGGCCATCAAGAAGGGAGAGATTTCCGCACCTATCGTGCTGGGCCGCGACCACCACGATGTGAGTGGTACCGACAGCCCCTTCCGTGAGACCAGCAACATCTACGACGGCTCGAATCGCTGCGCCGATATGGCCGTGCAGAATGTCATCGGCGACAGTTTCCGCGGCGCCACGTGGGTCTCTATCCACAACGGTGGTGGCGTAGGCTGGGGCGAGGTGATAAACGGTGGCTTCGGCATGGTGCTCGATGGTTCTGAGGCTTGTGACCGCCGTCTCCGCATGATGCTCCACTGGGATGTCAACAACGGCATCAGCCGTCGCTCCTGGGCCCGCAACGAGGGCGCCATGTTCGCCATCAAGCGCGCCATGGACATCTGTCCTGAGCTGAAGGTGACGATGCCCAACTTGGTCGACGACAGCGTCCTTGAAGGCCTGTTCTAAAGCATCGTCCAAAAGTTCTATAGAAAAAGTCAGCGGCGAGACCATTTGGTCTCGCCGCCTTTTTGATTAATCAGTATTTCTCACCAGCCGGACGGATAACAAAGCGTTTTAATTTGCGTTTACCACAGTCCATCCGCTGGGGATACCGCTGTTGTCGTTACTCCAGTAGGTCATCTTTTTTGCTTTGGTGAATGTACCTGTAGTAGATACTCCTTGAAGCCAACAGGTTGTTGTACCCGTTGGAATGGTGGGTTCAGCAAGGCATTTTATGCTATTCAAGTTGGAACAATCTTTGAACATGTATTGATAACATGATGAGACTAAGGTGGGGGCAAGAAGGTCGGGAGCTGTAGTCAAACTGGAACAATCCTGAAACATGTGTTCATAGCAGGAAGATGCTAATGTCATGGCTGGTAATGATGGGGCTGAGGTTAAGCCAGAGCAACCTTTGAACATGTGAGAGTAGCATGAATTGTTTAGTGTTAAGGCTGACAATTCGGGAGATGAAGTTAATCGTACGCAGCCTTCAAACATATAGTAATAGCAAAAAATTGCGAGAGTTGTAGCTGGTAGAGATGGAGGAGAAGATAAACTGGTGCAGTTTTGAAACATGTATTGATAACAATAGTCGGATAGAGATGAAGCAGGTAACGTTGGTGCGGATATTAGGTTGGTGCATCATTGAAACATATATTCATAGCAACTGTTGGTTAGAGTTGTGGCAGGTAGTTCTGGCGCTAAAATCAGGCTAGTACAACCACTAAACATGGAGGAATAGCAATATGTTGCTAACGATGTGGCGGGTAAAGCAGGTGCTGATGTGAGTTTTGTGCAGCCCTGAAACATACACATATAACATTTGTTTGCTAACGATGTGGCAGGCAATTCGGGTGCCGATGTTAGATACGAGCATCCAAAGAACATGTTATAATAGCATAACTCGGTTAATGATGTGGCAGGTAAATATGGGGCTGATGTTAGGTTTGTACAGCCTTTGAACATGTTTTGATAACAATTGTTGGTTAGTGTTGTGGCAGGCAATGATAGCGTTTTTGAGGGATGATTGTGAATTCGAGTGTTGTTTTGAAACAGGTTACGGAATGTATAATTGTCTGTTAACACAGTTAAGGTAGCAAAATTGTTTTTGCTAAGAAGACTCATGACGTTACCATAAACATAGCAATCTCCAGAGCAGGAGAATTTACTGTATGTTGAAATAGTGGCCATGGAGGTATTGTCGCCCCGGAAAGAGACTTTGTCGCCGATATTGGCAAGGGTGACGGCTGTGCTGTAGGTGTTCCATGTGATGCCGTCTGTACTATACTCCAAAGTTTTTCCAGTTGCAGGTGTAAAAGTTACGGTGGCGTTGGCCGTCTTAGTCTCGAAAGTGAGTGGTGTGGTGAGGTAGTTGAACTCAGTGACATTTCCAGTTTCGGTTGAAATACGACATCCGGCGGTGAGCATTACATTGCGCCCCAAAGTGCTGACACTGACATTTTCTTTTCTAAAGGTGAAGGTGCGTCCGGGATTGCCCTCTTCGTAAGCAAAGACCTCAACGGTAATTGGGGTTGTGCTTCCGTTACCGATGGGTCGGATAGGCACCTGCACCTCAATACGATTGTCATCGCTGCCAGTGGAATAGGGAATGGTGGGATGGTCTGTGAAGTTGACTGTTACTGAGTTCTTGCTGCTTGTCGTTACTGCATTCACAGTGGGATTGTCGTTGTTGTTGAGCGTTACAGGTGTACGACCGCTGAGCAGATATGACGAACTGCTGACCACCACTTTGTCCAGTTTCAGTGTCAAACTACTGCTAATCTCGTTTCGTACCATCACCTTGACAGCAGCGGTGAGGTGCTTGAATTCGATATTATTGGGTGTGCTTCCATAGTTGCCGTAAGCCACCATTGGAAGGGCGATAATCTGTCGGCCGTCGTTGTAGTGGCAATCGTATGTGGACGGAATGGTGACTGTGGGGGAGGTGGTCTCCCAACCATCAGCAGTCACAATATTATGAGGGTAGTAGCCGTAGACAGTACTGCCACTGATGGCCCCGCCGGGGTTGATATAGGCGTGGTTACCGCTGACGTGGACTTCGTAGTCGTCGCCATTGATATTGACGGTCTCGGTGCTGCTGCCGTCCCACTGTACGGTGTTGCCACTGACGGAGGTCTTCTCGTTGCCGTGGAACCCTTCGGTGGTGAGCTGGATGGCTCCTTCGGGAAGACTGTCAGCCTCTTCTTTCTGGCAGCTGGAGAGCATTATCGTGCAGCCAAGAACAACTGCTGCAATAATTTTGTTATTCATCTCATGTTTCATTATTCGTTCTTCCTTCTTTTTTTTTCATTCGTTTAGTACCAGCTGCCTGAACCGCCCCAGCTACCGCCATCTTCGCGGCTTTCAAGAGATTGGCTACTCTGTTCGAGCGCTGCAGCAATCGAAGACAATGCTAAAAGAAATGTTAAACTCGTGGCATAACCCGCCTCTGCCTTGAAAGTCACCACGGTCAGTTGCGGTGCTTCGTAGGCCTTTTTTTCTTTCATCGTATTCATACCAACTATCTATTGAATCCGATGAGAGAGATGTCGTGGGTTGTCAGTGGAAGGTTGACGACTAATCGGCTACCATCATCCGGGATTCCGCCCTCCGGATCGGTCTTCTGGTTGCGGACAACCATCGTCAGGCTGCTCTGCATCCAAGTAAATAGGGTTACTTTTTTCATTTTCTTTATTTTTTAATGTGAAGTTTTCTAATTGTGTGCGCTTCCTCCGGTCGTGATATTCGGCGGTGGCGGTGAAGAATGCATCGCCACTGGAGTTCAGAGCCGTTTCAACGCTGTCTTGCACCACACCAATGATGAAGCCGATGGCTACAGCCTGCATGGCTACATCGTTGCCAATGCCGAAGAAAGAACAGGCCATCGGGATGAGCAGCAGGGAACCGCCAGCAACGCCCGAAGCGCCACAGGCACCGAGGGTGGCGATGATTCCCAGGAATAATGCTGAGGCAAAACTTACATCAACGCCCACAGTGTTGGCTACAGCTAACGCAAAGACCGTAATGGTTACCGCCGCTCCGTCCATATTGATGGTGGCACCTAACGGGATGCTTACCGAATAAAAGTCTTCGTCGAGTCCCATCTTCCTGCAGAGGGCCATATTGATGGGGATATTGGCGGCCGACGAGCGGGTGAAGAAGGCCTGTAGACCACTCTCTTTCAGACAGGTGAAGAGCAGCGGATAGGGATTCCGGCGCAGCATGATGAAGGAGATGAGGGGGTTGAAGATAAGGGCATTGACCAACATGCAGCCTATCAGCAGGAGGAGCAGGTGACCGTAGGTGGTGAAGACCGAGAGTCCGCTCTCGCTGACGGTGGTGAAGACCAATCCCAGGATGCCGAAGGGGGCGAACTGGATGACCCATCGCACCACTTTGGTGACTACCGTCGAGAGATCGTGTATTACGTTGACGGTGGCTTTCGAGGCCATGGTTTTTAATGAGATGCCGATGACGATACTCCAGAAGAGGATGGCGATGTAGTTGGCATTGGCGATGGCGGCCACGGGGTTGGCGACCATGGAGGTGAGCAGGTTGGCAAAGACATCGCCTAAGGAGCCTGCATTGGAATCGACCTGCGCGGCTTCGCCTAACTCAAGAGTTACGGGAAACAGGAAACTGCCCACCACTGCGCAGACGGCAGCAATGAAAGTGGAGAGCAGATAGATGGAAATCAACGATGTGAAACGGCGACCGTAGCCTTTGCCTGCTTTTGCCACCGACGACATCACCAGCACCGCCACCAACACGGGCGCAATGCCTTTCAAGGCGCTGACAAAAATCTTCCCAAGAATGGCAATACCCGTCCACTGCGGCAGCAAAAGACCCAGCGTGGCTCCTGTCAACAAACCGAGGAATATTCTCAGCATCAGGCTGATGCTCGTGTATTTTTTTAGTAGGGAGATGGCGATATTCATAAGTGTGAGTGTCTTGTAATTGGATATGCAAAGATACGAAAAAAAATTGAAATGTGGCTGTATGAGACAATAAAATGCAAGAAACGACGTTAAAAAAGTACTTAAAGAAGTTAAAAAATACCCATCATGGAAGAAAACAAAAATCTGTTCAAGAAGAACATCGTTTTGGGTAGCGCCATTGTTTTGGCAGCCCTCGTGCTTGGTATCTTCATGGTCTGCACCATTAAGACCCTTAAATCGTATGATGACACTGTGACTGTCCGCGGTCTCTATGAGAAGGAAGTTCCTGCTGACCGCGTGGTGCTCCGCATCAACTACTCGGCACAGAACAACTCCCTCATCGACCTCCGCCATACTATCGAGGACAATGACAAGGTCATTATCAGCATGCTCAAGGAGGCCGGTTTCACCGACGACGAGATTAAGTATACATCGGCACGCATCAACGACCGTTTCGATAGTTACTACACCTCCAACATTACCTATCGCTACGGTGCCAGCCAGACCATCAGTGTTTTTACAGCGAAGATGGACCTCGTCAGTAAGTTGCAGAACACCATAGATGCCGACCTCCTCAAGAAGGACATTGTCAGCAGTACC